>ENA-OQCU01000902-OQCU01000902.1-human-gut-metagenome-genome-assembly--contig:-NODE-902-length-11433-cov-2.994516_pt1 | contig 11433 bp, 18 predicted proteins | sample MGYA00242504_ERZ504590 | MGnify/ENA primary metagenome ERZ504590 (study PRJEB26092, sample SAMD00036318) | human gut metagenome | host: Homo sapiens | study: EMG produced TPA metagenomics assembly of...
GCTGCAACTGCCAGGGTTATATGCTGTGGGCATTTACCGATAACGTAAGCCCCCGCAACGCATTCAAGAACCGCTATGGGTTGGTAGAAATCGATCTGGAGCACAACCGGGATCGTCACCTGAAAAAAGAGCGCGTTCTTCTACAAACAGACCATTGAGCAGCAGTCTTTTGATCTGGAGGACGACAGCGCCGAATACCGGTAAACAGCGGCGCCGCGCATTACCACAATGTTGTTTTCAGAGGAAATGATAAAAATGGAGTGACAAGATTTGCAAGTATGCGGGAGTGTTTGATAAGCAGGGTAAGCCATTCAAGTGTGATGTCACAGGAAATGATAAGAACTATGGATTTAATATGGTAAATGTTAACAGTACAGAGCTTGTAGTATTTGAAGCTGCAATCGATCTTATGAGTTATGTGGATATCTTCGCGGATTATGAATCAAATAAGCTGGCACTTGGGATGCTTGCAGATGCACCACTTGAGACTTTTCTTCGGGAACATCCGCAGATTACTTCCATCCGGTTCTGCCTTGATGGAGATGAGCCGGGGAGAAAAGCAGCAGCAGAACTTATGAGAAAGTATTATGAGCTTGGATATGAGGTAGAAGACTGTCCGCCACCTGCCGGATATAAGGATTACAACGAGTGGCTTGTAGCGGCAAAGCTTAATCTGAACAGGATGAATAAGCGAGCAGATGAACCAGTCAGGGCATGAGAAACCGGATTTTGATGTGTGGGGGCAGAAAGCGCCCCCAAAATAGCAAAGTGGGGGCAGAAAGCGCCCCCAAAATGTCAAAGTGGGGGCAAAAAGTGCCCCCACAATTTGGACACGACAAAATCCGGACTGAAGTAAAAATAAAAGTGGGGGCAGAAAGCGCCCCCAAAATAACAAAATGGGGGCAGAAAGCGCCCCCAAAGTAGCAAAGTGGGGGCAAAAAGCGCCCCCACTTTCATAAACAGAGGGTTTTAGGGAGATTTTCTTCCTAACTAGATGGCATTAGGACAGAGATGTCTCTAAATGCGTATCTAGCCGTAAACCTAAGAGATTCAGACAGGCGTGTGGGTGGAAGAGATATACAAAACACGGATAAGGGAGGTGCAGGAAAGCAATGGATAAAGAACTTACAATAATCACAGAACCAGAGGAACTTATTGCCTGGGCAGACACATTTGATATCTTACTAAACCCTTCGATAGAAGATGCTGCAATTCTGCTTAACTATATGGAAGGACATGATTATGCCATTGGCATAGATTCAGATGGGAAGATGTACAGGCAGGATATTGCTGAAGAGAATGGCGAGATAGAACCATATTTGATTGATGATGTTATAGATATTGTCTGTGAATGGAACTATGAACTGATACTTGATGCGGAAGCACACAGGAGTGATCCAAAGGATTTTAACGACTATAACGAGTATCAGAGCAAGTATGAAAGTCTGAAAGCAGATGAAAAGAGACTGGACAGATTGTTTGATAAAACCAGTTATGGTAAGGAACTTATAGAAGTTGCTACAGAGCTTGCAGACAGGGTTATTGCCCAGCTGGGTAATAGAGAACTGGAAAAAGTTGCTGTAACAGTAGCAGAAGGAGTAAGAGAATACAGTACGGGTAAGAGAGGAAGGTGATTCTATGGCTGATAAAGTTCATTGTATAAGGAAAACACTAAGACTTATGCCACAGGAAGCGAAGGTACTTTTCTGATAAGGCAAAGGCAAATGGAATGAATGAAGCCGAATATATCAGGCTTCTAATCAGTCAGAAACCAAATGATTATCCGGAAGTAAGGAAACTTCTTAAAGAGCTTATCAATGAGATAAACCGAATCGGCATTAACATCAATCAGATTGTATTTAACAGTAATGCTCAGATATATTCCAAGAAAGATAAGGAACAGCTTGTGGCAATATAATGAAAAAGCTGAATCAATCTGTCAGCGAGGCGGTGGTAAAGATTGGCAATCAGTAAGATACTTCACATGAAGGACAGCGGGAATTCTTTTCATGCAAGGCATTTAAAGCGGGCACTGGATTATGTAATGAATCCTGAGAAACGCAGGGAGGAAGACTTGTGGGAGCCATAAACTGCCAGGCAGATATGGCTTTTGAACAGATGATGGATACTAAAGAAGCAGTTTGGGAAAAACAGACAAGCGACAGGGGTATCATATCATTCTTTCTTTCAAAGAGGATGAGGTGGAACCAGACAGGGCTTTTGAGATAACACAGAAGTTTGTAGCAGAATATCTTGGTGATGCCTATGAAGCGGTATTTGTGGTTCATGATAATACAGACCATGTTCATTCACACATTGTATTTAACAGTGTAAGCTTTGTGGATGGGAAAAAGTATCGCTACGAGAAAGGTGACTGGGCAAAGTATATCCAGCCGATTACCAATAAGCTGTGTCAGGAGTATGGTCTTTCCATTATAGATGTGGAGGATGGCAGCAAAGAGAAAAAGCATGAGAATTATAAGGATTGGAGCGAATATCGTGAAGGCAGCTTTGTGTGGGCAGATATGATAAAAAGAGATCTTGATGCCTGCATTTTACAAGCAAATGATTTCAGTGGATTTCTGGAGCTGCTGTCGGAAAAAGGATATGAGGTCAAGCAGGGAAAGTATCTGGCAGTCAGACCACAGGGGATGACAAGATTCAGAAGATGTAAGACTCTTGGCGAGAATTATTCACAGGAAGCTATTGTGGAGCGTATTGCTAAGGAAGATTTATCTTTTTACCAGTCACAGAATGAGGAAAAACAGGCAGCAGATAGTAAAGTGCTATGTCAAAAGATACCACAGGGCGAAGATGTCAGGCTTGCAGAAAAGATATTATGCAAAGCTTTACCGGATGGAAAGCTGAAAAGAAGCCATACAGTCAAGGTATGGAAAGTATAGGGATGATATCCGAAAGATGCATAAGCTGCAGGAGCAGTATCTATTTCTGGTAAGGCATAAGATTGAGAGTGCGGAAGAACTTGTATCGGTACTTGATAATCTGATGGATGAGAAAAAAGAAGCATCAAAGGAAAAGAGTAAGACATATAAGGCTAAGGAAAGATTCAAAGATATTTTTGACAAGGCTGAACAGATCCGGGGGCTTGATGATGCGGAATCGTGTTATCAGAGTGGGGATACCTTCTTTGAAGATGAGCACAATGCATGGGAAAGGCTTAACACTGAGCTTCTGGCACAGGGATACAGTGTGGAAGAGGTCGAGAGTCTTAGAAAAAAATATGAGAGCAAGTATGCACAGGACTGTAAGGCAGAACGGGCGGTATCAAAGGAACTTAATCTTGGAAGATCAATATGGAAGGAACTTACGGTATCAGCTTCGGCAGAAGAGAAGCAGTATGACAAAGAAACGATAAGAGACAGAAAAGAACAGCCGGTACGTTAGGCTGTTTTTTAGTGGTTAGGAGGCATATATGGAAGAAAAAAAGAGAGCCATTAAGTGAAATGGCGATTGAGAGAAAGATACAGATTCTTCGTAATAAGCATATGGACAGTGAGGTTATTGCTCTTGTCAAAAGCGATTATGAATATGGACTGACTGATGATGAAATTGGTCTGTATCTTAACAAAAGTTATGACATTGAGCAGATGAAGGTGTTATCAAAATGTCTGCATAAGGGTGTATCAGAAGAGTTGTTAACGCTGCTGAAAGATAGCAGGATGGCAGCACCTAAGATGCAGACAGCATTGGATTACTATGAAAAAGGTGTGCCGATTGATGCAATCAGAGAGGTAGTCCAAAAAGATGATACAGCAGTAAACATGCGCAGGATGTTTGATGTCGTATTAGATAAGCTTAATAAAGCCAAAGAGCAGGTGCCACAGGATTTAGAGTATGTGAAAAGTCTTGTAAACCCAGATGGATGAAAGTGGTTGAAAAGATCAATCATCAGAATGAAAGGTATGATGCCCTGAATAAGAAGCTTTCTGAAATAGAAACTTCCAAAGATGATGAGGAAGTCAGGGAGCGTCTGGTCAAGGAGAACCAGGATAAGGATGCTCTTATCAACAGTCAGCAGAATGAACTGAATAAGGCAAGCAGTACGATTGCAAGACTCAGGGATGATATTGAGAAAAAGGATAAGGAGATGAAGCGTATGGGAGACAGAATAGAGTCATTGGAAGATAAGATCATAAGTGTTGCCACAGAGAATAAGAACGAGGCAGAAAGTAAGGCAGAGCCGCAGGAAAGCCAGTCCGTATCACAGGCAGATAAAAAGATGGTTGATACAGTTGCAGTTCCTCAGAATATGCAGGCTGTGGCAAACGGGATTCCGGTCTATTATCAGATTCCGGTAGTTGATGGTACTGGAAATGTGGTGCAGAGACTTCCGATTGAGCGAAGTGTGAGAAAGAGCAGTAACAGAGGAGTGGCAAGCCTTTTTGCAAGACTGTCATTTAAGAAAAAGTCAAGGGCAGACATTGTAAAGCTGGTTGCATCGGGAGACCTTGTTCCGGCGCAGCTTGTGCAGATTAAGAGTGCAATAGAAAAGGGACTTACTGAGTCACAGCTTGTAGAGCTTATAAACAACAACATTTCAGCGGAAAAGATGAAGGAAATCATTGAGATTGCTGTGCTTGAAAACAGCATGGCAGATTAGGAGGAACTTATGAATTTAGCAGTAGTAAATGAAGCAGTAACAGAGATGAATGGTGTGGAGCATCAGTTTACAGAGGAAGAGAAAAACTTTGTTGTCCAGTTCGCATTCAGAAGCGGCAGCAAGGAAGACACGATTTCTCTTATTGAAGCTTTGGCACATTCAGCGGATAAGGCTGAGTCGGACGAGATTATGGTCACATACAGGTCTAAATATGATATGAAGCCTGCATGGGTGGAACAGGTGGAAAACCTGCTTGTGGCACTTGAAATGTATCGTATCGAGGAGGAGAAAGCAATCAATCATCTGGCAGATATTTTGACTGCTTATGGTATTGATGTATCAGCCGAGGAAATCCGTACTACAGAGACAGAAACGCTTAAAACAACAGTCAGAGAGAAAGTGGAGGTGCGATAATGGCAGAAGAGATTCAGGAAGCGGTGCAGATCATCCGTGTAGCTTATGATGGCATTGAGATTGCCATGAAGGTAGGAAGCGGCGGCATTGCTGCCATGCAGAAGGCAATAGATTTCTTAAAAGGGATGCTTGATTATGAAAAGTCACTTGGCAAGACATCCATGAGAAAGCTGATCTTAAAAGGTGGCGATTTACAGGTGTTGCAGTTTAATACCGAAGATATGAAAAAGGTTGAAAAGATGGCAAAGAAGTATGGAATCCTGTATTCGGTACTTCCAGACTGTAACAGGAAAGATGGACTGAGTGAGGTAATCTTTCATACAGAGGCAGTTCCCCGTGTGAATATGATGATACAGAAGCTCAAGTTTGGTAAGATTGCTACATTTGACGATTATCTGAAGAATGGAGATGAAAAATCCCTTGGCAAGCTGATGGATTTTTTGAAGAAACAGCAGGGAAACGAGAAAAGCCACACGATAGAAGGGGATAGGGTTAATACCGCTATTGACGGACTGATCGAAAAGGTCGGAATGTTTGCAATGGAAAAGAAAGCTATCAGTGTGGATCAGGTCAAGGAGAATTTCAGTATCAATGGTGAGCAGGCTGAAAGTGTTATCAAACAGCTAGAGACAATCGGTGTGCTTGGAAAGAAAAATGAGGATGGCACCATACAGTCATGATGGACAAGGATGCATTTATCAACCGTGTCAGAGGCTATCAGGACCTTGCTGAGAGAATGAGGGCAGTTGCAGCATCAAAAAATGCGAACCTGTCAGATGTGACAATCAGCAAGAAGCTGATTATCGAAGAAAATGACCATGCTGTTAAGACCAGAGTTCCCGGCACATGGGGAGAAGAGGCAAGATATGTATGGCTCCGTAAGGAAAACATAATGGAGATTCATGGTGGAAAGACAATGCTTACCTTCCTTGATTCAACCAAGGATTATAAGCTCTACGATGAGCAGAATCGTGTGGTGACAACCCAGAAAGGAACCGAGCTTTATACTCACTACGACAAGGTGGAGTCATCTGTCAGGGAGCGTTACGAGAAAGTGCAGAAGCAGCAGAAAAAGACCACACAGAAGAAAACTGTTACCACAAAGAAAGCGAGGTAGCAGCCTATGCAGACAACAAAGAAAAAGCCGTCACTGATATTCATTCTTGTGGGTGCAGTGTTAGCAGGGTATCTTGGTTATCTGATAAATGGTGCGTGGACGGAAGGGATTGCCTTTAATGAATTTATGGACAGATTCAATGAAGTATGTGCTGTTCCCTTTGCCAACTATTACAATTCCAATACAGTAAAAGCAGTAGCCATTGCATTAGGTATCTATGCGATGGCTATTGTCATGTATTACACCAGTCAGAGAAACTATATGCCCGGTAAGGAATTTGGTACGGCAAGATTTGAAAATCCGAAGCAGGTCAACAAGATACTTGCAGATAAGGATGAGAATTTCAACCGGATACTCAGCCAAAATGTGAAGATGTCGCTGGATTTTAGGAGACTCAAGCTCAATGGAAATATACTTATCTGTGGTGGTTCCGGAGCAGGAAAAACATTTTATGAAGTAAAGCCGAATCTTATGCAGATGCCGCATAACTGTTCCTTTATCTGTACCGATCCAAAGGGAGAAATCCTTAGAAGCTGCGGTCAGATGCTAAAGAATAACGGATATAATGTGAAAGTCATAAATCTGTTAGAGATGGATAAATCAGACTGTTACAATCCATTTTCCTATATCAGAGAGGAAACCGATGTGGTCAAGCTGATTACAAACCTTATCAGCAATACGACACCAAAGGGAGCGACACCAAGTGATCCGTTCTGGGAAAAGGCGGAAGGATTGTTCTTACAGGCTATCTTTTATTATGTGTGGCTGGAGGTACAGCCGGCAAAGAGAAACTTCGAGACAGTACTGAAACTTCTTGGAGAGGCAGGGGTTACAGAGCAGGGGAAGGCATCAAAGTTGGATGTGCGTATGAAGTTTTTAGAGGAGAGTTCTCCGCTTGGAGCTAATCATCCGGCAGTAAAGCAGTACAACAAATGTATGAGAGGTGCAGGAGACACAGTCCGTTCTATCATAATCAGTGCCAACTCAAGACTTGCATTTCTTGAGAATAAGCAGGTTTTACGATTGCTCTCAAAAGATGAGCTTAATCTGTCCGATATCGGTATTGGAGTAAATGGGGATGGTGAGACAAAGACAGCACTGTTTTTGTGTAATCCCGGATAGTGATAAATCCTATAACTTCATTATCGGTATGTTATACACGCAGATATTTCAGGAATTGTACTATCAGAGACTTTAATTGTGGTGGAAGGCTGCCAATCCATGTGACATTTATGTTAGATGAATTTGCGAATGTCGCATTGCCAGATGACTTCTGTTCACTGTTATCGACAATGCGAAGCCGTGAGATTTCAAGTATTATCATTATTCAGAACTTTGCCCCAGTTTAAAAGCACTTTTTAAAGATACCTGGGAGACAATTCCCGGCAAACTGCTGATACGTTCATCTATCTCGGTGGAAACGAGCAGAGTACGCATAAGTATGTGTCAGAGCTGCTTGGAAAAGGTACGATTGATAAGAAGTCAAGTGGAGAACAAAGGGCAGACAGGGAAGCTCATCAAGGAATTATGATGTATTAGGAAGAGAACTGTTTACACCCGATGAGGTCAGAAAGCTGGATAACAAAAAGTGTATTATTTTATCCGTGGCTTTGATCCTATCATGGATAATAAGTTTATACCATTCAATCATCCGATGTTTAACCAGACAGCAGATGGCAAGGGAGAGCCTTATGTTCATCAGATAAGAGGAGCAGATAATCTTATCGGTCCGCCATTTGAGATTCTTTCAGACAAGGCAGTTAAGTATTATGAAAAGCTGAAGGATAAGGGCGAGAATGTGTATATAGACTCTCTTACCTATGAGCAGTTTATGATGCTTGGTGATGCGGAATTAAGCAGAAGATTCTCCATGCAGGATGAAGCAGAGCAGAAAGCAAAGATAGACAGGGAACAGGCAAATGAGCTTGAGTATGTTGATGAATCACAGAAGTCAGATGCTGCAGAAAGTGCTAACGCTTCTAATGGAAGTGCGGAGCTAAGCCTGTAAGGAATCCTGAGAGGGAAAAGCCTAAGTGGGAGGATACCATCACAAACAGAATGCTGCATTGGTCATATACACCGGAGCAGAAAGAAGAGGTGAAGAAAGCACTTGCTGCAGGTGTTCCCAAAGCAACGATTCTTACTTACTTTTATCCGGAGGTTACTGTGGAGAAGATGAGTTCTTATCGGAAGAAGCATTAAATGATATCGCATAGGAACAGAAAATGTGGTATACTGTGTCTATGTGAAATGAATGTGTTTTACAAATTCTTTAGGTTAGAATCGATGATGGGGTAAACGAAAAAGCAGTTTTGGCATTCCAGTGAACTGCCTCTTCGTTTACACCATTTTCGATTTGACCTAATTGAACAAAGTGAGCGTCCGGGTAGCCACTGCCTATGGACTTTCAATCTTTGGTTCTTACCCATGATTATACAGGATTTTCTGTACAGAAGCCACAGAAATCAACTATTTCCGGATAAATAGGTACGACAACAAAACCTCAAACTTTGAGGCTTAAAAAAGTATGAAAGAATAAACTTTTAACATCTTTGCGGTATCCGAAGCTGTGGTTTTCCAAGATGACCGCCACAGGATTTACACACACAGACATTTATCCCATAGAGCTGTTTTAATATTTCAGGCATTTCCTTATCCCCAAGTTTTGAGAGATACTTTTTGCAGCCTAGGAGGTTCCGGCATAAAGTAAGCTTTTTGCGTTTACTTCGGGAACAAAGAAGTCCGTAATGACGAATTCTGACAAAACGTTTTGGCGGCACATGCATCAAAAAAACGCCGTATGAATTCAATACCGGAAATGGTCAGCTCTTTCCATTCTCCTTTGTTTCGGTAATCTTTTACAAAAGAAGGTGACGGTTTCATCATCCATGCGGATAATGCGGTGATTGCTGATGGCAATCCTATGGGTATACTTTCCAAGGTAATCAATCACAGACTGCGCACCGTTAAAAGTTTTCTTACAATAAGGAATCCATTCCGCATCATAACAGGAATCAAGCAGTTCTTTAAATGTATAATGGTTACGGTATTTTTCAGCAGTTCCATGAAACTCAAGCTGATTCGTATTCCAGAGATTTTTCAACTCATCCATATATTTTCCACGGAAGACTCTGGAGATAGCCCATATGGGAAGAAAGAACTCAGTACCATTGTCTTTCCATTCATTTTTGGATGTCAGCCCACCGCCGAGCAGTATTGTATGGATATGAGGATGAAAGTTCATCTCAGAACCCCATGTATGTAAGATACAGATATATCCAACATTCGCACCAAGATGTTTTGGGTCAGCAGTCAGTTCACTGATTGTCGCAGAAGCGGCATGATACAAGGTGTCATATAATAGCTTCTGATTACTGTAAATGATTGGATTCAGAATGTCCGGCACCGTAAATACCAAGTGAAAGTAAGGCGCATCAAGTACATCCTCTCTGCGAGCATCCATCCAGATTTCCTTTGGAACAGCCTGACACATGGGACAACAGCGGTTGCGGCAGGAATTATAATGAACCTGGACAGCACCACAGTCTTCACATACACTGACATTCGCACCGTAGGCTCCTGTTTTACAGTTCAAGATGTTCCGTGCAACTTTTGCCTGTTCAGGAGAGGGAGAATACTTTTCAAGATATGCCGGATAAAAACACTGGAAAATATCCTGAACCGTGGGCTTATTCATAATCAGCACCTGCTTTCCTGTCAAACGGACTTTGAATTCCCATCAGAGATTTGTTGCTGACATGAAGATAAACTTCCGTGGATTTTGGGTCACGGTGTCCCAGCAGAGCCTGAATATTCTGTCGTTCCACACCCTGTTCCATCAGGTGGGTGGCAAAGCTGTGACGGAGGCAGTGAGGCGTAACACCAGATAACCCGGCAGTCGCTGCTGAACGGCGGATAACCTGTTCCACGGAAGAAACGGTAAGGTATTCCCCTGTAAATTTATTCGGGAAAAGAATATCACGGGGTTTTCCACATGCAAACCAGTATTCTGTAAGAAGTGCCAGATTCCGCTCGGAAAGAATGGTATAACGGTCCATACGGTTTTTGGTATCCCGGACATGAATCTGCATGTGGGTGCGTGAAATATCCCCGTAATGAAGATGAACCACTTCAGAGACACGCATTCCGGAAGAATACATGGTGGCAAACATGGCTTTATATTTCAAATCATCCGTAGCATCAAGAAGTTTATCGATTTCATCAACAGAAAGTACGACAGGGAGTTTGTGATCTATCATCATGCGTGGAACAGTGATATCATCCCACAGAATGTGAAGTACATTCCGATAGAAAAAGCGGATGGCTGAATTATAAAGGTTGAGGGTGGTTGCTTTCAGACCATCGTCTTTCTTGGCAAGAAGAAAGTCTCTGACATCCTGACATGTAAGCTCTTCCGGAACTTTTTCCATGTAATTCAGGAAATAGGAAACATAGTTTTTGTAGCAGTCAATAGAACGCTCTTTGAGGTTACGGATTTTTCCGGCTTCCTCAAGCTGTAATAAATATTTTTCGTACATTATAAATCCTCCATGTAAAGTCAGTAATTTCAGGTATCACTGCTTACATGGAGGTGCATTGGAATAATAAAACCGCTTGCTAAAAGAACGGTTAGGTGTTAATCTTTTCATAGGCAGTGGTAATGTCGATCCTGTTTGATTGTTGGTTGTGGTGACTTAACAATACTACTTGTAGGACTTGGTTTCCACTGCTTTTTTATTTAGGAGTAGAAAACTGCGCCACAGCCTTGGCAGGCCATCGCGCAGCGATTTTGTTCAACTCCGATTTATCATAATCATTCTACCATACCGTTATGAATAAATCATCTCATGCAAAACAATTTCTTCTGCCCGATTGTGAATGTTATTGCAACGCTGCACCCATTCCATTTGATGGGTACGCTTCAATTCCTCGGTCACGCCCTCAATAGCTTTCATCTGCTCCATGATGGTATCTAATCGTTCCTGTGCCTGTTTGTTCAGGTCTGCAAGATATGTCCACAATTCTCCGTTTAGTACTAATGTGCTAAATCTGGCTGGGTGGACTTCTCTTAAATATTCCCGGTGCATCCGTCCATACTTTCCAATGGGGCGGTGTTCTTCCGGCAGTTTCAGGTCTGGGATGTAGTAATCTCCAACAAGGATATAATCAATTCCGTTTTCTGTTATTCTTGGTTTCAATTCGCTCATGTTCCTTACCTCCTGTGGAAGCAGGCTCGTCTGGTACTAACTCAATCACATCGGTAATCTCACAATTCAGCGTT
>ENA-OQCU01000903-OQCU01000903.1-human-gut-metagenome-genome-assembly--contig:-NODE-903-length-11421-cov-3.261378_pt1 | contig 11421 bp, 20 predicted proteins | sample MGYA00242504_ERZ504590 | MGnify/ENA primary metagenome ERZ504590 (study PRJEB26092, sample SAMD00036318) | human gut metagenome | host: Homo sapiens | study: EMG produced TPA metagenomics assembly of...
GTACTTGCCGGAAGAACATATATGGATGCTGGCATTGAATGTGAAATGCAAACCGATAGGAATGTTTGAGGTGGCACATGGAACAAATCGTAACTGTATGACATCTCCAAGAGAATTATTTGTCAGAGCATGTGTGAAGTGGGTGTGACTAGTAATTGCGGTTGTCCATAATCATCCAAAGCGGAATCTGCACGCCATCATCAGAAAGACGATTCGCTGACGAAAAGGCTGGTAGAAGCAGGAGGACTACTCGGAATACCGGTTGTAGACCATGTGATAATTGGAAAAGATAGCTACTATTCGTATGCAGAACAGAATGAGGAATTGTTAAAAACAAAGCAGGATAGAAAAGAGCGGAAGGAGTAAAGTATGCAGGATAGAAAAGTGGCACTGCTCACGATTGAGGACTTGAAAAAGAATCATCTGGATTATTACAAACGGTTGGACCCGAAGTGCCAGGTTTGCCAGAATATTTTGAGTAGCAGTGAGTGTGATATGTGCGAGGATTTTGATATGTTCGTCAGAGTAAAGGAGGAAATGAAGTGAGACAGGCAGAGTTTGCGGAACTGAGCAGGGAAGTAATGCCGGTACTGGATAAGCTGACGGAGATTGCAGGCCAGCATGGAACGGCAGAAAAGCTGGTAAGCATTACATTGAGTGCAGAAGGTTATATTCATTTTACGGTACATGACAGTGGAATGTGTCTGAGCAGATTAAAAAGAGAAGATGCACCGGAGTTGGAAATCAGAAAACAGTTATCCCAGGAAATGGGAAGAGAGGAGAACTGATATGGCAAGTTTGAATGTTAAGACAGAGTATTCAGAGTATAAGGACTGTAAGTTAAGAGTCGGTAAGTATGTGGAAGACAATAGCGTTGCTGTTGAAATTTATAACAGATGGGATGGACCTATTGCGAGAGTAACCACCTGCCTGTGCGACCATTCGTTGGCAGAAGATGAGGCGTATGTTGACACCAATAATTGCCCTTGGGCGGTAGCTCTTCTGGAAGAAAACGGATTTGCGGAGAGAACCGGGCGTACTCGGAGAAGCGGTTACTGCGAATATCCGGCAATGAAATTTGACAAAACAAGATGGCAGAGTTTGAGGAGGAAAGTTAAGATGGAGAGCTATAGAGAGTTAAGAGACAGACAGCAGAAAGAGTTCAATGAGCTGCCGTTGGGGTTTGCGTTCTCAGATAAGCAGTTTGATGAAATGATGGGAAAATGGGGACTTGACCCGGAGAAAGACCTGGATAAGATTTATCGGATTCCGGGCGGTGGATTCATCCAGAAGAAAGATCACAAGCGTTTCCATGAGGTACTGGACCGGCACAACGCTGAGATGGAGGCGGCAAAGGCGGCCGATGAAGATGGAACAGGATTTCTTTACCAGATGTTCAAGTACGAACTGGATAATCACGAGTACGGATATACTGGAGATTTTGAAGATACTTTGGATAGCTTGGGGCTGACCTGGGAAGAGGTTGCAGCATCTCCAAGATTGTTAAAGGCACTGGATAAAGCGTCTGCGGAGATTAGAAAGAGAGAGGAGTGCTAAAGATGGAACTGAAAACGATTGATGGTTGGCATAAGAGTGGTTGCGGTGACTGGGACACATACTGCAAGCCGGGAGAGTTGGTAGATGAAGGTGTGGCGGACTACTTTCTGGATATTCTGCCACCTCGGACGATGAAGAAAGGGTATTTCCAGGTAGGAGAGCCACATAGTCATGCAGTTAATCCGGAAACGATGCAGAGCTGCGGAACATATGCTACGTTCGTAAGAGCAGGAAGAGGCATGTGGGAGTACAAGGGACATTGTTTTCCGAATGGATTGACGGAGGCAGAACGCTACGTTAAATATGACGGATTGAAAGATTTCTTCCAGAAGACATATAAGCTGATGGCAGGTATAGCACAGATTCCGAGACCTCACATCTTTTGCAAGGATGGATTCAAGATGAGTGTGCAGGCTGGAGATTCACTGTATTGTACGCCGAGAACGAATCTGGAGAGCGGAGAGTATGAAACGTGTGAGGTTGGATTTCCGAATCAGAGAGAAGAATTACTGATGCCGTATGCAGAAGACCCGGAAACCCCGACAGAAACGGTATATGGATATGTTCCGGTAACATTGGTGGAGCAGATTATTGAGAAACATGGCGGCTGGTTCGAGAGCAAAATCCCGTTCGCTTAAGGAGGTGTGGAGCATGAAAAAGTTTATGAAGAGCATGAAGAAATTTTTTAAGGCAATGAAGAAGCTGGCGAAGTAGGGAGGCAGAGATCATGAATAAGTCAAGAAATATGAAATCCGGAGCAGGCTATATGCTCCGGAGAGAAGATTATAAAAGAGTGAAGAAGATGGACCGGCAGCAGTTTGAGAACTTCTGCAAGAATCTGTACCAGACAGCGTATGAGGAGGGCAGGCGGTCAGTCCCGGGGATTGATATTACGGAAGTGCAGAAAGCAATCAGTGAGACGCCGGGAATCGGAGCGAAGAGACTGGAGGCAATCATGGAAAGCCTCAACAGCAAATTTGCGAAGGAGGAAGATGCGTGATGAATAGAGAAGGACGGACAGTAAATGTCAAAGACTGGGGCAGCCTGGGAGCAAAGAGAGTAGTTTTATACGAAGACAGAGGCGAGCTTAGATTTACAGATGGGTTCCATGATATGAGAATGACACAGGCCAGAATGGAAGCCTTTGTTCCTGGCGGCGATGCAGTTCTGGCGGATGTGTACCGGAGAGTGAGAGGAACCAGAAGCTGGCATCCGGTTGTAAAAGAGCTGAAAAAATTATTGGATGAGATAGGGGAGGAAGCGGTATGAAGATTGAACCAAGGAAAGAATCGGACAGAGGCGGTTGGCTGTGTATGCCGTTGTTAGCCAGTGTGCCGGAAGGAAAAGAAGGATGGGAAAAGGTGCGTTGCCCGGTATGTGGAGCACTTTGCTGGAAAAGACCGGAGGATGCAGGCGTGATTTACCATAGCAATCTCGACGGAGCGTGTTGTACGTTATGTGCTTTGAAGAAAGGAGCTGGCAGGTTATGAAGAGAAGTGAGCAGATTGTAGAATTGATGGATGATGTAAAGAAGATTATCTCACAGATGGCAGTGGTGGATGTATGTGAGGAAGAGAAGCCGGTAGAGGTTGGAAAAACCATCATGACAAGCCGGGAGGTGGCGGATATGTTCCAGGAATATCACTCGGTTACATATCGCAGAATCGCACAGCTTATCGTGGAGTTGGAACCGATGGAGCAGACAGAGTTCAAAATGGCACAGTTCAAGGCAAGACACCAGGAGTACCCGATGTGGGAACTGACTGAAAAAGCCTGCAAGCTCTATCTGACGAGAATGAAAAGAGATAGATGCTACGGGAAAAAGAAGACCGGCATTGAGAAGATGGAAAAAGAACTTCGCTGTCGGGTAAGTGGCCAGAAACTGGTAGAGGATGCAGAGAGTGGATACAAGGACGTCCGGGAACTGTTCAATCAGTTTATTACCGGTCCGAAGGGCGAAAACCGGGAGATTCCAGAACTGACGCAGGCCTACGAACGGCTGAGAGCGGTTATGGAGGCACAGGTTCCTGGGGCGAAAGCTGATACGGCGATAACATCTGCGGTATACGATGTGGCGATAGAGTCAGAAATGCAGGGGTTCATTTACGGATTTCAGTTGTTCGGAGCGGTTCTGCAGGGATGTGGCAGTTCAAGAAGATGTGCCGGAGAAAATTAAGGGCAGATAGGAGGAATCATGGAGAATAAGTTAGTAAAGCTAAAACCATGCCCGTTCTGCGGCTGCGGAGATAGAAGAGTGGGAATCCGCAGGATGGGTAACAACGGATATAGAATTTGTTGCTCGAATTGTGGAAGTCTCGGACCTCATGTATCAGTGAAGGACTGGAACGGGCAGAAGGAGCTTGCACAGAAAGAGGCAAGAGAAAAATGGAATGAAAGGGCGTGAGAAAATGGATAGAGAAGAGTTTATGAGAGAGTTGGAAGATATGTTCCAGGATGAGCCGGATAACAATAAACTGAATGTGGTTCTGGACCTTGCGGATGCGTATGCAGAATATGAATACGAGGAAAGAAAAAAGTCTGAAAAAGTGCAATGGGGAAAAGATGTGTGTGCTGCGGCAGGAGAGGATACAGATGAATTTCCGGAGCAGGTGTTTGTTTCTATTTCTGAGAAGTTAGAGGATAGAATGCTGGAGAATAACGGCGATCTGGAATATGCAGTAGTGCAGGAAGTTGTAAATGAGTTCTGGGAACGGGAGGAAGGGAAAGATGCTGATTGTAAGCCAGAATAAAGAGAAGGTGTTGTGGTTCGGAAGAGCCTTTAACGCCCTGGAATATTCAGAACAGGTAAACCACAAGGGAAAGAAGGAAACCGTCAGACACACAATTTGCATATCTGATGGTTGTCTGGAAGAGATTGCAGAGTATCAGACAAAGGAACGGTGCTTGCAGGTGCTGAAAGATTTCTGCGGAGCATATGAAAATGAATGTTATACGGTTGAGTTCTTCGACACTGCGGCCCAGGCAACAAGACCGGCAATGTACAAGAAGAACATCGTGTATGAGTTCCCGGCGGAGTAATGTGAAGGAGGGCGATGATGGAACACAAGATCACAATCATGAAATACCAGACGATGTTTCCGGGGATGACAAAAAAGCTGTTCGATGAGAAAGAGAGATTCTATCAGATTGCAGTCATCAGCATCAGACTGGATGAACTCCAGACAAAAGGTGCGGTACTGCAGAAAATGGGAAAACCAACAAAGAGCGGCACTAGAATGACGTTTGCACCGGTGCGGAGTGCTGGAGAGTATGAGGCAGAGATGCAGAGGATTCTGGAAGACGGGAAAAAGCTGGGTCTGAAATTTGAAAAGAAAAGGAGGAAAAGTAATGGAGAGCAGTGAAGTTGTAAAAATCAGAGTGGAGAATATATATCCGCATCCGGATAATCCGAGAAAAGACCTCGGAGATGTGACAGAGTTGGCAGAATCAATGAAGAAGCATGGAGTCATGCAGAATTTGACGGTTATTCCGGCGAGTGCATTGACAGCAGGCCCGGAAGATCAGCCGGATGCTGATAAGGTTTCGGCAATCAGTGATTTCCATGTACTGATAGGACATAGAAGATTGGAGGCGGCAAAATTAGCAGGCCTGGTAGAAGTTCCATGCCAGATTAAAAGCAAGATTTCCCGGAAAGAGCAGGTAGGCATCATGCTGTTGGAGAATATTCAGCGTGAAGACCTTACCATCCAGGAGCAGGCCCAGGGATTCCAGATGATGCTCGATTTGGGAGATACGGAAGACCAGATTGCAGAAAAGACCGGATTCAGTAAATCAACCGTCCGGCATAGGCTGAATATTGCGAAGCTGGACCAGGAGAAATTGAAAGAGAAGCAACAGGACGATGCTTTTCAGCTCACATTGAAAGACCTGTACGAACTGGAGAAAATCAAGGACGTAGAGATGCGAAATGAGATTCTGGATAAGGCCAGCAGTTCCAGAGATATTGTGAGCCGGGTTCAGAACGAGATTACGAATGCTAAGAAGAAAGAGAACGCAAAGAAGCTCAAAGCGAAGCTGAAAAAGATGGGAGTAGAGAAAGCGCCCGAGCAGTATTCACAGCAGATGTACAATGGGAAATGGAAAACAGTGATTGAGTTCAACTTAGCAGACGATGTTCCGGATGAAATCAATCTGCCGGAGCAGAAAGAGCAGATGTACTGGTATGAGACGTGGCGAGATTTGAGAATCGTTACGAAAGCTCCGAAGGAAAAGAAGAAGCCGACCAAAGAAGAACTGGCGAAGAAAGAGCAGGAAAGAAAGTCGAAGGAAATAAAAGAGATTTTGAAGGGAAGTGCCGCCAGAAGGAAGGAATTTATTGCCGGAATTATCTCTGGAAAAAATCCCGGCTCTTAAGGACGAAAATGCAGTGAGAGAAAAAATCTGGGATGCCCTGGTGCTGATTGGTTATGGTCTGTACGGTTCGATTGCGAGAGGCTTTTTCTTGGAGGGCGATGAGTGGAAGTACAGCGAAGAAGAGAGAAAGCAGGCAAATGAGACGTTCAAAGGATTGAACATCACACATCAAATGCTTGTGTTTCTACATGGGTCGATGAATACTGTAGGAGAAACCTATGATTATAGCGGACGCTACGCCAAAGAAAAGGCGGATAAACTGCTGAAAGGGTATGAAGTCCTCGAACTGTTTGGGTGGTTCTTTGAGATAGATGAGGAGAAGCAAGTTCTGGACGGAACAAGCAAGTTATTTGCATCTGCGGAAGAAAAGTAAACTACTACTTGCCAACTGGTGCAAAGTCGGCTATTATAATAGGGAGAAGGAGCTACAAAGTAGCGGTACATAAGTAGTGAAATGGAGGCACGCCCTCTACATGGGGGATGCGATGTTTATAACAAACGATATGCATATGGACGATGAGGCAGCTGAATAAATTTTACTTGTAAAAATCGATCATATATACTAATATGTTGATTGAAAGTATACCTCTCGATATACATACATATTATGACACCAGGATCCAAATTTGGACCAAGGAGGTTGTGGATGCGGTTATCGAGATTGTACGAAGAACAGACAGTGAAGAAGGAGTATATCACTATGGTGCTGTGTTTATTGTTATGACCGACACTGATGCACTAAAGATTGATATTTATCAGATTTTCAATGATTTATAAAGTAAAAAAGTAAATCATCCACATGATATAGTAACCAGTGTACCTGGCTCAAAGAGTATCACAAACAAGGGCCCTTTTAATCGCTGCACTCGCAAGCGGGCGCAGCGTTTTAAAAGGGTGTCTTTTTAGTGATGATTCGAGACATTTTATAGATGCACTGATTCGTCTGGGATTTCCGGTTTTGGTGGATGAGGATAAAAGAAAAATAACAATAACAGGCTTTGGAGGCAGGATACCAAAGAATGAAGCTGAGATAGATGTGGGAAGTGCAGGTACCGCTGCACGTTTTCTTACAGCTCTTCTTGGACTGTCAAAGGGCAGATACCATATAGTGTCCTCTGAGCAGATGAAGAAGCGTCCTATGAAGGATCTGCTTGTGTCGCTTGAAAAGCTGGGTGCCCATATTGAGTATGATGAGAACGAATATCATTTTCCTTTTACCATCGGAAATACAGGGGAGTATGCTGATGCTGTTGATATAAACGTAGACAAGAGCAGCCAGTTTTTGAGTGCCCTTCTTATCTCGGCAATAGTGATGGAAAAGACTTTTACGATTAATGTCACAGGAACGCATGGTATGGCATATGTTGAGATGACGCGTCTTATGATGAAGCAGTTTGGGCTTGATGTGATGCAGGACAAAAGAATAACAGCTTTATTATTCCTAAGAAAGCAGCGTATGAAAGCTTAGACTATGATATAGAGCCGGATGTGTCGGCTGCATGCTATTTTTATGCAATGAGCCCGCTTTTACATGTTAAGTCAAAGGTGATGGGTGTGCACCAGAACAGCTTGCAGGGAGATGTGGCATTTCTTGATGTGCTTGCGGATATGGGCTGCACAATTTCCGACGAGGCAGACGGCATAGTGTGTATGCCACCAAAGAATGCTCATATACATGGCGGAAGCTGGGATTTGTCAACATTCTCAGATCAGGCGCTGACTCTTGCTGCGATTGCACCGTTTGCAAAGGAGACCTGTAGGGATAGAAGGCATTTCGCATATCCGTCTGCAGGAGTGTGACAGGATAAATGCCATCGAGGAAAACCTGACGGAATTAGGTGTGAGGGTTGAAGAAACTGAAAATGGCTTAAGGATTTATCCGGCAGAGCGTATTAAGCCTTGTCAAATTAAGACGTATGACGATCACCGCGTAGCCATGTCATTTACTTTGCCGGGGCTTAAGGCAGAGGGCGTTGAGATAATAGACCCTTATTGCTGCCGCAAGACCTTTGAGGATTTTTATGAGGTACTTGAGGAGAGCGTATATTAATAAAGTGTTATTGGTTTCTGTTTATTTGTAAACAGTGCTGCATGGACGATATAAAACGAGCCGTAAAACGAATCAAATTCGTTTTACGGCTCGTTGTTTTTGGGATTAAAACCATATAACAGGATAAATCATCTGCGGTGAATAGTATAGTTTCTTTCTTTAAGTACGCTGATAGCTGATTCAAGAGCATCTTCGTCATAGAACTCTATGCGCAGTACACCCTCCTCAAACTCACGGTTGTTTATGATGCCGATGTTCTTGATGCTGATGCCGTTGAAGGCTAAAAGGCTTGCAAGCACTGCAATACCGCCTGCCTCATCGGCAATATCGACAAATACCTCGTGGAAATCCTTGCGGATTTTGGCACCGGGAAGTGTGAGTGAATCCCTGTAATTCTTTGAATCCTGGAAATAATCAATCATCTTTTGAGAACTGCCCTCAGCAATTATTTCGCGAAGCTTATGGAAATTGGCTTCATACTGGTCCATGAGTGAGAGCAGCTGATTTTTGTTGGACTCACATATATTTTTCCCACATGACAGGGGAGCTTGCGGCGATACGTGTCACATCGCGGAAGCCACCGGCAGCGATAGTTTTCATGGTCTCTTTTTCGGAATCAATATGCTCAATCAGATTGACGAGAGAGTATGCAATCATGTGTGGCAGGTGGCTGATGGCTGCGGTAGCATGATCGTGCTCCCTGTAGTCTAAAATGAGAGCTATTGAGCCCAGTGAAAGTACAAACTGTTTGAAATCATTCTGATTTTCTTCAGTAGTTGCTGCAGTAGGAGTGATAATATAGTAGGCGTTCTCCAAAAGCTGCTTGTCTGAATTGAGTATGCCTGTTTTTTCCAGAGCCGGTCATAGGATGACCGCCGTATAAAATTGCGCTCAAGGCCGAGCTCTATGACCTTTTCGTGAATCTGGGTTTTTGGTGCTGCCTACATCTGTGATGATACAGTCATCCTTTATGATATCCTTAAGCTGTGTGAGGTATTCGATATTTTTGTTTACCGGTGCACACAGAAAGATTACGTCGCAGTCTTTAAATGAGTTAAGCTCTAAAAGCTCATTATTATCTATCAGGCCAAGCCCAAAGGCATCCTCTATGGTCTGTTGATGCCCGGCTGTTGCGATAATTGAGACCTTTGGATTATTTTCTTTCATTTTTCTGGCTATCGAGCCGCCAATCAGACCGAGCCCTATAAAGCCAACTTTATCAAAATGCATTTATGTGTATCTCCTAATTCTTTATTGTAACTATTCAGAATCACCACACGCACATTCTCAAAATCGCACTATAGTGGTTTTGAATATTTACAATATATTATATCCAATTTAACACTATAAAGCAATAAATTATTGGCATATTTATTCCAATATAACAATAAAAAATAATCGTCAGATTGCATAAAAGTGTTGTAAATTATATAAAATATTAGTACAATGTTTACATACTATAATAATGTCAGGGAGGTACTTGAAATGAATGTTTACACTACTGAGAAGATTCGAAACGTCGTGCTTTTAGGCCATAGCGGCTGTGGCAAGACATCACTCGTGGAAGCTATGGCATATCTGGCAGGACAGACCACCAGAATGGGCACTGTAGCGGATGGCAGCACTATCAGCGATTTTGACAAGGAAGAGATAAAGCGTCAGTTCTCTATACATACATCGGTTGTACCGATTGAGTGGGATAATGTCAAAATAAATATTCTCGATACTCCTGGTTTTTTGATTTGTGGAGAGGTTGAGGAAGCTGTATCGGCTGCAGATGCTGCAATCATCGTGGTTTCAGGCAAGGCAGGCATACAGACAGGCACAAAAAGAGCATGGGAGATATGCGAGAAATACAAGCTGCCGAGGATGATTTTCGTGACGGACATGGATATCGACAATGCAAGCTTCAAGGATGTGGTATTAAAGCTGCAGGAGCTTTATGGCAAGAAAATAGCTCCATTCCATCTGCCAATCAGAGAAAATGAGAAGTTTGTGGGCTATGTCAATGTCATCCAGCAGAGGGCAAAGAGATGGAATGAAAGCGGAGGCGTGGATAAGTTTGATGTGCCTGAGTACTCAAAGGAGAACCTGGGAATATGTCGTGAGGCCCTAGTTGAAGCTGTAGCTGAGACAAGTGAGGAGTTCATGGACAGATATTTCGGCGGAGAGGAGTTTTCTGATGATGAAATCAGGGCTGCGCTTCGTGCAAACGTGTTTGAGGGCTCTATTGTACCGGTGCTCATGGGCTCAAATATTCTCGCAAGAGGCATGTATACACTTATGGCTGATATTGTGAAATACCTGCCAAGTCCTGAGAAGAGAAGCTGTACCGGTATTAACACCAAGACAAATGAGGTGTATAATGCTGATTATGATTTTGCAAAATCAAAGAGCGCTTATGTGTTCAAGTCTATAGTTGACCCGTACATCGGTAAGTATTCACTGATCAAGGTTAATTCGGGCGTACTAAAGACAGATGATGTACTTTACAATTATCACAGGGACTGCGATGAAAAAAATCGGAAAGCTCTATGTGATGAGAGGCAGTAAGGTGGAGGAAGTAAAGGAGCTTCATGCAGGTGATATAGGAGCGCTTGCAAAGCTTACAAAGACTCTTACGACAGATTCACTTTCCACCAGAAATATGCCTGTTACATATCTTAGAACAAGTATATCAAAGCCGTATGTGGCAATGCGCTATAAGGCAAAGAAAAAGGGCGATGAGGACAAGATTTCACAGTCTTTACAGAAACTGTTAATGGAGGATCTGACACTAAACAGTGTAAATGACAGCGAAAATGGACAGACTGTACTATATGGTATCGGTGATATGCAGCTTGAGGTAGTGGCAAGTGAGCTTCTTGAAAAGTACAAGGTGGAGATAGAGCTTATGCGTCCAAAGGTAGCCTTTAAGGAGACTATCAGGAAAAAATCTGACGTAGAGTATAAGTACAAGAAGCAGTCGGGCGGACACGGACAGTACGGACATGTCAAGATGACCTTTGAGCCGTCAGGTGATATGGATACGCCATATGTATTTGAGCAGACGGTTGTAGGAGGAGCTGTGCCAAAGAACTTCTTCCCGGCTGTTGAAAAGGGTATTGCAGAGTCCGTGAAAAAGGGACCTCTTGCAGCCTATCCCGTGACAGGTATAAAGGCATGTGCTGTATGACGGCTCTTATCATCCTGTAGATTCATCTGAGATGGCCTTTAAGGTGGCAACACAGCAGGCCTTTAAAAAGGGCATTATGGAGGCAAAGCCAGTGCTTCTTGAGCCGATTGCAACTCTTAAGGTAGTGGTGCCTGAGGGCTATACAGGTGATGTGATGGGTGAGCTTAACAAGAGACGTGCAAGAGTGATGGGCATGAACCCGACAGACAATGGATATCAGGAGATAGTAGCGGATATTCCTTATCTGGAGCTTTATGGATACAAT
>ENA-OQCU01000904-OQCU01000904.1-human-gut-metagenome-genome-assembly--contig:-NODE-904-length-11419-cov-2.464222_pt1 | contig 11419 bp, 11 predicted proteins | sample MGYA00242504_ERZ504590 | MGnify/ENA primary metagenome ERZ504590 (study PRJEB26092, sample SAMD00036318) | human gut metagenome | host: Homo sapiens | study: EMG produced TPA metagenomics assembly of...
TTTTATATCCCCCACGTGAAATTCAGTACCTTCACCCCCCTCATTGTTATTTTCTATATACGGATAATACGTTAGTTCACAGACATGAACACTTTGTTCCATAAGTATAAAACAAAGTGTTCATATAGTAGAAAACAAAATGTTCGTATAATATAAAACAAAGTGTTTATACTGTATGGAACAGAGTGTTCGCTATAATGAAACAAAGTGTTCGTCATAACAAAACAAAGTGTTCGTCATAACAAAACGAACAGTCCGCTTTGATGAAACGAACTGTTCGTGACAGCATGACAGATGTCTTGCTAAAATAAGTTTGTAGAAGAAGTTAGAATCACTTCAGATTAGCCAGTGCTTCTTTTATACGACGGATAGCTTCAACTATATTTTCATCGCTGGTTGCATAACTCATACGAATGCATTCGGGAGCTCCGAAAGAAGCACCACCTACGCAAGCCACATGAGCCACTTCCAACAGATACATGGCCAAATCATCTGAATCATTGATTTTACGTTCTCCGGCAGATTTACCGAAGAATGAATCGCATTTAGGGAACAGATAGAAAGCACCTTCCGGTACATTCACCTCGAAACCCGGAACTTCCTTGGCCAACTTTACAATCAAATCACGACGACGCTCGAAAGCCTTGCGCATTTCCTCCACCGGAACTTGTGTACCCGTATAAGCAGCCTCAGCAGCCTTCTGAGATACAGAACAAGGACCGGAAGTATACTGTCCCTGCAATTTATTGCAAGCCTTCACAAGCCATTCCGGACCTGCAATGAAACCGATACGCCAACCAGTCATTGCATATGCTTTGGAAACACCATTCACAATGACCGTACGCTCTTTCATTTCGGGGAATTGTGCTATGCTCTGATGCTTGCCGATATAGTTGATATGTTCGTAAATCTCATCGGCAATCACAACAACCTGCGGATACTTTGCCAATACTGCGGCCAGGCCTGCCAACTCCTCCTTGCTGTACACCGAACCCGTAGGGTTAGAGGGAGAGCAAAGAATCAGCGCCTTTGTCTTCGGGGTGATGGCAGCCTCCAGCTGTGCAGGTGTTATCTTAAAGTCCTGGTCGATACCGGCAGGTACGATAACCGGCGTACCCTCAGCCAACTTTACCATTTCCGGATAACTGACCCAATAGGGAGCAGGTACAATTACTTCGTCACCCGGATTTACCAATACCAGGATTGCATTGCAAACCGACTGCTTGGCACCATTGGCGCAAGAAATTTGTGCGGCGGTATATTCCAGACCGTTTTCCTTCTTCAACTTCTCTACAATTGCATTACGTAAGGCAGGATAACCCGGCACTGGAGAATAGCGAGAAAAGTTATCGTCTATCGCCTTTTTCGCAGCCTCTTTAATGTGGTCGGGAGTATTGAAGTCCGGTTCTCCCACACTCAGGTTAATTACGTCTACGCCTTGAGCCTTCAGCTCTGCGCTCTTTTGAGACATAGCCAGTGTCGCAGAAGGCGACAAACTGTTTAAACGATCTGATAATTGGTTCATTTTGTTACTATTTAATGATTGTTACGCAAATCCGGTTGCAAAATAAGCGATTTTCTTTGATATAATAAAACAAAAAGACAGTTACTTATTGAAATGAAGTGTATGTCCCATACGTTCTTTCTTGGTACGGAGATAACGCTCGTTGTATGGATTCGGAGTAGTCTCAATAGCTACGTTCTCCGTTATTTCCAAACCGTAAGCCTCCAAGCCCACACGTTTCACGGGATTATTGGTCATCAGCCGCATTTTGTGCACTCCTATCTCACGAAGAATCTGGGCACCCACACCATAATCACGCTCGTCTGCCAGATGTCCCAGGCAAATATTAGCATCCACAGTATCCATGCCTTCTTCCTGCAATTTATATGCTTTCATTTTTTCCATCAGGCCAATGCCGCGACCTTCCTGATTCAGATATACAACTACCCCCTTGCCGGCTTTCTCTATCATCTCCATTGCCTTATGCAGCTGCTCGCCACAATCACAGCGTTTGGAATTGAATATATCACCAGTGGCACAAGAAGAATGTACACGCACCAGAATCGGTTCATCCAATTCCCAAGTACCCTTGAACAAAGCTACATGTTCCAAACCGTTCGACTTCTGGCGGAAAGGAATCAAACGGAAATGACCGTGGTCTGTAGGCATATCCACTTCCACTCCTTTTTCTACAATAGACTCCTGCTTCAAACGGTAGGCAATCAAGTCACGGATAGAAATCAATTTCAAGCCAAATTCATCTGCCATTCTGCGCAATTCGGGCAAACGGGCCATTGTACCATCCTCATTCATTATTTCCATAAGGGCTCCCGCCGGATAAAGTCCAGCCAAACGTGCCATATCAATAGTAGCCTCCGTATGTCCGGCACGGCGCAACACACCTTTCTCCTGAGCATACAATGGATTAATGTGGCCAGGACGCCCGAAAGTGGCCGGAGTAGAAGCCGGATCGGCCAACGCCTGGATAGTAGCAGCGCGGTCTGCCGCAGAAACCCCGGTACTACAGCCTTCCAATTTATCAATAGTAACAGTGAAGGGAGTACCCAATACAGAAGTATTATCCGATACCTGATGCGGCAAATCCAGTTCCTTGCAACGCGAAACTGTAATTGGAGCACAAAGCACACCACGGGCATGCTTCAACATAAAGTTTACTTTCTCCGGTGTAATCTTTTCAGCTGCAATTATCAAATCACCCTCATTCTCACGGTCCTCATCATCCACAACAATCACAAAGTTACCGGCTTTGAAGTCTTCAATGGCCTCTTCTATCGTATTCAACTTTACATTTTCCATAATCTATTTTGTTTTTATTTATTCTGATCCCTTTCTATAATTCCAATCACATCTTCATTTGTCTTGATAATCCGCTCCATATCCTTATTCAGACGGATACGGAATGCCCAGATACGGAAATAAAAGAACAAGCCTATCGGGAAAACAATACCGCAGAGCAAGTTTAACCAATAATTGCGGAACGGACGGACATGCGCATGGATGGGGATGACCGGATAGGTGTTCAGCGCTGTCAACAAAGTAACGGATCTTGTATTCGACATCTCATCTATCAGACTCTCCAAAACGTTCGTTAATATCTTCCACTGCCTCATCCTGGCTATCAGTCATCCACAATTTAAAGTAATTGGGAGCACGTTTCAACCCCTTTCTATCAGCATATTCACGACAGTCTACGGACAAAGCCTTCAGCTCTTCCGGAATACGTGTATAATCAGGATCATGGATGATTACTTCCTTACGGAACAGATGGCGTACACTGCGAATACCCACAACCTTCTTGAACCAATTTATATAAGCATCAGCATTCAATACCACTGAATCATTGTTGGATTTATATGTCAAGAACGCACCCAATGGAGCCAAGACAGCAGTACTGGTCCACATACCCATCCAGACAACCCACTGTCCGTCACGGGCCATCTTATACCCCGTATTGTTGATGATGTAATAGATAATAAAAATCAATACAGAAACCACCACCGGCATTCCAAGCCTCCTTTACGGATAATTCCTCCGAGTGGCGCACCAATAAAGAAGAAGATGAGACATGCCAGAGAAAGAGTCAGTTTCTCATGCCAGGAAGTCATGTGCCGTCGAAGGCTGCTTTCAGTCTGCGATATATTAAAGCTCTTAAAACTCCAGTCACTCCCCGCACTCTCTGCACGGCTGACGGCCGTGGATATAACCTTCTGTTTCTGCATCAGTGTAGCCACATTGTAGAGGCTGTCTACATTGTACTCACCTAAATAGGCCTTTTCAATCTTCAATGTATCCTCTTTAGACAAGCTGGCTGTCACCTTATAAGTTCCTGCCATAGCTTCTTTATAATAACCACGTCCCACACTGTCATTCTGCAATTTCATGGAATCAATATCCGCCTGCAGCATTCTCATATCCTTACTGTTGGACTGATTACTCATGATACCTGCATCCACCATATTAAAATCCGAATTGAACTCAATGATTGCATGCTTTTCGCGGAATGTCTCACGCCGGTAAGGCACATTCCTTTGGTTCATGTTCTGCGATTTCAAATTCTCAAACTGCTCACCACTGTATAAATGCAAATATAAATGCTGTTTGTCAGCCGTCATCTCCAGACGTCCCGAATCAGACTTGATAATTTGAGCATTCTCAAAACCTTTCTCAAAATTATATATCAGTACGTCATACAGCATACCAGTTTTGCGGTTCTTATGCTTCACATACAGATTATAACCATCTATTTCATCGTAGAACACACCTTCAGGAATATCCACTTCGGGAGATTTCTGCTTCATGGAAATAAGCAAAGTCCATAATTTTGTTTGGGCTTTTGGTCCTATGACATTTTGGAAATAGAAAGAGACACAACAGATGAAACAAATAAAGATAATCAGGGGCCGCATGATTTTCAATAAAGAAATACCGGCTGCCTTCATGGCAAGTAATTCAAAACGTTCTCCGAAATTTCCAAAGGTGATAAGGGCAGCCAGCAGAATAGCCAGCGGCAACGACGCAGGTACCAACGAAAGCGCAGAATAAAGAAAAACTGTGCAAGGACAGTCATCTCCAATCCTTTTCCTACCATTTCGTCCACATACCTCCATAAAAACTGCATCATAAAGATGAAGAGGCAGATGAAGAAAGTACCCATAAAGAGCATGCAAAAGCTCTTCAAAACAAATATATCTAACTTTTTTATGCGCAGCATTTTACTCGTTTCATGCAATGAGAGCACAAAAGTAGTACAAAAAAATGGGAGTACGGGAAATTTTTAATCTAAAGTTAACTAAAAACCACAAGTTCTTCGCAAAGTATCCACTTGCGATTCCCATAATTCACGCGAATCACCCACCTCGTCTATATCGGCAAAGTCTGTTATCTCCAATACGAAATCATTGGTCAACTCATTGTTTGTCATCTTCAGTTCAAAGTATTCTCGCTCGTTCTCATCGTCCAGCCAGCGGAAGCGGATGAATGAATACGCCCGCACGGCAATAATCTCGGCATCACGTTTTTCTGTTTTTCCCCAAAAAAAGGTTACTGTTTTATCGTCTGACTGAACCCTATCAGCAAACCAGCCCTCCAAACCAGTAGGGGTACTTATCGCTGCCCAAAGAATACTTTTAGAAGTCGCATTCAAGAGATATTCCAAATGTATTTTTTCCCTTTCCATAGTCTATTCTGCTTTTATTGCGCCAGCCAAGATAAATACTTTTTTCTAATTAGAAAAATAATTCATTGATTTTATTCCCATTTGCTTTCTATTCAAAGTTAAAACGTTGATAATGTTATACAATAGATACAAAACAATAAGAGTAAAAAGTTTTTTTATCTCAAATCATAAAATATGCGACAAAAAAATACGCCTGAAAATTTTGGCAGTTTAAAGAAAAGCTATATCTTTGCACCCGCAATCAAGAAACAATGGCGGGATAGCTCAGCTGGTTAGAGCGCATGATTCATAATCATGAGGTCCCCGGTTCAATCCCGGGTCCCGCTACTGATGAAGATTTAGACTGTTAGGAGGCTTCCACTCTTGGCGGTCTTTTTTGTTTTTAATACTCGTTTTTTACTATGGTTTGTTTTCAAATTATAGTAAAAAGGAAAATATGAATACAAACAGTTGATATATGGATAGTCCTCTTGCATTTTAAGCCACTAACTTTGTGTGCAAATATCAAGTGACTATTATGAAAAGACAACTGTTCACATTTTCCTTTCTGTGTCTGCTTGCACTAGGTACAAGAGCACAAGATACCCTAACCTTGGAGGACTGCCTCAAAATAGGTATCGAAAACAATTTGTCCTTACAAAGCAAACGGAAGGAAATACAAAAAGGGAAATACGGCATCTCTGAGAATCGAGCCAAACTACTGCCCCAAATCAATGGTTTTGCCAACTATAACGACAATATCGATCCACCCGTATCCGTTACCGATGGTTCAGCGTATGGCAATCCCTATAATGTAACCCAAACTTTGCAATACAACGCCAACTTCGGATTACAGCTGCAGATACCACTTTATAACCAAACACTCTACACCACTCTGTCCATAGCTAAAACCATGGATGAGATGAATCGCCTTTCTTATGAAAAGGCAAGAGAAGACCTCATCCTTCAAATTAGTCAAATGTACTACCTAGGACAGGTTACAGCTGAACAGATTATTTTGATAAAAGCCAACATCACTCGCCTAGAAGAGTTGAGAGATATCACTCAGGCCTTCTATGACAACGGTATGGCTATGGAAGTAGATGTGAAACGCGTCAACATCAACCTGGAGAACCTCAAGGTGCAACACGACAACGCACAAGCCATGATGGAACAGCAACTGAACCTACTGAAATACATCATCGACTATCCGGCAGAAGAAAATATAGCACTGGTACCGGTGAATACAGAAATGATTACGCCCGCAGCACTCACCGGGCTATCTGAAACACTATATGAACTACAGCTGCTGCAATCACAGAAACAACTCGCAGAGCAACAAAAAACAATAGTCAGCAACGGTTACATCCCCTCCTTGAGCTTGACGGGAAGCTGGATGTTCTCTGCCTATACGGACAAAGCTTACCATTGGTTCCATTCCGGCCCTTCCAACCATTGGTATCGCTCCTATGGAGTGGGACTCTCCTTGCGCATTCCCATTTTCGACGGACTGGACAAACGCTACAAGATGCGTAAGGCAACCATTGACATAGAGAACATCAAACTCGCTCAAGAGAATACCCGAAAAAACTCTTCAGACACAATATCTGAATGCTACCAATGACCTGATGAACAGCCAGCGTAACTTTAAGAAGCAGAAGGACAATTATCTGCTTGCTGAAGATGTATATACCGTTACCATGGACCGTTATCGGGAAGGAATCGCCTCAATGACCGAAGTGTTGCAGGACGAAATGCGGATGAGCGAAGCCCAAAACAACTATATCAGTGCCCACTACAATTACCGGATAACCAATCTGACTTTGCTGAAGCTGACGGGACAGCTGGAGACGTTGAGCCCCTCAATTCATTAAAGAGGAAGATGAATAGAGCCCGTATTCAAGGACGGATGTATATATAATAATAAGTAAACAATATAATATAGAAAATATGGAAACAAAAGAGAACAATAACACCGCAAGTACCCACCAAGAAAAAGCACGGAAATTGAAGAAGCTTCGCCGTTGGCAAATCGTTGTCAGCCTATTAGGAATAGCTATCCTTATCTGGGGAATTATTCAAGTGGTCTGCCTCTTTTTGAACTACAAACGGACGGAAACCAGTAATGATGCACAGATTGAACAATACATATCTCCCGTCAATCTGCGCGCATCAGGATATATCAAGAAAATTTGTTTCACAGAACACCAAGAAGTACACAAAGGAGATACCTTACTTATATTGGACGACCGGGAATATAAAATCAGAGTCATGGAAGCTGAAGCTGCACTCAAGGATGCACAAGCCGGTGCCACAGTCATTGGTGCCACACTACAAACCACGCAAACTACAGCCTCTGTCTACGACGCCTCCATAGCAGAGATAGAAATCCGCCTTACCAAGCTGGAGAAAGACCGCCAACGATACCAGAATCTGGTGAAGAGAAACGCTGCCACCCCCATTCAATTGGAACAGATAGAAACCGAATATGCAGCTACCCACAAGAAGTTGGAAGCCGTGAAACGACAACAGAAAGCTGCCTTGTCGGGTGTGAACGAAGTGTCACATCGCCGTGAAAATACCGAAGCTGCCATACAACGGGCAACAGCCGCACTCGAAATGGCACGACTGAATCTCTCCTACACCGTAGTAGTAGCTCCTTGTGATGGGAAATTGGGGCGGCGTACTCTTGAAGAAGGACAATTCATCACTGCCGGACAAACCATCACCTACATTCTGCCTGACACACAAAAGTGGATTATAGCCAACTACAAGGAAACCCAGATTGAGAATCTGCACTTGGGACAAGAAGTAGTCATTACCGTCGATGCCATCAGCGACAAAGAATTCAAAGGAAAAATCACTGCCATCTCCGGAGCCACCGGCTCCAAATATTCCCTAGTGCCCACGGATAATTCTGCCGGCAACTTCGTGAAGATACAGCAACGCATCCCAGTCCGCATCGACTTTACCGATTTGTCCAAAGAAGACAACAGCAGCCTTGCCGCCGGTATGATGGTAATAGTCAAAGCGAAGATGGAATAATGATTAGTGTTTAATGATTAATTTTTAATATCCATGCCCTCATCCCCCAATGAACTATCCCTTCTACAACTGGGTACCTAAGCCGGTAGGTATCATCATCCTATTCGTATTCTTTTTGCCGATACTGACTGTAGGCGGTACCTACTCGGTGGCAAGCACCGAAATGATGAGCGGGCTCGGCATCATTTCCGAGCATATCCAGTTTGCCAACTTCGCCACTTCCATCGGTATGGCGGCATTCTGCCCCTTTCTATATAGGCTGGTAGTCATACGCCGGCAGAAAATGATGTGTCTGGCAGGATTCTCCCTGATGTACATCTTCAGTTATATCTGTGCCAAGACAGACAGTGTTTTCCTGCTGGCACTATGCAGCATCTTTATGGGATTCCTACGAATGGTACTGATGATGGTCAACCTCTTCACCCTCATAAAGTATGCAGGGCATATCGAAGCGTACGATAAGATTACACCCGGCAACGAGCCTGTAACCGGCGAAGGCTGGGACAAGCTGGACATCGAACGGAGTGCGGCACAACCTGCCATCTACCTATTCTTCATGGTACTGGGACAATTGGGAACCTCGCTCACCGCCTGGCATCGCCTTTGAGTACGAATGGCAGTACATACACTACTTTATGATGGGGCTACTATTACTTTGCATCCTCATCACATTCATCACTATGCCTTATCATAAATATACCACCCGCCGCTTCCCCATCAACCTCAAGCAGTTTGGCAATGCCTCCATCTTTCTGCATCACACTGGCCTGCATTACCTACGTGCTTACTTATGGCAAAAGTGCTCGACTGGTACGACGACCCAACCATACGATGGGCCACAGTCTGCGCCATCATTGCTGGTGGTATATTCCTCTACATCGAGTCTACCCAACGCAATCCTTACTATCAACTCGATGTATTCAAACTGCGCACCATCCGTATGGGTTTCCTATTCTATTTTCTGTTAATGGTACTGAATTCCAGCGCCATGTTTGTCAACGTATTCACAGGCATAGGCATGAAACTGGACAACTTTCAGAACGCCACCCTAGGCAACTGGTCCATGCTGGGCTACCTCATCGGCGGTATAGCCACCATCTGGCTCAGTGCGAAAGGCGTACACTTCAAATATCTCTTTGCCGCCGGTTTCCTTCTATTGGGGCTTTCCACCATGTTCATGTATTTCGAGGTACAAGGTGCAGGACTGTACGAACGGATGAAGTATCCGGTCATCATCCGTTCCACTGGTATGATGTTCCTCTATTCGCTGATTCCAACCTACGCCACCCAACGTATGCCTTACAAATATCTTTCTTCCTGGATATGCACCATGCTTACCGTACGCATGGTATTGGCTCCCAGCATCGGAGCCGCACTCTATACGAATGTACTGCAAGAACGCCAGCAGCACTACATCACCCGCTATGCACAGAATGTAGACATGCTGCACCCCGAAGCGTCCGCCTCGTTTACCCAAACTGTACAAGGTATGCAATATCAGGGAAAGAGCAAACAAGAAGCAATCAACATGGCTGCCATATCCACCAAAGGACGCATCCAAGTACAAGCCACTCTCTCTGCTATAAAGGAAATGGCAGGATGGACACTCTATGCCTGCCTGATTTGCATGATATTTGTGCTTGTCGTGCGGTATCCTAAACGAAAATTACTAACTTAGCGGACAATTTTCAGTACAACCTGTAATTTTGTCTGTTATGGATACCCAACAAGAACGTTTATCCCACTTGGACCACGCATTGTCAAACGGAGAAAACATTTGTAGTTCAGAAGGTATGCTCTGCTCCTTTCCCACCTCCCTGAAGAAACCTTTTATGATTAATGGAGCAGGACTGATAGTTTGCCGCCAGGGTAACTTCACCTTTTCGCTCAATATGAAAGTATTCTCGGCCCAGGCTGGCGAAACAGTTTTCATTCCGGAAGATTCCCTCTTCCAAGTGCTGAGCGAATCGGAAGACCTGCAACTATTCATATTCATTTACCAGATAGAACCGATAAGGGACATCATAGGCAATTCAGTGGCAACCATGTACCTATACATGCAGCTCCGGACCGAACCATGCTACGTATGGAACACCGGAGACGAAGAAGAAGTCCTGAAATACATGTCCTTACTGGACAATACCCTGCACTTAGACAACAACACCTTCAACGACAACGAACAAAGGCTGCTTCTGCTGGGACTCACATACCGCATCTGTTCCATTTACAACCGTAAACTGATGAACCTTAAAACAACGGTTGGCCACAAACATGAAATTTTTATCCGGCTGATTCAGTTGATAGATGCACACTACACGGAAGAACGCGGTGTAGAGTTTTATGCAGACAAACTCTGCTTATCACCCAAATACCTCTCTGCACTATCCAAGTCCGTCTGCGGATTCACCGTACAGGAACTGATATTCAAATCCATCATCCGCAAAAGCATCTCACTACTCAAGAACACCCAGAAAAATATCCAGGAAATCGCCGATTTCTTCAATTTTCCCAATGCTTCTTATTTTGGTACATTTTTCAAGAAACAAACAGGCATGTCTCCGCAACAGTACCGCAAAAAATAGAAAACGTTACGCTTTCAACCGGATAACGAAGCGGCTCCCCTTACCCAGCTCACTCTGAACAGTCAGTGTACCGCCATGCGCTTCTACAAAGTCTTTCGAAATGGAAAGTCCTAAGCCACTACCTTGCACTTTAGTGCCCGGCACTCGGAAATAACGGTCAAAAATGCTCTGGTGATAACGCGGGTCGATACCTTTTCCAAAATCCTGCACATACATTTCCACAAAATCCTCGTCATGCTTGGCGCCGATAACCACCCTCCCGTTCTCTTTGGAATAGCGGATAGCATTACTCAACAAATTGGTGAGTACCCAAGCAATCTTTTCGCTATCGACAAACAATTTAGGCATTTTTTCTTCCGGATACTCCACTTCTATCTGAATGCCGAATTTATCAGCCTGTACCTGATTAGCCTTGATGGCATACTCTATCAGTTCAATGGGCTTTGTTATTTTAGGCATCATCTGCAGTTTACCGGCTTCTACCTGCGTCATGTTCAGTAGTTCTCCGGTAATCCCAAGAAGGCGATCAGCATTTTCCTTAATGCTGTTCGATAATTGCTCCTGCTCGTCGTTCAACACCCCTACCCGTTTGTCCTCCAACAACTGCAGACT
>ENA-OQCU01000905-OQCU01000905.1-human-gut-metagenome-genome-assembly--contig:-NODE-905-length-11418-cov-4.719777_pt1 | contig 11418 bp, 9 predicted proteins | sample MGYA00242504_ERZ504590 | MGnify/ENA primary metagenome ERZ504590 (study PRJEB26092, sample SAMD00036318) | human gut metagenome | host: Homo sapiens | study: EMG produced TPA metagenomics assembly of...
TCTCTGCGCAGCCGGTGCTGGGCATGTGGCTGCAATATGCCATCTCTCTGGGCTCTATCTGGCTGGTGTGTGAGCTGCTGCGTGTACGCCGCGCACTCATCATCCGATTTTTCCCGGCACAGCGCAGCACGTACCTTTTCAGTAGGAGCACTAATCCGGACAGTCATGGTGACTTTGCGGTTCTTTAGCCGGGTACGTAGGTAATTTTGCAGAGTGGGTATCATGCCGGTAAATTCCTTGGCAACGATTTCATTGTCTACCACAGCCTCAAAAGTTGTGTCATTTATTAAAGTGATGCGCATGTTCTGCATGCGCTTGGCAATGGCTACTTGCTCCTTGGGCATACGTCCGGCATACTCCTGCCAGTAATAGTTCAAATCCCTTTCATTGAAGATGTAGTCTTCTTCCGGTTGTGCTGCTTGGTGGGCGGCAGTAGGGTTAGATGAAGGGTTTCTTTGTTCCTCTTCTATATGGGGGCGTTTGATGGAGACCCCTAATCCGGACATTTTCATGACCGGAATTTTTTTCTCTTCTCTCCCTTGCGCCATTAATACGGCAGCAGGTGTGGCATGTGGAGTTGTTGCATTACTATGCTGCGTGGCAGCAGGTTGGGGAGTGCTGTTTGTCTGTACTGCCGGCTGTACGGTTTGTTGGGGCATGGCAGCAGTGGCCTGTGGCTGCTGAGCGGCGGCAGGCTGCGTGAATATGGGTTTTATAGCTTGTTTAGGGCTGCGCCCATTGGCACCGTCGTCCTCCTCGGCGGTCAGTTGTGCCACTTGTATCAGAGTGAGCTCTACCAGTAGCCGTTTGTTTTTACTGGCACGGTAGTTCAGGTCACAATCGTTGCAGAGCTTCATGGCACGGTAAAGAAAAGGGAGGGGGCATTGCTGTGCTTGTGCTTGGTAACGTTCGCGGATGCTTGCGCCCACTTCAAGCAACGGCAGTGTCGCCGGGTCTTTGCTGACAAGCAAGTCGCGCAGGTGGGATGAAAGTCCGGTGATGAAGTGGCTGCCGTCGAAGCCTTTGTTGAGCACATCATTCAGTAATAGCAACGCGTCACTGATTTTGTTCTCAAGAAAGAATCCGGTTAGTTTGAAGTAGTATTCATAGTCCAGCACATTGAGGTTTTCAATCACGCTCTTATAGGTGATGTGTCCTCCGGTGAAGCTTACCACCTGGTCGAAGATGGATAGTGCGTCGCGCATACCGCCGTCTGCTTTGAGGGCAATGACATTCAACGCTTCCGGTTCAGCAGTGATACCTTCTTTGGAGGCGACATATGCGAGGTGTGCTACGGTATCTTCCACACCAATCCGGCTGAAATCATATATTTGGCAGCGTGAAAGGATGGTGGGCAATATCTTGTGCTTCTCGGTAGTGGCAAGGATGAATATGGCATGGCGTGGAGGCTCTTCCAGTGTTTTCAGGAAAGCATTGAAAGCCGAGGCGGACAGCATATGTACCTCGTCAATGATATATACTTTGTATTTGCCTATCTGAGGTGGAATGCGTACCTGCTCCACCAATTGGCGGATGTCATCCACAGAGTTGTTTGAGGCGGCATCCAGCTCATGGATATTGTAGGAGCGCTGCTCATTGAAGGAAGTACAGGATTCACACTGGTTACATGCTTCACCGTCTGCTGTGGGGCTCATGCAATTGATTGTTTTAGCAAAGATACGGGCACAAGTTGTTTTTCCCACGCCTCTTGGACCGCGAAAAAAAGATAGGCATGCGCCAGTTTTCCGTGGCAATGGCATTCTTCAAGGTAGTGGTCAGTGCACGTTGGCCTACTACGGACTCAAAGGTCGAGGGACGATATTTCCGTGCAGATACGATATAGTTTTCCATATTTGGGATATTCTTTGCATTTTTGTGCAAATGTACACAAAAAAAAGAAATCTTTCGGTTATTCCTCTTATCTTTGTGACGTGAAGTTATATGATGGACAAGCTCCATCATGAATGATAAATTGCTAAATAGTAGATAACGAGATGGATAAACTTGCTTCTCTTTGGTCTTTTGTCCGCAAGCATAAATATCTGATTACGCTTGCGTTGTTTGCTGTAATTATCGGGTTCCTGGATGAGAACAGTGTTGTACGCCGTTTGGGTTACGCCCGGGAAGAAAGCCGTCTGCGCGATGAAATAGAAAAGTACCGCAAGGAATACGAGGAGAATACCGAACGGCTCAATGAGCTTGCCGTCGACTCCGGTGCCATCGAACGGATTGCCCGTGAGAAGTATCTGATGAAAAAGCCCAATGAGGATATTTATGTATTTGAAGAAGATATAGAAGAATGAAACAACTGATACCCGCCCTTTTCGCAGTAGGGGCCGTGATGCTCTTGGCAGGAGCTGCCGTTTATATCACGGGCTGGCCTCTTTCACCTTATATATATACTATCGGCGCTACGATGGTTGCTTTGGCCCAAATTAATTCTCCGTCCAAATGTAAAAGTCCCACTGTCAAACGCCTGCGCCGACAGCAAATATTCGGTGCGCTTTTGCTGGTGCTTACGGGGGCATTCATGCTCTTTACAAGGGGCAATGAATGGATTGTGTCTCTGACGATAGCCGCCATTCTTGAGCTTTACACTTCGATACGTATTCCACAAGAAGAGGCGAAAGAAGGTTTAAGCTAAATCCGGAACATATATTCTGCATAAACAAGAGGGGCTGAACTCTTTTATAGAGCCAGCCCCTTTCTCATTTAGTTAATCTTCTGCGTTATCCGTCTATCTTTCTACCTTTTCTACTGTCAGAACTGCCGAAGAGACACCTGCCGTTACGTCAACTGTGAACCGGTAAGCGACACCGTTTTCCAGGCTTTTGCCTTCTACGAGGCCCAAGTTGCCGGCATCACGTCCGTTGGTACCGTCACCTATAAATACTAAGTCACTGGTGGTAGACAAGGCATCGTTTTTATATTCACCTCCCCAACCTTGCTGGTGGAAGAACTTGAAGTTGATGTCATCAGATTTGATTTGCTCTCCCGCTACTACTGTTACCTGATACTTCTTCGCTTCAATCTGTGACATGCAGAGACCTTTTTCTGTAGTCCAACCTACGGCATTGGTCGCTACGGAAGGTTTACCGATACCGTCACCGATAATCCAAAGGGCGCCGGTTCCGTCATCGTTCAGAGTGGCGGTGCTTGTTCCGTTCATTTTCAATACTTCCAGATAATTCAGGGCCAGGTTGGCAATGACGCGATAAGTTCCATCGATGGGCAGGAACTTCAGCGAACCGTCTTCATTCTTTTCGAAGAAGTCGGGGTCTATCCAATATTGGTCGAAGTTGGGAATGTCTGCAGTGATGTTGTCCCCTTGCTTCAGATTGAGGTCGATGCTGTAATGGTCATCATCCACCATCTCCATTTCAGAACCGTTCAGCAGTAGTTTCACGAAAGGAGCGGCTGCATAAGTCAACGTATTGAAGGAGATGGAATATTCTCCAGCTGACAGATTGGAGAAGGTAATTTCACTGGAGGTACCTTGTGTAATGGCACCGTTGCTCCATCCGAAGTTGATTTCATTCCCGTTGGCGCCTACTTTAGGAGCTTTGATGTAACCTTTCACCTTTTTGTGCAAAATTCACCGGTCACGCTATACTGATTGGCTGCGACTTTTTCCATGCGGTATTCTTGGTCTCCGGAAATCAGAGTTAGGTAGGGGAAGTCCGGACGACTCAGCGCCACGTCATAGCTTTTCTCTGTAATTGTGAAATTGATGTTCTGCAGAATGAACTTCAATGTAGCTGTTCCGTTGGGAATATTTGCCAGATAGGGAACATATATTTTCCCGGTATAGTCTTGACCGTTTACTTTTGTACGGATTATAGTCTCTGACACCATTTCGTCGCTGAAGTATAACCGCGCTTTTAACGTGGAAAGGGGTACATCTGCGTCCGATGCCTTGATTGTAAAAGGCAGACTGTCTCCGAACAAGGCTGAAGAAGGTTCTGCCTGAAAGTCCATTGTCGGGTTGCCGGGAACCGGATCGTCATCGCTGCAAGCATTCAGCATGGCTATGCCTGCCAATGCCATTAGATAGTATTTTAAGCTTTTCATTATAATCTTCTGTTTAAATTATTAGTTTTATTTTTTCCAACGGTAAGAAACGACTGCTTTGGCCGGAACTTCGTAGGAAAAGTAGTGTGTGCCGTCGCTTACGGTGATTCGCTTGGCATCTGCATTGTTGTTTGCCAATACGAATGCATAGGTACCGTCCGTATTCTCGAAGGCGGAGTAGGTGATTCCGTTGGCTGTGTAACCGGTCGTTCCGATACGTACAGCTCCCGGTTTCACGACTGAAGACATGTGCCCGATAAGGTAATAATGGGAATTACGGACAATTTTAGAATAGTTTGTATTGTCAATATCCACTGCACCGTAGCAGGTCTTGCAAGAACCATCTGAGGGGCTTACCGGTCCCAGGTCACTGTCTAACATCAGATTCCACACAATGGTGCCGCGGCACCAGTTGTTGGCTGTTCCCAATGCTATTTCTTCCATATCGTTAAGCAGGCGTGCTTCCAAATCGCGACCGGAGTTCCAAGTACCGATGGAGGTTTCCGTAAAAAGCAGTTCCTTGTTGGGATAGAGTTTGTGGATATTCAGCAACTCAGAACGGTTACCGCCATAATTATGGTAGGCAGCGCCCGCAATGTATTGTGAGGCTTCCGCATCATCATAAATCTTGGTAGGGTAACTTTTTTGGTCGGCCAGATTGTCGTAGTTGTAGTTATGGTCGAAAACATAAATCTTTGTAGTAACTCCGGCTTCTTTGAAGGCAGGGCCCAGGCCGGTCTTGATGAAGTCACGGGCTTCTTCCCATCCCATGAACAAGGATGCTGAGTTACCGTGGTTCAGCGGTTCGTTCTGCGGAGTCACAGCGTGGATTTTGATGCCTTCCTTTTCGAAAGCTTGTATCCATTTTACGAAATAGTCGCCATACGTTCTGTAATATTCGGGGTTCAAGTGTCCGCTGGTCCATGAGTCAAAGGGTACACGTTCCTCCAGGCTTTTCACTTTCATCCACTTCGGACATGTCCAGGGAGCGGCAATTATTTTGACGGCAGGATTGATTGCCAGAATTTCCTTCAATATAGGAATCACATATTTGGTGTCTTCCATCGGAAGGGCAAAGTGCTCAAGCCCCTTTTCGTCACAGCAAGTGAATTCACTGAATGAGAAGTCGGAACAACCGATGGCAATACGTACATAGCTGAAGCCATAGCCTTCTTTGTCCGAGAATGTTTCAGTCAGAAACTTCGTGCGGTTCTCTTGTGTCATCTGCATCAGGTTGTAACCGGTAGAGCCGGTGATGGCTGCACCGAAACCGTCCATTTCCTGATAGCGGGTGGCAGGGTCAAGTGTCACGGTAGAAGGTGACATGTTGCTTCCGGTGCCGAAGGCCAGCCCGGACTTTGTCAAATCATAAGTACGACTGGTGTTCGTTACATAGAGGGTAACATCCTTTGCCTCTTCCGTGGGTTGGTCTGGCTTGGGTTCCGGTGTAGGGGTGATGTTACTGTCATTGTCATTGCCGCAGGCTGCCAGTATGGTGAAGTAGCCTAATGCGGTAGTGAATATATTTCTTAAATTCATATTCAATTGATTTTTATATTACTCATTAGTATTAATAGCCCGGGTTCTGTATCAGATTTTCGTTCTGGTCGATGGCTCCTTGGGGAATAGCCAGCAGATAGGAGTTCTCATTGAACAGATTTTCTTGTGCATGGCGGCCGCTGTCTTTGGCGTAAACGGCGTTCATCACTTCTTCTACCTTATTGAGGCGGCAAAGGTCGTACCAGCGCTGTCCTTCAAAGGCAAGCTCCATGCGGCGTTCGTCCATATAAGCTTGGAGCAATGCTTCTTTACTGCTGCGGGTGCTTTGTGGAAGTTTGCCCAGTCCGGCGCGGTTGCGGATGCGGTCGATGATGTCGGCTGCACCGTTCAGGTCGGGAGCCTCTCCCATAATTTTTGCTTCGGCTTTGAGGAGCAGGATATCGGCATATCGCAGATAGATAATGCTGTTGAACGCAGAGCGGCATTTGTACATGAAGGCATAATGGTCTGCCGGATAATAGTTGCTCCATCCGCAGTCATACCATACAACAGATTCATTGTAACGTTTCGTGTCTCCTTGCTCTTCATAGAGGCGGATAAGGTCACGGGAAGGGGTAATCCATTTGGCCCAGGTGAAACTTTCATCCCAGTTGCTCAAGTTACGGCCGAACATCCAAGTACACCAGTTGCCGGAGCCGGGAGGAAAGTGGGCTTCGAGAATTGCCTCCTTGGTATTGCGTACCCGGCAGTCTTTTTTTTCCGTATCATACGCCCAAAGGTCGCTGAAGTCTTCCACGAGGTCGAAGCCGTCGGCAGCAAGTTCATCGGCATATTTGATAACCTTTGCATAATCGCGCAGAGGTTTTTCTGCATAGACCTTGGCAAGCATGGCACGTGCCACCGATTTGGTAAGTATGCTCTTGTCTGATGTGTCGTTTGTCGGTGTGTTGGGGTTTTCCACTGCTTCAGTCAGGTCTTTCTCTATTTGGGCGTAAGCCTCTTCAGCCGTATTCTGTGGAGGAAAATAGGTCGGGTACATTTCTTCTACGTTGTCTTCGGTAATGTCACCGCCCACGGTAGTGATGACCGGGAAGTTACCCCATAAGCGTACCATATCGAACATGACCATGGCACGGAATATCTTGGCTTGTGACTGATACTTGCCGCGTTCACTTTCACTGAGTGCCTTGAGCTGGTCACAGCCCACGATGATGCGGTTGGCAACGGCAATGTCGCCTAAGAAACGGTCCCAGTCACGTTTTAGTACAGAATTAGAGCCTTCAATGGAGTTGGTTTCGTAAGGCACCACTTCGGCCCCCGTTGTTCCGGCGTAGGCATTATCGGAATGAGCGTCACCGATAAGCAGTTTGTCGACATACCAGTGCTCCTGCCGGTCACGAAATTTTTTTGTGAAGGGTTACCATTGAAGTTTCCACGTCTTGCACACTGTTGAAAATAGGCTTTTCATCAGTTTTGTTCACTCCTTCCGTTACATCCGAGTAGGTGTCTACCGGATTATAGTCCAAGTCACATGAGGTTGCGGTCATTGCCAACAATACACCGCAAGCTATACTTTTATATATATGGTTTAGTTTCATAAGTTATTTCTTCCTTTTTTAGAATTCAACATTGATACCGAAAACGAATGATTTGCTCTGCGGGTAAGTTCCATAGTCGATGCCCTGTACAGAACCGCTGTTGCCATATTGGTTCACTTCGGGGTCCATACCTGAATAGCTGGTCCAGGTCAGCAAGTTGCTGGCGGTAAAGTAAGGCTGTACGCGGCTGATACCCCATTTCTTGAACTGGCGGCAACGGATGTTGTAAGAGAGTGAAATGTCTTTGACACGCAGGTAGCTGCCGTCTTCTACAAAATAAGTGGAGTTCTTGATGTTGAAGTTGGCTTTCGGGACATTCGTAATCTGTCCGGGAATTCTCCAGCGTTTCAATACTTCCGTTGACTGGTTTTTACCGTCATACATACCTTCGGTTTCCATACGGGACACATTGAAGATGTCGTTTCCGTAGCTTCCTTGGATGAAGATGCTCAGGCTGAGGTCTTTCCATGTAAAGGTGTTTGTCAATCCGTAGATGAAGTCGGGATTCGGGTCGCCGATATAGGTACGGTCAGAAGTGGAAATCTTGCCGTCTTCGTTAAGGTCGCGATAAATCAGGTTACCGGTTTCGGGGTCTACACCGTCGCTGATGTAGCCGTAGAAACCACCCAAAGGACGTCCGGGCTCATTGCGTACGATATTTTCTTTCACCACCTCGGCACTGCTTGCTGCTGTATAGATTTTCTGCAATGACAGCTTGGTCAGCTTGTTCTTATTGAAAGAAATGTTGAAGTCTGTATCCCAAGAAAACTCGCCGGTCAGGTTATGGGAGTTGATGGCGAACTCGAATCCCTTGTTGGTCATCTCGCCTTCGTTACGGGTGATGCTGGTGGTTGCTGCCGCACCAGCAGGCAGACTTACATTCATCAACATGTCTGTAGTTTTCTTGTAATAGTAGTCCATGCTGAAGGTTAGTCTGTTGTTCAGTACAGTCAGGTCAAGACCGATGTTCGTCTGGTTGGTAGTTTCCCATTTCAGGTCACTTGTTCTCAGGTTGGCCTGGCTGATACCGGGAACTGCATGGTCGTTACCTTCTTCAAACCAGGGTATGCGGTTGATGTTGTAACGTTGCAGATACGAGTAATCGCCTATACCGCTTTGGTTACCGGTCTGTCCCCAGCCACCGCGGAGCTTCAAGTCATCAATCCAAGCGATGTCTTTCATGAACTTTTCCGACGAAATGCGCCATGCAGCCGAGAAGGAGGGGAAAATACCCCAGCGATGGTCGGGATGCAGCTTGGATGAACCGTCGGCACGCATGTTCATGGTAAGCATGTACTTGCTGTCATAGTTGTAGGACACACGGGCGAAATAGGAAGAGATGGCCCACTGTGAAGCTCCTGTTCCGGTACCGTCCCATGAAATTTTATTGGCAGCGTTCAGGGTCTGTATTTTATCGTCCCGGAAATGTGAGCCGTTTATCCAGCTGTTGGTATAGTCCGATTTGGTATAGGAAGAACCTGCCATTACGTCGATGCCGTGCTTCTTGATATTGGTATTGTAAGTCAATATATTATCGAAAACCAACACGGTATTCATATTCCGGTTGTCAGAGGCTGTACCGAAGCTGTTGCGTCCGTCGGTGGTCGATATTGGATCGAGGAATGTGGTGCTTACACCGTTACGGCGGTCCAGGGCTACGGATGATTTCAACTTCAGGTTGGGCAGAAAGCTGATGGTAGCGGCTCCGGATGCGATGAGGCGGTTCTCCTTGTTCTTGTTGTTTTTCTGGCGGGCCAGGTTTTCCATCGGGTTCATGATATTTACCCCGTAGAAGTTCTTATTGTATTGATTCGGCTTTTCAGGGTCCCAAATAGGAGCATAGGTCGGTGTGTTGATAACCGAGAGGACTACACCGCCACGGTTGGCACCCGTACCGGAAATGATGCCGGTGTTTCCGATATTGTCGGAGTAGGAGATATTGGCACTTACGTTCAGCCAACTGCGTATCTGGTTGTCAATGTTGGCACGGAAGCTATATCGTTTGAAGTACGTGCCTTCCAAAATGCCTTTTTCATTCAGATAACCGGCAGAGAGGAAGTATTTCATCTTTTCGTTTCCGTTAGATACGGACACCTGGTAGTTTTGGGTCTGTCCGGTTTTGTAAACTTCATCAAACCAGTCTGTCTGGTCTGTTAGACCTTCAAGGGCAGCGGGGTTGACAGCCCCGATTTCTTCCTGTAACTCACGGTATTGTTCTGTATTCAGGGCATCCATGCTCTTGGCTACTTTCGTCATACCATATTGTACGTTCAGTGCCACTTTGGCATTGCCTTCTGCTCCGGCTTTGGTCGTAATCAGTACCACACCGTTGGCTGCACGCGAACCATAGATGGCTGCCGATGAGGCATCCTTTAGGATAGAGAGACTTTCAATGTCGTTGGGAGAGAGAAAGTTGATGTTGTCCACGGGCACACCGTCCACTACGTAGAGCGGGTCGTTGCTGCCGTTGAATGAGGTGGTACCACGTACGCGGATGCTCATGCCTCCGCCCGGTTCACCGCTGGGTTGCATAACCGACACGCCGGCTGCTTTGCCTTGCAGGGCTTGGGCTGCCGATACAATGGGGCGTTGGTCCAAATCCTTTGTAGAAACCGTGGATACGGCTGTGGTTACGTCTTTACGCTTCACACTTCCATAACCGATAACTACCACTTCGTCCAGCAGTTCGTTATCTTCCTGCAATGTGATATTCATGTTGGTGGTTGCTTTTACCTCTATCGTTTTGTAGCCGATGAAGGATATTACCAGTGTGGCATTCTGTCCTACACTCAGGGAAAACTCCCCGTCCAGATTGGTAACAACACCGTTGGCGGTACCCTTTTCCAATACGGATGCGCCAATGACCTCCAGGCCTGCAGCATCTGTTACTTTACCCGTAGCTGTCAATCGTTGGGCAAATGCATTTGTTGACATTAGCAGTACGAGTAATGTCAAAAGGAGCTTGTAACTCCGCGTAAGAAGATTTCTTGTAATCATTCTCATAGTACTTTAATTGAAAGATTTAATTTATTATTAGAAAAGTATGTCCTAATAGAGATTGGTGGTTTTCCATAGTACACTTTTCTTTCTGTGCTGCAAAGATAGCGGACAACCCTATTCGTCCGATAGGCAGGTAATATGGAGAAGTAAGTCTGTGTGAAATGTAAATATCAGATATATAATAAGTTGTATTCTTGCTGATTACTGTGTAAAGTAAAGGTCGGCCACTATGGAAGGAGGTCTGTATATACTGTTTTGTCGCTTTGAGCGGTCGAAATTATCTCTTAAATTTCATGTACTTTTTAGGGTGGAGGTAGTTTATAGTTTAGATAGATTAATTTCATCTTTGTGCTCTCAGCCGTTATATTAGATAATAGAAATTGAAAATGAAAAATCATAGCTTTACTATTTTTGACTGATGGGGTGTACCTTTCTGAATGCGGCACCTTACAGTGAAAAGATAAAAGAACTGCATGGTGCGTCTTGATTCTCTGATTGCGCAAAAAAACACGTTTGCTATGCTTAAAGAGGCGAAGATTGCCCAGTTGCACAAGTTGCGAAAGGATGTGCGTACTTTGGAGGAGAGATATTGGCTGAATAAAAATCTTTATGATGAGTATTGTGTCTATAATGCCGATTCTGCAATGAATTATGTGGCAGGCAATTTGGACATAGTTTATAAGCAGAATGATAAATACCGGCAGATGGAGTGGAAGATAAAAAAGTCTTTTCTGTTGGCTGCCACCGGTCTGTTGAAAGAAGCCCAGGATGAGTTGGACGGAGTCTCGGGCGGTTCGCTCCCCAAAGAATTGTTAGTGGACTATTACGGACAAATGTTGTATCTGTATTCGCATTTCAATCAGTATACCGGTAGTGAAATGGGTACTTTGCATGAACATTATGCACAGTTGGAGCGTGTTTACAAGGACTCTTTGAATATGGTTCTTACCCCTGAAGACCCCTTGTTCTTGTGGTATAAAGGGCAGGTAGTACAAGGTACGGACAGTATGTATGTTTTTAAAGAACGTTGCAGAAGGGAATTCTTAATTCTGCATTCGACACTCGGCGCGATTGCCATGAATGTCTTACGTGCTGGCCTGCTTTATCGCGAGTCCGATGAGCAGGAAAATTATCTGACTTACCTGATATATTCTTGCTATGGCCGATGTACGTATCTCCAATAAAGATATTGCTTCGTTTGGAAGAGCTGGCGGGGGTACTTTTTTAGTTTGGGTGATATTGACCAATG
>ENA-OQCU01000907-OQCU01000907.1-human-gut-metagenome-genome-assembly--contig:-NODE-907-length-11407-cov-3.874823_pt1 | contig 11407 bp, 10 predicted proteins | sample MGYA00242504_ERZ504590 | MGnify/ENA primary metagenome ERZ504590 (study PRJEB26092, sample SAMD00036318) | human gut metagenome | host: Homo sapiens | study: EMG produced TPA metagenomics assembly of...
TACCAGAGGATGAAATTCCTAAATACTGGTACAACATACAGGCAGACATGAAGACCAAACCCATGCCGCCGTTGAACCCTAAAACCAAAGAAGCGCTGAAACCGGAAGACCTCTACCCCATTTTTGCCAAAGAACTTTGCAAACAGGAATTAAACCAGACAGACGCATGGATTGAAATTCCCGAAGCAGTGCGTGAAATGTACAAATACTATCGCAGCACACCATTGGTACGTGCCTACGGACTGGAAAAAGCACTAGGGACTCCCGCACATATTTATTTCAAAAATGAAAGTGTCAGCCCCATCGGCTCCCACAAACTGAACTCGGCTCTGGCCCAGGCATATTATTGCAAGGAAGAAGGCGTAACCAATGTCACTACAGAAACCGGTGCCGGACAATGGGGCGCCGCTCTATCGTATGCCGCAAAGGTATTCGGGCTGGAAGCTGCCGTTTATCAAGTAAAGATCAGCTATAATCAGAAGCCCTATCGCCGCAGCATCATGCAGACATTCGGAGCAACGGTCACCGCCTCTCCATCCATGTCTACCCGTGCCGGCAAGGATATCATTACCCGTAATCCCAATTATCAAGGTTCACTGGGAACAGCCATCTCCGAAGCTATCGAACTGGCAATGAGCACTCCCAACTGTAAATATACACTAGGGTCGGTATTAAGCCATGTCACACTGCATCAAACGGTTATCGGTCTGGAAGCCGAAAAGCAAATGGAAATGGCAGGCGAATATCCCGACATGATTATCGGTTGCTTTGGTGGCGGTTCCAATTTTGGAGGAATCTGCTTCCCCTTTATGCGCCACACTATCCTGAATGGGAAACAAACCCGATACATTGCTGCCGAACCGGCTTCGTGCCCGAAACTGACCCGTGGTAAATTCCAGTATGACTTTGGCGACGAAGCCGGATATACCCCGTTGCTGCCCATGTTTACACTGGGGCATAATTTCTCTCCGGCCAATATCCATGCGGGAGGTCTCCGTTATCACGGTGCAGGTGTCATCGTTTCACAATTATTGAAAGACAATCTGATGGAAGCGGTTGATATCCAGCAATTAGAATCCTTCCAGGCTGGTTGTTTGTTCGCACAAGCAGAAGGAATCATTCCGGCTCCCGAATCGTGCCATGCCATCGCCGCCGCTGTACGCGAGGCGAACAAGTGCAAAGAATCCGGTGAAGAGAAAGTGATCCTGTTCAACCTTTCAGGTCACGGGCTGATTGATATGGCCTCATACGACCAATACCTGGCAGGTAACTTGATGAATTATGAGTTAAAAGACGAAGATATCCAGAAGAACTTGGATGAAATAAAAGACATGTAATCAGGACATAAAATAAACGAAGGATACGGAAAGGATATATTATCCTATAAACTACGGCAAGCTAAGCGGTTGTATCCTTCAGGTTAAGGGTTCTTTTACTGACAACTTCTATCTCCCAAACTTGCGGAGTTAACTCCATAGCCTTTGGAGTTATCTCCATAAGCTTGGGAGTTAACTCCAAAGGCTATGGAGATAGAAAGGATACGTTAGTTTAAGCTTAGGGATAGGATAGAAAAGGCTTAACCATACAATGAAAGACACAAACCACTCTACCGGCGGGATATAACATTAACATAAGTTCGATATAAGAAATAACTCGTTACAGGATGGTTTTGAGTTAAATGACAAAAGGATTATTAAAATTCAATATCAGTCTTGCTCATATTCCTGTCAGTTATAAGCTAGTCTTATAATAAACTCATGTTATCATAAGAAAAAATTCCGCGTTATCCCGCACAACCCACACCTAAAAAATGATTCAAAACCACAAAATAACAGGCACTTCAAGCCTGTTTATAAAGAAAATGAACTATTTTACAGGATTATGTATGAAAAGTACAAATTAATTTCCCTTTTTATTCCTTTCTTTGCACAGTTACATCAATAATCCAAATAAGTATGAAAAACATCATGAAGCTTTTCTTGTATGCTGCATTACCTTTGGCATTAATTGCACTAGGCAGTTGTAGCTACCCTAAAAACATCACGTTCAAAGCCGACTCACAAACAGGGGCGCTAAGCGGACTTTATCTGACAAGCGACACTTCCATGAACTGGATCCTGCGTACGGATGGAACACAATACGAATGGGTGGACTCCCGGTATGGATGGGGATTGGGACATCTTCGGATAAACGGCACTGAATACTCCTGGAATATCCCGACAAAAAAACATGACACAAGCCATCACATGACCGTGAAATACCAGACAGGTGACATAGAAATAAACGTAGCCCGAAAATGGAACAGGGACGGGAACCTGGTAGAATCCTACGAATTCGTAAACACCGGAGAAAAAGACGCCGACTTACAGGACATTGCCATCAACACACCTTTCAATGACAATTATCCGGATGCCCAGACTTGCTACGAAGCCCGTTGCAATGCACATATATGGGCAGGAGGAAATGAAGCCTATGTCTATTGCACCCGGATGAGCGGAGCCCCCGGCGGATTGGGACTGATTATGGAAGAAGGTGCCATTAAAGGCTATGAAGTGAGGGAGCGCTCGCAGAAAAAAGGAAGCTCCAACTTCCGCGGTGTTTTCCAACTTAATCCACAGGACAAGACTTTAAAGCCGGGAGAATGTTATACCATACAATGGTTACTCCTATCGGCGGACAACTGGGATGAATTCCAAGCAAAAGCCATAGACAACGGTCTGATCATAGCCTCAGCAGACCGTTATGTAGTAGAAGCAGGCGAAAAAATAAATGTTTCGTTCAAAAGCAACTGCCCCTCACTGAAAGGCAAGCTATTGCTGAACGGTAAAGAAGTGGCAGAAGTAAGCGGTGACAACATCAATTATACCACCATAATAAATGAACCCGGAGAGAAGATTTTCACACTGGCCTACGGGAACGGAAAGCAAACGTCGGTAGAGTGTCTTGCCGTCAGCAACTTTGACAGCCTGGTCAACCACCGGTGTCAGTTCATTGCCGGACACCAACAGTTCATCAAGCCCGGTGACCCTAGAAGCGGTGCCTTCATTGTTTATGACAACGATACCGAATCCCTTTACATCAACGGAGAAAGTGGCAGCAAACGCTCTGACTGCGACGAAGCCAGAGAAAGGGTAGCTATGGGGATTCTGCTGGCTCTACAATACCAACGTACTTCCGACAAAAAATTAATGGATGCCCTGAACAACTACGTATCTTTCATCCGCCGCATCCAGAAACCGGACTACACAACCAATTCCACCGTAGACTTCAAGAGCAAGAACCGGGGATACAACTATCCGTGGGTAGCCGATTTCTGGTTTACCATGTTCCGCACCACAGGCAATAAACAATATCTGAAAGACGGGTACGGCACACTGCGTGCACTGGTCCGTTATTTCAAGCATGGTTTTTATTGCATCAATATCCCGACCTACGGCTATACTCTATTGAAAGAAAACGGATTTACTGCCGAAGCGGACACTCTGCTGAACGATTTCAAATCAATGGCAGACGTATTTTGTGAAAACGGGCCTAATTATCCGACCTCCGAAGTCAATTACGAACAGAGCATCGTAGCTCCGTCCATTATCCATCTGCTGAATGTATATATGCTCACCGGGGATGAAAAATATCTGAAAGGGGCCGAAAGCCAGCTTCCTTTATTAGAATCATTTAGCGGAAAACAGCCCAGTTTCCACCTTTATGACATCGCTATTCGTCACTGGGATGGTTATTGGTTTGGAAAAGACCGGATTTGGGGAGATACCTTCCCACATTACTGGAGCACTTTATCGGGTATTGCTTTCCGTCTTTATGCCAAAGCGACCGGAAAACAAGAATATACAGAACGGGCCTTGAATATTTTCCGGAACAATCTATGCCTCTTCACCGAAGACGGAAGAGGAAGCTGCGCCTTTATCTATCCGAACAAAGTGAACGGACAAAAAGCTCATCTTTATGACCCGTTTGCCAATGACCAGGATTGGGCAATGGTATTTTGGTTGGAGTATGGCCCGGATTTCAAGTAAATGAGGAGATGCCGAAAGTCCGTCCGATAGTGCTGTCATGTATTCAGCTGTAGGGGCAGGGATTGCCTCATAGCCGTCAAGCAAAGGGAAAACATCTACCGTAGAACACCGACCCAAAAGGGTCGGTTTCTTCATTTTATAAGTTTTAGATAACAGTCTGCAGGCTCTTCCAGAGTTCCGCTTCTCTCCCGACTTTATCGTCAAGAAGCTGCTTACAAGACCACGGTCGGTCATACTTTGGAAAGAGAACCTGCAACTGCTTTCGTACTATCAGGCAGATACACGGGCCTGCCCCTACGGTGGTGAAAATACTATTTGCCAACTCAGATTGACGAATATAAGTTTTTTTGCCTGCCCGAACCAACGGGCACGATCTTGGGAGAATATGCAAATCAGCCTATTTTCGGGCGAGCAAACCTCGCCCTTACAAGCAAAATGATAGCTGAATTCCTTAAATATGTTTTCATCCAGCCACAAACTATGGTTCAAAGCTGCGAAGCATTTTAATCTCGTCCCGCCAAATGGTGTCATCGGGAGTTTCAAGAATAACGGGCATATCGTCAAAACGGGAATCCTGCATAAAGCGGCGGAAGAAATCAATACCAATCAGCCCCTTTCCGATACTGTCATGACGGTCTACCCGGCTACCCAATGGTTTCTTTGAGTCATTCAAGTGAATGGCACACAAATAGTTTCTCCCCACTACCTCATCAAACTCGGTAAAGACCCGGTCATATTCATTCACAATATCATAACCGGCGGTATAGGTATGGCAAGTATCCAGGCAAACTCCCACACGAGATTTATCCTCCACCTTATCTATAATATATCTCAAATGCCAGAATTCATTTCCCACATTACTTCCCTGTCCGGCTGTATTCTCAATCACAGCAGTCACACCGGTCGTCTTATCCAAAGTCATATTGACAGACTCGGCAATCCTGTCCAGACACTTCTCTATGGATATCTTGTTCAAATGACTTCCGGGATGAAAATTCAGCATTTTCAATCCTAAAAGCTCGCAACGCTGCATCTCGTCCAAAAATGCTGCACGACTCTTCTCCAGCCCTTCCTCGTCAGGATGTCCCAAATTTATCAGATAACTGTCATGAGGAAGAACATACCGGGCATCAAAACCTTCTTTCTCGCAGTTTTCTTTAAACAGAGTAACACTCTCGACAGACAAAGGTTTTGCAACCCATTGCCTCTGATTCTTTGTAAAAAGAGCGAATGCGTCCGCTCCTATCCCTAATGCATTAACGGGGGCCATTTCCACGCCCCCGCTTACGGATACATGTGCACCTATTTTTTTTCATTCTCTTTCCATTATTGATAGACACAAAGATAGGAAAAAATAAGTTAGAAATTATATTGCGCACTCAAGTTTATACGGTTTGCTTCACGGTTCACATCATTAAAATTCTCTCTCCAACCATGAAGATATTCCGCACCTACCTGCAAGTTATGACTTACATTCCAGAATACATTTGCAACCAGGTACTGACCTTTTTTATACTGAGTTTCATTAAAGTGAGCATAGCAATCTTCTGTAAACAGACGTGACTGGCTATACGTAGCCGATGCGAATACCCGTTTCGAGAAATTATACTGTAATCCGGCATACCATCCTTTCATGGGCAGTACCTGCATACGTCCGGACTCATCGGCCAAAGGAACGATATCTACATTCAAGTTGCTGATATCATTCAAATATTGAGCAATACCTCTACCATAAGTATATTGTCCGTAAAGCTGGAAACCACCCAGTCTTGCTGTTCCCGATGCCTGTATCCCCCAACCGGTCAATGACTTTGCCTTATTATTCACTTGATCCTCATAAGTCATACTTCTCAAGATTCCTCCCACACGTATATGACTAGCCTTTGCCCAAGAATACTGTACATAGGCAGGAATATCCGGCATCCTCTGCTTACCGATTCTCACATCTTGTGCCGGAGTACCGTCTACTGACGGCATTTCCACACCGACACCCACTTTCAAACCTTTCATCACATTGGCTTCATAACGCAACTGGGTGGCGCGATAGAAAGTCATCCCGTCAGGTCCTTGAAAATCAATAGTCGGAGGAGCTGCGGCAAAGTCCATAAACAATCCGGTATCATACCCATAGTAAAGCCCAGGAAGGATAAATAAGCATTCTGCAATTCAAAAGTCTTTCCACTTCCACGGAAGTTTCCGGCTGTATAAACGATGAAGTTACCCAAATGCTTGGTTCTCCCCACCAACTTTAAAAAGATAGTGGAAGTGCTTGCATCCATCTGGAACTGATTACGGACAGACGTGGATCCCGGTTGCGGAATGAGTGCAGGGATAAAGTCAACATCATCCACTATTCCATTAAAATCATATTCCATTGTAGTTTTCAAATAACCACCGATACCCAATGCAAACTTTCCCTGTTGGTCAGTAAGTAAAAAACGAGGAGCACGGGGATCATGGAAATGCGGACGTTGCGTTTCTTCAAATACATTGATTAATTCTTCCTTGCCATTTTTATCTTTTGAGATAATAACAACAGGTCCCGGTCCTTCCAGCTCCGGATAAAGTTTTTTTTGTTGCGCAAACATCGGCGTAACAATCATTGCGCCCAATACAAGGCAACTCATTGATTTAAAGATACTTTTCATAAAAGTTAAGTTTAGGTAAATAGTCAATTCAATGGACTATGAACAAAAAGTTTAGAAAAAAGTTTGGGAAATGTTTGCAAATTCAAAAAAAGTCACTATCTTTGCACCCGCAATCGAGAGAGAAATCCTCGATAAAAAGGATGGCCCGTTCGTCTATCGGTTAGGACGCAAGATTTTCATTCTTGAAAGGGGGGTTCGATTCCCCCACGGGCTACCAAATAAAAAAAGCATCGATAATCGAATGGCTTTTATTGGTTATTGCCCTGCTTTGTGCAGGGTATCCGGCGGCTCAGTTTGAAAACGGGTCAGTCTTAAATTTGGACCGCTGACCCAAAACTGACGGATTCATGAAGGATTGTGCTTTAAATTCTTCATAATAAACAACTGTAAGCAAGCGGATTAGACACTTATGAAGGATTTGAATCAAAATAAATCTGGATAGTCTTGTACAGGGGGGGCTGAATCAACAGAAGGGTCAGTCCGAAACATAAGACAACGGGACAGATCCAACTTATTCATCGACTCCGCCCCGTTCTATGTCAGAATACCATAAAAAGAATATGATTATTCAATCTCTCCAAAAAGCTCAGCCAGTTTATTTGCCAAAGCCTCACCACGAAGATTTTCTCCTACCATGACCCCTTGGGCATCTATCAAATACATAGTAGGAACAAATTTCACTTTATATATATCAGCAATACCTTCAGTATCCAAAAAATTAGGCCACTGAAGTTGTTCTTCTTTCAGCGCTTTTGTCCATTCCGCCTCTTTTTTATCAATAGAGATACTTACAATCTGGAAACCCCTGTCTGCATATTGCGTATAGAGTTTTTTCAAATTAGGAATCTCCTTACGGCAAGGATTACACCATGATGCCCAAAAATCAATAAGGACATACTTCTTACCTTGGCACAAATCGGTTAAAGTTACCGATTTCCCATCTTGTGACTTGGCTGTAAAGACAGGCACTTTAGAACCGATCTGACTATCAGGAGCCACACTCTCTTTCACCATTTTTTCCATAGCGGGAATGTTTAGCCTCTTCTGACAAGGCATCATACCACGGTTTCTGCTCTTCGGTAAGATAAGAAAACAAACTGATCATCATCAGAGGCCCCCAATAAGACTCTTTATTGTCCATAACTAATTTATAGTAAGTGGCATCTACCGTAGCAAAGAACAAACTATCGGCCACGGCAGATGCTTTGTAAGCTTCCGTAGCAACGACAGAATCCATCAAGATCTTATCTTTGGCAACTCTCGCTTTAGCATAGGCAACACGGATATCCTTAAACTTCTCGTTATTCGTCACATAAATAGAATCCAAGGCATCACGTGTGCTCAATAATTTTACATATTTGTCCGTCAAAGGAGATCCCGTCACTGAAACCTGTGAAAAATTATAATTCACGGTTCCATTAAGGTTTTCAGAAGTCACCTTACCCTCCACGCTTATACTGCCATTCTCCAACATCAGAGGCATGGAACCGTATGCATCTTTCACCATCAACCGTACAGCCAGAGGTTCATCCGCCACCCCTTTAAATATAAATTTTCCATCTACAACAGTAGTATCCGCCACCGGTTTTTCATGACCATGACTTACAGGAAATAGCTGTACATGGGATCCGTCAGGAATTCCATCAATTGCAGCTGTCAGTGTGTACCCCGTTACCGACTGCCGGGTACAAGATGCCATCATCACCAAAACAACGGCGAATGTTGCTAATAAATACATCAATTTCATAAAGTCTGTTTTTATAGGTTATTTAGATACATTTTGAGTGATAGTTCCATTACCCGGATTCTGAACGGCACCTGCCGGGAAAGGCATAATCCAAAGATGTGAAGCCGGGGTTAATGTATAAGTCTGCCCTTCCCATGTTTTGGATAGTGCACGTGCAAAAGTACCTTCGGCATTAAACCTCCGGGCATCAGCGAATGGCACAATAGTGAAAATCAATTCATTGTCTTTCGTACGTCGGATCAAGTCAATGGCTTCTGTCAAAGTTGAAGCCTGCAAGGGTTGATATATCTCCGGCAGAATACGGGTCTTACGTACCTTGTTCAACACATCCATAGCAGCAGAGAAATCATTACCTGTGACCTGACGTGCCAAACATTCGGCCTTGATGAGATATACCTCGCAAGTGGTCAGACCAGCCCCGTTGAAATATCCTTTGGCCAAACCTTGATAGTAAGTATCCTGATTTACCGTACGCAGTTTCCAGCGGGAAAGAAAACGCGCATCCCCTCCCTCGAAACTCTCCGCACGTTCCACCGGAATATTAAGTTCGCTGGTAGCATAGTTAGGGTTACCCTCTCCACAACGGAAATAGTAATTCTCCACATAATCATACCCTGTCGCTGACGGTAACGACGGATAACTGTCTTCTTTTGTAATAGCTTCCTTATGACTGTTGTAATAAGATATCCAATCATACAGAGTATCATTCTGTTCCAAAGCCATATCCGCGTATTTCAGCGCTTCTTCATAATTCGCCATTTGCAAATAGATCCGTGCCAAGAAGGCATAGGCTGCTCCCAAATTGGGATGGATAACAGTCCTTGACTGTTGGGGTAATCCTTGTTGTATGGCTTCTTTTACATCTTTAATCATGAAATCATAGATTTCTTGAATAGTGACCTGCTTGTGAGGAGCATTAATATCGGCACTGGTTATCAAAGGTACACTCAGTTTAGTACCGGCAGTTGCAGACACATAGGTATCAGCATAATAATTGGCCAGTATGTAATAGCTCATAGCGCGAATCACTTTGGCATAAGCCATTACCTCATTGCGTTCGGAATCAGTCGCTTCGGTTGCAACGGGAACATGCTCCAGCAAGAGATTACAAGTGGAAATAGCCATATAACTACGGTAATAAGTCCCTTCGTCCTGATTGTTCAGTACAATTCTGTCCGCTGTTTCATTCCACAGATAATTGGCACTCGTAAGGGTAACGCTAGTCAGACTGCTTTGTCCTACAAATTTATCATTCAACAGATAAAGACTATTCGTTACAGGAATATAGCCAATGGTATATTCATCTCGCAGCAATGCTTCAAAATCAGCCAAGGTAGTAGGAATTTTGTTCCCTTTGGGAACAATATCCAAATAATCATTACAAGAAGTCAGATTTATCCACCCAACACTGTCATTATCATAAATAGTATCTTTTTCATATTGCTCTCATTTAAAAGTTCAAATTGACATTACACAAATAATTTGGTTTACTATATCCCCCAAGCATCCATTTCACATCACGACTTTTAGCCAAAGTGAACACATTTTCCATACCTAGCATGATACGTGCATTTTTACATAAAACTTCTGACATACACTTGCAGGAACATGATAAGTAACAGAGAGATTCTTCAAGCGCCAGTTATCGGCATCAAGTACATGAATGGAAGCCTTGCTATAAAGATCGGATGAGTAAGAATTATAATCCTTGCTTTCTGACGGAACATAGCGTGGTACATCGGTATATGCCTCATCACCAGGCTGACGCCAACGTTTACTCACATCCTTACTTGTCACTCCTAATCCCGGATAGGCTATATTGGTATTCCGCATTTTGTGGCCCCCCTTCAAAAAGCAGTTGAGCAGCCAGTTCCCAATTCTTATAACGGAGATTGGTATTAATAGCCCCACTATAAACCGGAACAGAAGTTCCTAAACACACAGCATCCTCCACTTTTTGCGGTGAACTGCTTACATGGATATTTCCTTCCGAGTCATACACCTGAGGCTGCCCTTTACTATCCAGCCCTGCCCACAGATATCCATAAATGGCATTATAAGGCACTCCAACACGGGATTAGGCGGCAGGATAATCGAACTGAAGAAAAATAGCAGGTGCTTTTACATTGACATAAGTCACTTTATTCTTATTGTATCCCAGCACACCACCTACATTCCAATTCCAATCTTTTCCCATAATGACATCACCGGAAAGAGTCAACTCGAATCCACGGTTTCTCATTTTACCATTATTCATGGTATAAGTAGAAAAACCAAAACCTTCGGTAGGTACTCCATTGGTATTGGCTAACAAATCCACGCCCGACTTATTATAATATTCAATAGAACCGTTCAATCGATTTCTAAACATAGAGAAATCTACACCAATATTAGCTGTAGTTGTCTTTTCCCACCGCAAATCAGGATTAGGACGGTTGCTGATAGTCCCTTGTATGCCACCCACATGGGTATTATTATTATAATAAGCCGTCATATAAGGAGCAGAATTCTTGGCGATGTTACCACCGATACCATAACTGAAACGCAGTTTCATCATATTTATAAATGAAACTTTAAAAAAAGATTCTTTGTCCAGATTCCAACCAAGCACCTACCGACCAGATAGGTTTCTTCTGATACTTGGAACCAGTAGCAAACAAATTGGTACGATCCCAACGAATGCTTCCTGTCACCATATATTTACCATCATACGTGTAAGCTGCATTCCCATAAAAAGAAACAAAACGATTTACCAGTTCATAGATATTGGAGATATCATTTTTATTGAATGATACATAGTTTCCCAAAACTCCGGTATAAGTATTACTCAGCACCCGTTCATCAATAAGATCATAAGTTAGTAAAGCCGGATCATAATTATAATATTTCCGATTATTGTATTCCGTCTTATTTTCACGTACTTCCATACCAAACAAAGCGGTCACATCATGTTTTTTCTGCAAAATGTCTTGTTAAAAATCCAA
>ENA-OQCU01000908-OQCU01000908.1-human-gut-metagenome-genome-assembly--contig:-NODE-908-length-11398-cov-2.615118_pt1 | contig 11398 bp, 16 predicted proteins | sample MGYA00242504_ERZ504590 | MGnify/ENA primary metagenome ERZ504590 (study PRJEB26092, sample SAMD00036318) | human gut metagenome | host: Homo sapiens | study: EMG produced TPA metagenomics assembly of...
GCCAAAACGTTAGATGTTCCGATGCAAAATGCTATTTCCTATCGACACCTGCAACCCCGGAAGGGGAATCGCCACATTACTGCTGAATATGCAGCTGCAATTTTGGCAGTATGGAAATCGTCGAGGTTGACGGCAGCATCAGCTTGAAATTCCCCAAAAAATGAATTTTCGAAAACCGCAACAGATACGCTCCATACAGTTAAGCAACTGCTGGACAAAATCACTTGGGATGATGGTGTTGATTTGACAGCAGAACGCTTTCTATGCAGCCGTTATGCGGTTCCTAGAGAAGAAATGGGCGCAGAAATTAAAGAAAAACGTGAGCTATGGAAAGAAATTCTGGACGGACGTATGGACGAAAGTTCTATACCTGAAGGTGAAAGCTGGTCGTATCTGAAAGATACCGCAGACTCTATAAAAGAGGCCACCTACCGCCTGAAAAAATATGGCGCTGCTGGATTATATTACAGAATGTTATAAAACCAAAAAAGAAAGCCAATAAAACAATAAGCACCACCAAGTTAAACTTAGTGGTGCTTATTTGCTTTCTGCAGTTCAGACCGTTCCGGGCATCCTCGGCGCTTTTTATAACCTGTGTTTCAGTTCTTCTACAATGCTTACGCTGGCTGTGGAGCCGATGCGGGATACGCCCAGCTCGATCATGCGCAAAGCGGTATCCAATGTGCGGATGCCGCCGGCTGCCTTGATTTTCACCTCATCACCGACGCATTTTTTCATCAGCGCCACATCTTCAAAGGTTGCGCCGCCGGTGCCAAAGCCCGTGGAGGTCTTTATGAAATCCGGGCGGACCTCCCGCGCGATGGAACAAAGTGCGCGCTTTTCCTCCTCGGTCAGGTAGCAGTTCTCAAAAATCACCTTCGAGATCACCCCTGCACCGCGGCATTCCTCTACAATGCCGGCCATCTCATGCTCAATGAAATCATAGTTCTTCTCTTTCAGCTGCGTAATATTGATAACATAATCGATCTCATCCGCGCCATTGGCGATTGCATCTACGGTTTCGTATTTCTTAACCTTGGGCGTGTTCTGCCCCAAGGGGAAACCAACCGCCGCGCCCACATGGACCGATGTTTCCGCCAGCAGATCCTTGCACAGGGAAACGGGAGCCGGATTGATCGCCACCATGGCAAAGCCGTACTCGCGAGCCTCTGCACAGAGCTTTTCAAAATCCTTGCGCTGCGCATAGGCGCGCAGCTGGGTGTGGTCAAAATAAGCTGCCAGTTCGGCAGGCGTATAGGATTCTAACAAAACATTCCTTTCGTTTCGTGTGCGGTATCGCCTTATAAAAACGACGCCGTCTTGCCCGGGTCAACAAAGCCTCGCCGTAAACCTCGCCGGTTTACCGTCACCATGACCATGCAGCCGGGGTCAATGCGGTAGGCAGCCATCCGGATGCGGTATACCTGCGGTCTGGCACAGACGCAGAGCAGCATCTGCCGCTCCGTACCGGTGTATGTGCCCACTGCTTTGACCATTGTTGAGCCGCGCTCGCATTGGCGGGAAATTTCGTCCGCAATCTCCTGCCCCTTGGTAGTGATGATCGTCAGCATTTTGCCGGCATTGCTGCCGTACATGATTTTGTCGATAACCAGCGAGGTAACCGCCGTTGTGACAAGGCCGTACAAAACGGCATCGACAGAGCCAAACACAGGCCAACCTAACAGGATGACCACAAGGTCTATCGCGCCGGTCACAACACCGACCGACAGATGCGGGCGCAGCACCTTGATCGACATTGTCAAAAAATCGGTGCCGCCGCTGGACGAACCCCGCATATACAAAAGCGCCAATGCGCCGCCCCATGTGATACCCGCGAACAGTGCCGCCAGCAGCGGATCACCGCCGTAGCCGGGCTGGTCTGCAAAGGCAACATCCTGAAAAAAGGTACACCACAGCATACTGATGACGGTTTTCCCCAGAAAGGCGCGTCCCACAAGCGGAACCAAGCAGAACCAGGGGCACATTCAGCACCAGCGTTCGTGATGCCGATGGGGAACCCCCACAGATAGTTGCCCAGCAAGGCAAGACCCGACAGCCCGCCGGGTGCAAAGTCCGCGCCCTTGGCAAAATAGCGATGCTCAGGGCATACAGAAACCCTGCGACCAGATTATACAGCTGATCCGTTACAAGGGTCTGCGCTTTTTCTTTCATCATAGAACACTGCCCCTTTTTTGGAAAACGAGGAGCTTCTCTTGCGGGAAAGCGCTCCTCGTTGTGTGGTTACTCAATCAGTTTTAATCTTCGGAGTGCATGGGCGATGCCGTCATTTTCCACGGTGTCTGTGACCATATCGGCACAGGCGCGCACCTGCGGCAGAGCATTACCCATTGCCACGCCGATACCGGCCAGCTGCAGCATTTCCAAATCGTTTTCGGCATCTCCAAAGGCAATGGTTTCCTCCGTGGTGATACCGATTGCCGCACACAGGGCACGGATACCGTTTTCCTTGCCGCCGGCTTCGGCTCATAGATCCAGCCACAGCATCCCCCCAGCGCTTTGTCCGGCAATGGGGCATGCTGCCGCAGCAGTTCTTCTTCCTCCTCCTCGTTCACGAAGGGGGATGACCTGATATATGCGGCGGTTTTCCAAATCGGAGATGTCACGCACAGCCGGCACAGCGGTGCCGATTTTGGCCTGCTCAATCTCCATGCGGGAGTTCACGCAGTTGGCGTACATCCTGTCTTTTTCAAGAAAAATGCAGCTGCAGTTCTTTTTTTGTAAAAACTGCTTCAATGCCGACAGGTCCCCGGCAGGAATGGGCGTTTCCCGCACGATCTGCCCCTGCAGCTCGCAGAGCTGACCGTTCATATAAACAGCACCGTCAACCGTGATTCCGGGCAGCATGTTTTCTTCCGCGATTTCCAGCGCATGGCGGCCGGTACACAGAAACACCTGCACACCGCTGCGCTGTAAAGCCTGCAGTGCCGGGGCTACACTGGGCGGCATCCGATGCCCGCCCACGGTAATCAGGGTGCCGTCCACATCAAAGAAGGCTGCGCGTATCCTTTTCCCGCCGCACGCCGCCAGCGCAGGCAGCTCGGCAAGGCTGTCGATATGCAGCTGCGCCGCACGCTGGTCAAACGGGAATCTTTCGTCACGCAGGGCAGCCACAACGCCGCCCGCCGCCGTACCTGCCTGCACACCGTAGGTGGAGTCCTCCACGATCAGGCACTCCTCCGGCCTGCGTTTCAGCTTGTCCATGGTGAAACGGTAAATTTCAGGATCCGGCTTGCTGTGGGTAAATTCGTGACCGCTGACGATACAGTCAAACAACTCCCGAATCTCGCATTGTGTCAGGACCTGCTCAATACATTCCCGGCTGCTGCTGCTTGCAAGCGCCACCTGCAGCCCATCTGCTTTAATTCATGCAGCAGCGGGCGAACCTCCTTGCGCAGAATGTCCGGGTAATACACCCGGCAGCCGGCGTTCATGGCGTCCATTTCCTGCCGGAATGCGGCATCGTCGGTACGGCGGCAAAGCTTGGCCATAAAGGGCATATATTCCTGCCCGGAAATGCCCACCAACGGGTACATGCTTTCCAGGGTGATCCACGGGTAGGACGGTTTCAGGTGCGTATACTGATGGTGCAGGTAGACCGGTTCACTGTCGATCAGCACGCCGTCCATATCAAAGATGACTGCCTTGATCGGCTTCATGGCGTTTCTCCCTTCAGATACCGTCCTCGTCCTCCTGCGGCTGGGCGGGAACCTCCAGCACAAACTTGCCGATGTTTTCGTGCCCGGTCTGCATAATGTCGGCAGCCAGTGCATCCACATCGGGGCATTCGTCACCGGTGATGTTGCGCATGCACAGATCCATCAGCATACTGCTGTTCAACCCGGAGATCACACGCACCTTGGGGCGGGTCATCGAAAGCCCCGCTGCGCGGTTGTACGGCGTACCGCCGGCAATGTCTGCCAGCACCAGAACAGCCTCGCAGTCTGCATAGCTGTCGATTGCCTCTGCCAGCTGCTTTTCAAACACTTCCACATCCATGCCGTCGGCAAAATCCACGGCCTTTAGTTCCGCATCACTGCCTGCCAGCATTTTTACATTGGCAGCCATACCGGCGGCAAAGCCGCCATGCCCGGTCACAACTACACCTACCATAGCAAACTATACTCCTTTAGCAAGACCGGGCGCACAGACCCGGCTTATTGGTTGACAACTTCAAATTCAAATTTCTGGGTAACGCCGTCCAGATACTCTTTACTGAGGTCGATCGGACGGTCATTTTGGTCCATGACCACGTTTTCGACATACAGCACGGGGGAACCGCGGTGTACGCCGAACAGGTTGGCAAACTCGATGTTGGCGGTCTGCGCCATCAGCACACGGCGCGATTTGATGATCCTCTCGTGGTAGACGGTTTCAAAGACATCGTACAGCGAGCGCTGGGCAAAGTCGTAGGCATCAATACCGGGAAACACAGATTCCGGCACATAGTTTTCCACGAGAACAAAGGGCTTTCCGCTGACATAGCGCATACGCACAAGATGATAGCAGCGGTCCCCGCGTTCGAGCTTGAGCCGTGCAAACAGTTCCGGGGTATAGCTTACCCACTCTGCACGCAGCACCTCGGTACGGTGTTCCAGGTTCAAAACCCCCATCTCGGCGGCAAAGCTCAGCTGCTTGTTCAGGAAGCGGCCGCGGGTATCGGGGCTGCGCACAAAAGTACCGCGGCCCCGCATGCGTTCCACAAAGCCTTCTTCGATCAGCATATTATAAGCCTGCCGCGCAACGGGGCGTGAAATGCCGAACTGGGCGCACAACTCCTCCTCCGTCGGCAATTTTGTCCCTGCCGACAGCTTCCCGCTGGTGATAGCCTCCAGCAATGCCTTACGCAGCTGCTCGTACAGAGGGACTGCGCTGGTTTTGTCAAGCTGTATTCCGTTCAGTTCGATCATAATAGGAAATCTCCTTTTTGTTATTCAATGCTGTCCCGGGAGATTTCCGCTTTACAGCCAAAGCCGCCCTGTGCCATACAGTTGCGTGCCGAGACCTGCTGCCCGGCAGCCAGTGCTGCCAGAAGCGCCTGCTCCGGCATGGGCTTTGCTTTTTGCCACCCCGCAGTATACAGCGAGCAGAGGAAGGCGGCGAGGAAAGAATCTCCTGCTCCCATTGTATCACTTGCCTCTACCATTTGGGTAGTCTTTTCCACAATTTTGCCTTGTGCGGACAACATTTGCCCGGCTGCGCCCATTGTAGCCAGCACATGCACCACGCCGCGACGATGCAGCGGCGCGCACAATTCCGCAAAAGCAGCCTTGTCCATCGGCTTGCAGGAAAGCATCGCCAGATCTATGCCGTGGCAAACCTCGTCATAGTAGGCATCGGTGCGGTATTTTTCCTTTTCGCCGAAGTCATAGGCGAACACAGCGGGCAGCGCCTGCACAGCCGCCATCTGTTCGGGCATTTTGGCGTTGCAGCTGCTGACGATCAGATCGGCGGTTTTCAGCTCGTCCAGCTCCTGCGCACCGATCTGCAGCGGGCCGGTCCAGCTTTCCCCGGTGATGACCTCGATAAAGCTGCGCTCCCCGTTGACCACATCATAGCTGCACACCTTGGTGGTGCGCCCTTGCAAAACGGGGCAATGGCTGATGTCCACGCCGTTTTCCCGGAGTGCTTTCTCCACAATATGTGCCATATCGTCATCGCCGAGGGAGCCGAGATACTCGGCCTGTGCCCCCAGCCGCGCAGCATGAACTGCAACGTTTACCGCATTGCCGCCGGGGAAGCACTCCTGTGTATTGTGGTAATAGTCTATTACGTTATCCCCTAATGCAATCAGTTTCATACTCAATAGCTCTCTTTTCTGTAATAGCGGCGGATATCCAGAGAATGATCCGTGATGACCTCAATGTTCTTGCTGATGCGCTGCAGAACAGCCGCCATGACAACGGGGCTGAGCAGCGGGCGGAACTCATCACTGATGCCGGGCAGTGCATACTCCTTCGTGTCAAAGCAGGTCAGCTTTTTGGTATGGCGGGCGGCAAACGCCTTTACGCGCTCGTCCTGTGCACGGGTGGGTCCCTCGGTCAGCAGCAGCGTGGTGCAGACATCGTCCTCCAGCAGCTCCAGTGTGCCGTGGAAGAATTCCGGGCTGGAAACGCTCTTGGTGCGGATCCACTGGCTTTCCTCCAGCACGCACATGCTGTAACTGTACGCAGTGGGCCACAGGTCGCCGCTGCCGATCCAGATGTTATACGGCTCCTTGCAGTAATCCTGCGCATATTTCAGGCACTTGGCATCCGCCTGTTTGCGTACCTGTGCCAGCGCAAAGGCAAGGTTCTTCAGCTCATCCGCAAAGCGGGGGTAGGCATCAAAGTTTCCGCTGCGGTACAGGATGCGGCCAATCAGGAGGTAGAACACCAGCTCCTGCGGGCGGCCCTCGCCGTAGACGATGGTGTCATCGCAGATGGATTCCAGCGTGGAGTTTTCCTTGCCGACGGCGGCAAACAGACGCACGCCCTGCTCTTTCAGCCAGTTGGCTGCCTTTACAGTCTCGGCGGTGTCGCCGGACTTCGAGGTCAGGAACGCCACGGTCTTATCGGTGATGCGGTTGCAGTCACCGGTCATCAGGTTGGCGGACAGGACATTTTCGACCGGCAGGCGGGACATGTGGCGGATATAGAAGGCGAACGGATCCAGCATCGCCTGAGAACCGCCGCTGCTGGTGAACAGCAGCAGGTCAAACCCGTTATCCACAATCGAATCCGCGATTGCCTCGATCTTGGCGCGCTGGTCGTAGATTTTGGCGCCGTTGGCAATGATCTGATTTTCGTCAAAGTTTACCATGCTCATGTGTACAATAACCTCCATTTGTAATTTTGTTATGACAATATGGTTTGTGAAAAATGCGGCTCGCGGGGGAATGCTGAACCGGCGCGAGCCGCCGCAGTAAAACTTACATGATGCCCAGGAAGGACAGTGCAACCGACAAAGCAATGACCAACAGGATCAGCTTCATGGTGTTGACATTCTTCTTCTTGAACAGCCAGTAGAGCAGGAACACAAAGCCCAGCGGCAGAATGTTGGGCATGATGGAGTCAAAGATGCCCTGCACGGAAACACTGGAAATGACAAGCGTTTCGGGGAAAGCAAAGGATACATAGCTGGGGATCAATCCACCAACGACCATAACGCCCAGAATACCGGCAGCCTTGCTGATATAAGCGGCGTTATCGCCGATGAACTTGATGGAGTTGACACCGGCATTATAGCCCAGACGCACGAACCAGATGCGGCTGAAGATAGCGGTCAGTGCCCAGAACAGAATGTAGAAGATGGGGGCCCAGAACATTGTTCTGCGTTGCCAGAGAGCAGCAGATGGAGGCAATGATGGGCATGGCGGTGTACCACCAGATGGCGTCGCCCAAACCTGCCAGAGGTCCGAACAGACCGGTTTTCAGGCTGTGGATCATTGTGCGATCCTGACCGGCCTCCTCCATGGAGACGATCAGACCCTGCAGGATAGCAGCCATGTGCGGCTCGGTGTTGATGAAGTCGAGGTTGATTTTTTCAGCGCGGCGGCCAATTTTCCTCGTTGTTGTCGCCGTGGATCTTGCGGAAGCACTTGGTCATGCCGTAGCAGAAGCCTACGGCCTGCATACGCTCAAAGCTGAAGCAGCACTGTTCCGCCATAGAACGGACGGCCATTTCGTTGAGGTCTTTTTTGGTAATCTTATTAGATGCCATCTTCAAAATCTCCTTCCTGGGCGGCAGTTGCAGCGGATGCAGCCGTCAGCTTGGCAGTCTCCATATCGCGGGTGAAATTGACATAGGCGATGCAGCCCGCAATAACAGCAATGGGCAGGATGTTCTGGCAGTTGGTAATGACCATAATGACAAAACCGGCAAGCAGATAGGCTGCGTTTTCCTTCTTGAGCATAACGACCAGCAGCAGGGCAAGACCGACAGCCGGCATCAGACCACCGGCAACTTCAAAGCCGTGGACAAGCCATTCCGGGAAGGCTGCCACAAAAGCGGAAATACCGCTCTGCAATGCGTAGGTGGACAGGAACGCGGCAAGGGCAAACATGGCGGCGTACAGGATCCAGCCGGTATACATTACTTTGGCAATGCCTTTTTCGTCACCGGCGGCAGCGCATTTGTCAATCTTCGGCAGGAAGCCGGCGTAGAAGGTGTTGGTGCCGGTGTTGATCCACTGACCGATCAGTGCGAACGGAACGGCAAGACCCAGCGCCGTGTTGACATCGCAGCCGGTGGTGTACGCCAGCACGGTGGTCATCAGACCGGCAAACAGGGGATCCGGCGGCACGGTGCCGCCAACGGTCAGCAGACCCAGGTAGGAAAGCTCCGCAACGGCACCTGCCTGCATGCCGAGGCGTACATCACCGAGGATGATGCCCGTGAAAAACGCTACGACCAGCGGGCGGAACCACATAAAGGTTTCCATGTGTTTGTCAATCGCGCAGATAAAAACGAGCAGCGCAATCAGCAAACCTTGCACGAGTGTGATTTGCATAGATTTTCTCTCCTCTTTATAAAATATATTTTTTGCTCTGCAGACCGCCTGCAGAGCCGGAACCTTGGGTTACTTTTCAAAGTCCAGCTTGTGGTCGCCGGGTGCGATCTGGATGTAGACATCCACACCCTTGGCACGGATGGCGCGAAGGTCGTCCTTATCCTTCTCGTCCATATAAACGTGCACATCGCCGGTCACTTCCTTGCCGGGACCGACATGCATATTGCCGATGCACAGCTTATCAATGGGAACGCCGCCCTCCACCAGCTTACGGGCGCTCTGCGGGTTGCGCACGACCAGGAAGATGTGCTGGCTGGCGGATGCCTTGTGAATGACTGCGATGGTCTTGTCCAGCGTAAAGAACCGGATGCCGCAGCCGGAACTTTTTGCGGTGGCAGTCATCAGGCTTTGCTGCAGCGGGTCGGCAGCGGCCAGATCATCCGCCACAACAATAAGGTTGACACCTTGTAAGGCGGTGGTCCACGCCACACCGACCTGTCCATGCACTAAGCGATTGTCGATTCTTGTCATCAAAATGTCAGGCATAAGTTTTTCCTCCTTGTAAGATGCTGCAAAGATTTTTAGATTTTTTCTTAAATTTTAGAAATTTTTTCTAAAATCTTTGTATTATTGTAATGACAATATACCAAAGTTGTGGTATAATGTCAATAGAGTTCGGGGACTTCCCGAAGATTTTAACGTTTTACACAAAGTGAGCGTTAAAAAATTAGACAAAATGTGAAGGAGACTGCTTTATGGAACACAAAAAGACTATGCTGGACTACATTGCCGACTGCCCGGAGTTTATCCGCAACAATGTCGCCGACAGCGCCGCGCTGACAAAGCCCCTTGTGGATGAGTATGTAAGCGGCGGCTACAAGAACATCTGGATCGTTGCGTGCGGTTCTTCCTCCAACGGTTCACTCTGCGCGCGGCAGTTTATCCGCCGCCACCTGAAGTGCGAGGTCAAGATCGTCACCCCGTTTCATTTTGTATCCAGCGAGAATGATTTCAGCGAGACTGATATGGTCGTTGTCGTCAGCCAAAGCGGCTACAGCCTGAACGCGCTTGACGCCATCAAGGTCATTGAGGCGAAGGGCCGCCGCTGCATCGGCCTGACCGGCGATGTCAACAGCGATCTGGGCAAGGTGTGCGATGTTGTCGCCAACTACGGTGTCGGGCGCGAAACAGTCGCTTATGTCACCCGCGGTGTCACCACGCTGGCTCTTTTCTTTATGCTGTTTGCCGTGGAGGCTGCTGTCCGTCTGGGCATTAAGACCGCTGCCGAGGGCGAGGCTGTCAAGCAGCAGCTGCTGAAAAGCCGCCGACATCAACGCCGCCGTACAGGCACAGACCCCTTCCTTTATTAAAGAGCACTACCGTCAGCTGTCCGGCATGACCAACGCCTATGTCTGCGGCGTGGGTGCCAACCTCGGCACCGCAAGCGAGGGCGCACTGAAATTCGGCGAGACCGTCAGCATCCCAACCGCTGCCTATGAGGTCGAGGAGTACATCCACGGCCCCAACATCCAGATGACCCCCCGCTACAGCGTATTTCTGATCGACGGCGGCGAGGGCACGGAGCGCATCCACCGCATTTTTGAGGGTACCAAAATTGTGACGGATAACGCTTTCCTGCTGACGCGCTGCGCCGATTACAAGGACGAGCACAATGTTATGTATGTGCCTATGGATGTGCCGGAGGAAATCACCCCGCTGTGCTGGCTGCCCTTCTTCCAGATGACTGCCTGCCGGCTGACGGATGATCTGGACCGCTGGAACAAGCACCCGCTGCAGCGCGCGATGGAGAAGTTTGTTTCCTCCAAGAGCGCCAACTATGTCAACAGTCCCTTCAGTGAAGACACGCCGGGTCGTGCGTAAGAACGATGGCGTGGATATCTGCTGTATTTTTCTGCCTGGGTGCTGCGGACACCTTGTTAGGTGATCGGCTGGGGTTGGGTAGTGCCTTCCGGCAGGGCTTTGCCGCCGTGGTGGATCTGCTGCTGCTCATGACCGGTTTTATGGCACTGGCACCGTGGCTTGGGACCCATCTGGCGCCTGTTATCACGCCGGTGTTTTCCGCCGTGGGGTGTGACCCTTCCCTGTTTGCCTCACTGTTTTTGAGCTGCGATGCAGGCGGTGCCGTGCTGGCCGCGCAGATCGCACAGGAACCGGCCGCCGGGCTGTATAATGGTTTGATCGTGGCGGCCTTTCTGGGTTCCACGATCAACGGTACGATCCCGCTGGCGCTGGGCCACCTGACAGGCACCAAACGAGCTGCCGCCGTTCGCGGATTGTTTCTCGGCTTTCTGGTTCTGCCGGTGGGCTGCCTGCTCACCGGGGTGCTGTGCGGCATCCCCTTGTCGGTTCTGCTGCACAACACATGGCCTGTTCTGGCAGTAGCGGTCGTATTGCTGCTGCTTTTCAAATCCGGCAGTAATGCAATCGGCCCGATATTCAACGGCATCTCTCTGGCGGTGCGCGGCCTGACCTTGTTCGGCTTCTGCATTTCCGTGCTGCAGGAAACAACCGGTATTGTGCTGCTGGAGGGGCTGACCCCTTGGCGGAAATCTACCCGGTCATAGGCAGTATCGGCGCGTTTCTTGCCGGGATTCTGCCGTTTTTCGCCTTTGTACAGCGGCTGTTGACCGCACCGCTTGCCAAACTGGCCGCACGGCTGCAGCTGGAGCCCGCCTCCATCACCGGTCTGGTCGTGACATCCGCCAACTGCATCCCCACATTGCTGAGTCTTGATACGCTGGAGGAACGCGGCATCACACTGAACACGGCCTATGCCGTAGTAGCTGCTTACAGCGTCGGCGATTTTCTGGCATTTACCCTGCAATTCAGCCCCGCACACGCCCTGCCGATGATGGCAGGCCGCCTTTT
>ENA-OQCU01000909-OQCU01000909.1-human-gut-metagenome-genome-assembly--contig:-NODE-909-length-11394-cov-2.995651_pt1 | contig 11394 bp, 12 predicted proteins | sample MGYA00242504_ERZ504590 | MGnify/ENA primary metagenome ERZ504590 (study PRJEB26092, sample SAMD00036318) | human gut metagenome | host: Homo sapiens | study: EMG produced TPA metagenomics assembly of...
GCTGATACGAGGAAAAAATGAAGAAATGCATGCAAAAAGCATTGGAACAGATTGACCGTTATCCGGAATTGGAGACAGCAGAGCATAGATATTCAAAGCAGAGTTTTTGGAAAAAATACAATCTCTTAGCGATAATCAAAAAGAGTGCGTGGAACGGCTTGAGCGAATTGAGGAATCAAATAGAAAGCGAGAACTCAATAAGGCTTATGCGAAACTTCTTCAGTCTCATAAGTATTTCACGGATAAGAAAAAGAATCCACTTCAAGCATGGACAAAAATGGAGTCGGATTCGTTCTGGAACATATTCGGGGATTACGAGGAGGCAGGAGGAAATGGACAGATGCACACAGAAGTTCAACCGGACATGGTAAAACTCCGTGTTATACAGATGGACGACACGGATGCGATTGCAGAACTGTATGCAAGCAGAGCAATTTAACTGAAAGATTAAGGAGGAATTTTTATGGAATTATTAAACTTTTTGAAACAGGTACCATTGCCAATCCTGATTTTGGTTATCCTGGTTCTCATCATTGTAACTATTGTGATTGCGATTCAGTACATGAAGGCGAAAGGTTTAGACGGAATCCGCGCAGATGTATATCAGCTGATCCTGAAAGCTGAGCACATGTATAATGAATCAGGAGCTGGAAAACAGAAATTTGAGTGGGTTATCCAGCAAGCACGAGGTCTTTTGCCTAAGTGGTTACAGGTACTTATTCCTGAAAATGCACTGAAGAAAGTTATTCAGAAGTGGTTTATTGGAGTAAAAGATCTTCTGGATGACGGAAAGGTAAATGGTTCTCAGGAAAATCAGAATAATTGAAATGAGCCCCCGGCATTGTCCGGGGCATTTTTGGAAGGTGTTACGATGAAAAAAATTAAAAAGGCTCTTCTTTCGATTCTGGCCGCTGCTCTTATTTTGACCTGCACAACGGCAGTTGCGGTTATTGCATTGCCGGCAGATCATACGGCAGAAACAAAAGAGGAACCTGAAATAGAAACGTCTCCTAAACCGCTTGTGATCAATATACCGAAAGAACAGTTCGGGAAATCATTATTTATTTGGATGAAGAGGTTCTGTATGAGTACGAAGGTCCGATAAAAGTGGAAAGATCTGCGGGGGAGTATAAAGTCGAAGTCCATACAGGAACCTGTTCCTGCTTCGATGATAACGATAATAACACTACAGAATGGTGAGGTGCAAATACATGAAAAAAGGTATTGATATTTCATACTGGCAGGGAAACATTGACTTCTCAAAAGTGGCAAAAAATGTGGATTTCGTTATCCTCAGAGAAGGGTATAGAAAGACTGTGGATCCGAAGTTCATGGAATATGTGAACGGATGCAAGAAAAACGGCATCCCGATTAAGGGCGTTTATCATTTTTGCTATGCAACATCCGCGGCCGGAGCAAGAGAAGAAGCTGCGGTGTGTATGGAAAATATCAAGAAAGCAGGTCTTGGAAAAGATGTTATCGTTTTCTTTGATTTTGAATATGACACGGTAGAAAAAGCTGCCGCCCAGGGAGTAAAGCTCGGAAAATCAGAGTGTATCCTGTTCACAAAGGAATTCTGCACTTATGTAGCGTCTCAGGGATATACTCCGGGAATTTACTCGAATCTTGATTACTACAGAAATATGTATGAACCTGATTTGATTAAAAAATATGTGTTCTGGCTGGCAGATTATTCCGGAGAAGCTGATGTTCCTTGTGCTTATCATCAGTACACGAACAAAGGAAAGGTTCCGGGAATCAACGGAGACATAGACATGGATTATTTTTACGATACAGAAAATAAGGAGGATGGAAATATGGGAAGAACAGCCCAGGATTATTTGAATGTATGGCGCAGCTGGCTTGGATTCAGCGAGGCAAATGGAAAGTTCAAGCAGATTATCGACCTGTATAACAGTCACAAGCCTTTGGCGAGAGGCTATGCAGTGCAGTACAGAGATGAGTGGTGTGATACGACCGTATCTGCAGCAGCAATAGCGGCTGGAATGGTTGACCTGATCGGTACAGAGTGCGGATGCGAAGAGCATGTTAAAATCTTCAAGGCAAAAGGAATCTGGATTGAGGATGGAACAATCGTTCCAAAACCGGGATATATCATTTTGTATAACTGGGATCAGGGATATCAGCCGAATGACGGATATTCCGATCATATCGGCGTAGTTGAATCTGTGTCCAATGGACAGATCACCTGTATTGAAGGAAATAAGGGAGAAGCTGTTGCGAGACGAGTTCTTTCCGTTGGAAATGGAAATATCAGAGGATATGCTGCTCCGAAGTACGACAGCCAGGGAACAGTACCGTCCAATCCTCCGGCCGGAGGAAACTCTGGAAATTCCGGCAGTGGTACAGATCTCAACAGAACTCCTCAGTGGACAGGTACTGTGAATACTGGTTCTTTGAATGTAAGAACATGGGCCGGTACAGAAAATGCAAACCTGAAATCTTATCCGACAATTTCGCAGGGAACTAAAGTCGGAGTATGCGATACCGTAAAAGACAAAGATGGAGATCCTTGGTACTATGTAAAGATTAGCGGTTCTCAGGGGGATAAATACGGCTTCGTATCTGCCGCATATATTACTAAGCAGTCAACCAGCAAGCCGTCCGGAGATACCACACTGAAAGACGATGGAGTTATCACGAAAACCCCTCAGTGGACAGGAAAGGTTACTGCAGACGTTCTGAATGTTCGTAGCTGGGCCGGTACCAACAATCCGCTCATTAAATCCTGGCCGAAACTCTCAAGAGGAAATCTGGTCGATGTATGTGATGTTGTTAATGCGGCAGATGGATCGAGATGGTATTACATAAGAATTGACGGAAGAATCTATGGATTTGTTCATTCTGCATATATCGCAAAGGCGTAATCCGGAGCCTCAAATCATTTTCTGTCTTGCCTGCTTTTACTTAATGAAAAAAGTAGAATATTGTAGAAGATTGTGATATGATTACATTGCTGCCGAACCTCCAGCAGAAAGGAGGTGGTGCCCTGTGGAAGAAATTTTTACCGCATTTCTTATCTCTGTTATAGCAGGTGTAGTTAGCTACTACATATGCAAATGGCTGGACGGAGATAAATAGGCAGCGACAGCCTAAACGGATTGGCTCACCGTAACGAGCAAGAAAACCTCCAGAGCTGGCACTCTGGAGGTTTTCGTTTTACCCTATGGAATTTTACCGCATTCCTTAGCTATAAATATAATATGCCATATCTTTTAAAAAGTCAACCTTGAAATCTTTCATTTATTTCTATAGAAAACCCCCATGAATTGTCTATTAGTATAACACAAAACGATATAATCTAACAATTTCCGTCTTAAATTACCATTATATGGTAAGTTAAAACGGAAGGAGCAATGGCGAATGATAAAGATTTTACTGTCGAAAAAGCTTGGAGAGCTGAGACTGACACAAGCAGATCTGGCGCGAGCGACCGGAATACGCCCAAACACTATTAACGAATTGTACCACGAGCTTGCTGAGCGGGTAAACCTGGAGCATCTTGATCTGATATGCGAGGCGCTCGACTGCGAGCTGGATGAATTGATTGTGCGGATACCGAACAGAGAATCTAACATCACTCACACCAGACGGGGAAACTTGAAAGCCGTCCAAGGAAAAAGCCGCTGCAACGGCTGAGAGATCTGAAGAAGAGAGGATTACCCCCTCTCTTTTTTCAGTTCATCGTTATTTGTAAGTATTGAATCTATGAGAAATTCGTAGTCCAATTTGAAGTCGCGATATCCTTTATAAACGGTATCCACATACCTCTCGCTTGGTCTTCCTGGCTTTGCTCTGTTGAACATAATATAAACCATTGCCTTTATTCTGGAACCGCCCTGTAGGGTTACATAGACGTTTTGCTTATAATAAAATCTTGGGTACCCCTCATATATATCAAGATTTCTTTCGTCTGTTTCACTGATGTTCCACACAGCGACAGGTACTCGGTATCCTTGTCGAGGCAGCTCGGGTTCCGTCCGCGATGCGACCAGCAAGCGTGGCGCACCAAACAGCACGAGCTGCACGGCGAACTGCTGGGCTCCTCCTTCATGACGGTTGCCATGTGAGGGGAAAATCCCCGTCTGATGGTAAAAACGAAACGGTTGGGCAATCTCGAACCCTAGGAAAAAGCGCGCCCGAGAGCGACGCGTGAAAGCAAACGGAGCATAACCCCAGGTGGCGGAAAAATCGATCGGCGAAGACGGTCCGGCCGAATTACCCAACCGATCGATTTCTACCGCACAGGGCGAAAAAGTGCGACACGCGCGCAAGAGCGCCGCTAAGAGACGGGAAAGACGAGGGCGACAGGACGCGCAGAAGCGCGGAGGCAGCGCGGAGGCCGGGGAGGCGCTGCGGGGAAAAGATGACAGGGACGAAAGATGCCGCAGGGACGCGCAGAAGCGCGGAGGCGAGTGCGCGCGAAGGGCCGCATCTTGCTCGATGCGGCCCTTCGGCTAGGAGAGGGGATGGTGCGTGTCGCGCAGGCTAGGCAGCGTCCTGCTGGGAGCTGCCGGAGCCGCCGCCGAACAGGCGCTCGAGCATAGACTCCTGCGCGCTGTTCTGCTGGGTCGACGCGCTCTGGGAGCTTTCATCGGAGCCGAGCGTGACCTCGACTTGCTTGGTCTCGCCGTTGCGGTTCACGTCGAGCGTCACCTTGTCGCCCGGGTTCTTGGAGCGCACGTCCAGCATGAGGTCGCTGGCGGATGCGACGTCCTTGCCGTCGAACTTCGTGACGATGTCGCCCTCCTGCAAGCCGGCTTCGGCCGCGCCGGAGCCTTCGCTGACGGCCGCCACGTAGGCGCCTTCGTCAACGGACAGGCCGTAGCGCTTGGCGTTCTGCGCGTTCACGGTGGAGAGGGACACGCCGAGCTGCGCATGGGTCGGGGTCTTGCCGTCGATGATCTGCTGGGCGAGGTTCACCGCGTAGTTCACCGGGATGGCGAAGCCGACGCCGGAGTAGTTGCCGGAGTACGACGTGATCAGCGTGTTGATGCCGATGAGCTTGCCGTCCGCGTCGACGAGCGCGCCGCCGGAGTTACCGGGGTTGATAGCGGCGTCAGTCTGGATCATATTCGGGTAGATGGTGGATTCGCCCGTGCTGTTGCCGTACTGATCGGTGGAGGCGTTCACGATCTGAGAACGGCTCGTGGCCGACACGATGCCGGTGGCAACGGACTGCTCGAGGCCGAACGGGCTGCCGATGGTCATGACCCACTCGCCGATGACGAGCTTGTCGGAGTCGCCGATCTCGATGGGCGTAAGGCCGCTGGCATCCTTGGCCTTGATGACCGCGACGTCGGAGCTGGGATCGCTGCCCACGACCTCGGCGTCGTAGGTCTCGCCCGCGATGGTGACCTTGTACGCGCTGCCGCCTTCTACGACGTGGTTGTTCGTGATGATGTAGCCGTCGGCGGTGAGCACGACGCCGCTTCCCAGCGAGGACTTCGTCAGCGTGCCGGCTTCAGATCCGTTGCCGGCCCCAAAACCGTACATGCCGCCCGCATTGGACTGGTTCGTGTACACATCGATGGCGGCCACGGAGGGAAGCGCCTTCTGCGCGACAGCCTCTGCCAGCGTCTGGTCGGACTCGGCGTCGGTAGCGTTGATGCTGCCGGAGTTTTGCGAACCCAGCTGCGTCGCAGACGAAGAGGATCCGGAATCGTTACCGCCCGCAGTGGCTTGCCAGATGCCGAAGCCGCCCAAACCGATGGCGCAGGCGACGGCGGCACCGCAGAAGGCGAGCAGGAACGTGCGTCCGCCGTGCGACTTCTTCTCGACGGTCACTCCTCCTGCCGGATGCTGCGGGTGCTGAGGCTGCTGATAGTACTGCTGTTGCTGCTGATAATAAGGCTGCTGCCCCATGGGGGCGGCATGCTGGGCATGCTCGTCGCCCTGCGTCGGCGGCACGGGGCCGTTGCCGGGGGTGCTGCCATGCGTATCGGTCATGTGCTTCACGCTCCTTCGATTCGTGCTGGTCTATGATCGCCAAGCTTTTCATTTTTGAATGCCGTCACCTTAGCACGCTCCTTCCCAGATCAGAGACGCTTGCGAGCAAATGTCACCTTTGCGTCATGGAATTACACCATTTGGTGTACGGAACGCAACCGAGTTGTACACCCGCAGGCGCACGCGAGCGACGCATGCCGCCCGAACAGCCGATTTTCCGAAGAACTTTGCTACGCGAAGCAGGCGGCGCATGTAAGATACGAACGAACAACGATGCCGTCGGAGGAGATCGCATGGCTGAATCGCCGCGACCGCGCCGCAGCGCGGGAACATGGTTCCAATCCCTGTACGTCCGCGTGCTGTTGCGGTTGCTGCCGCATCTGATCAACGTCTTCAAGCACGTGTCGCCCAAGATCCGCGCGGAGGTTGATTACCTCGAGCCGGGCTATACGTTCATGTTATCCGTGAACGGGACGGATCTGGCGTGCGCATGCCGCCGCACCGCATCCGGCTCGTTCAAGCGCGTTCCTCCCGCCGCCATCGCCTCGGACGTGGAGCCCGGCAGCGGCCTGGCCAGCGCCGACGCGCAGGCCTTCACCGTCGACTACGTCATCGCGTTCCGGTCGCTGGCCTATGCGTTCGCCTGCTTCACCGGCGGCGTGACGCTGAAGGCGGCGCTCGCGCAGCGTGCGTTCTCCACGCGCGGGCCCAACAACACGGGCGTGGCCCTCACCTATATGTTCACGGCGCTGCTGAAGCTGTTCTTCGGTTGGCGCGCCGCGTACCGCACGCCGAAGCCGCTCGCACCGTCCGCCCCGCGCGCCTAGCGCTATCCAACCTGCAAGGAGAAGCCCATGCAAGGATTCGAATTCTGTTGCCCCACGAAAATCGTCTGTGGCGCGCATGCGCTGGACAAGCTGCCCGACGAGGTGGCCGACCGCGGCATGAAGCACCCGCTGGTGATGACCGACGCGGGCCTCGTGAAGCTGGGCGTGGCCGCGAAGCTGACCGGCGTGTTGGATGCCGCCGACGTGCCCTACGAGGTGTTCGACCAGGTGCCTCCCGACTCGTCGATGGACGTGGTAAACGAGGTGGCGCGCCTGTACGCCGAACGCGGCTGCGACGGGTTCGTGGCCATCGGCGGCGGCTCGGTCATCGATACGACGAAGGGCGCGGCCGCGTCGCTGGCCTGCGAGGGCGTGGACTTCGCCACGCTGCAAGGCTCGGAGATTCTGAAGGCCGACCTGCCGCCGTTCATCGCCGTGCCCACGACGGCCGGCACCGGCAGCGAGGTGACGCTGGTCGCCGTGGTGGCCGACACGCACAAGCATGCGAAGCTGTCGTTCACCTCGTACAAGCTGGTGCCGCACGTGGCCATCCTCGACCCCGCGCTCACCTCGTCGCTGCCGCCGAAGCTGACGGCCACCACCGGCATGGACGCGCTCACCCACGCCGTCGAGGCGCACACGTCCATCCAGAAGAACCCCGTGTCCGACGCGTTCGCCGCGAAGGCGGTCGAGCTGATCGCGGCGAACCTGCCCACGGCCTGCCGCAACGGCGCCGACACCGAAGCGCGCACCAGCCTGGCGCTGGCTTCGCTTATGGCGGGCGCGGCGTTCTCGAACGCCATGGTGGGCATCGTGCACGCCATCGGCCACTCGCTGGGCGGCCTCTGCCGCATCCCGCACGGCCAGGCCATGATGATGCTGCTCCCCCACTGCGTGCGGTTCAACCTGGATCGAGGCATCCACGCCGGACTCTACGGCCAGCTGCTGGACGTCCTCGCGCCCGCTCGCGCCGCGGCCTTGGGCGCCGGCGCGGCGCCGGAAGCGCTCGATCGCGCGTTCCTCGACGAGCTGACCGCCTTGAACGACCTGTTCCACCGCGAGTACGGCGTGCCGCTCACGCTGTCCGAGCTGGGCGTGTCGCGCGACGACCTGCCCGCCGTGGCCAAGCAGGCGCGCTACGACGGCGCCGCGCTGTACAACGAGACCGAGATCACGCTGGAGGACGCGATGGCCGTCCTTGAAGCCGCCTACTAAAGCAAGCGAAGGAGCCCGCATGACCGCCACCCCCTCCTACGAGAGCATCGCCGACGTCGAGGCCGCCGCGCAGAAGATGCGCGACTTCTTCCTGACCGGCGCCACGCTGGACGTCGACTACCGCCGCCAGGCGCTCGCGAAACTGAAGGCGTACCTCAAGGCGAATGAAGAGCGCATCCTGTCCGCGCTGACCGCCGACCTCGGCAAAGCCCCTTTCGAAGGCTACGCCACCGAGCTGGCCTCGTCTACGACGAGATCAACACCTGCCTCAAGCACCTGAACAGCTGGTCGAAGCCGCGCCGCGTGCCCACCCCCATCGTGCACTTCCATTCCACGTCGAAGGTGACCCCAAGCCCCTTGGGCGTGGTGCTGGTGCTGAGCCCCTGGAACTACCCCGTGCAGCTGGCGCTCGTGCCCATGGTGGACGCCATCGCGGCCGGCAACTGCGTGGCGCTCAAGCCCTCGCGCACGTCGAAGCACACGAGCGAGCTCTTGCTCGATATCCTGTCAAACGTGTTCCCGCCCGAGTTCGTCTGCGGCTTCCCCGGCTCCGGCGCGATGAACGACTGGCTGCTGGAGGTGCGCTGGGACCAGATATTCTTCACCGGCAGCCCGAACGTGGGCCATGCCATCATGGAGGCGGCGGCGAAGCACCTCACGCCCGTGGTGCTGGAGCTGGGCGGCAAGAGTCCCTGCATCGTGGACGAAACGGCGAACGTGAAGCGCGCAGCGCAGCGCGTGGCCTGGGGCAAGGGCATCAACTGCGGGCAGACGTGCGTCGCGCCCGACTACTTTCTCGTGCACGAGCGCGTGGCGGACGACTTCGTGCGGCAGCTGGACGCGTGCTTCCACCAGTATTACGGCGAGGACATCCTCGCGTGCGACGAATGGCCGCACATGATCAGCCAACGCCACTTCGAACGCGTGATGGGGCTGATCGAACATCGCAACCCGGATGCCACGGTGGCGTTCGGCGGGCGCGGCGACGCAGGCACGCTGCGCATCGAGCCCACGTGCCTGCGCGGCGTGACGCTGGACGACCCCGTCATGAACGAGGAGATATTCGGACCGGTGCTGCCGGTCATCACGTACAAGACGCTGGACGAGGCGTTCGCCATCGTGCGCACGTTCGAGAAACCCCTGGCCACGTACGTGTTCAGCGACGACAAAGCCGTGCAGCAGCGTGTGATCCGCGAGCTGCCGTTCGGAGGCGCCACCGTCAACGACGTGATCATCCACCTGGCGAACAACCACATGGGCTTCGGCGGCGTGGGCAACTCCGGCATGGGCGCCTACCACGGCAAGGTGGGCTTCGACTGCTTCACGCACTACAAGTCGACGCTGAAGAAGGGCACCTGGATCGAGATGCCCATCCGCAACCCCCCGTTCGGCGACAAGATCAAGCTGCTGCGCATGTTGATGCGCTAAACGCGCCCCACGCAACCGGCTATGCGCGACGCACGGCGTAGCCGGTTGCGATTTCCGTACGCTCCTTCTTGCACAAGGGTATACAATTTTAAGTAAACCATGAGGATTATATCAGTTTGAACGAGACCTCATCCATGCAGATTTTCATGATTGTCACTTCCCAGAAAGGAGTGATCGATATGAGAGCAGGATTTATCGGAGCGGGGAAAGTAGGATTTTCCCTTGGAAAATACCTGAAGGAAAACGGCGTAGAGATTACGGGTTACTTCAGCAAATCACCGGAATCAGCTAAATCAGCAGCAGATTTTACTAACACAAAACTATATAAGAGTATAGAGAATATCTTAAGTGACAGTGATACCCTGTTTATTACTGTGCCTGATGGACAGATAAGCAAAGTATGGGATTATATGAAGAATCTGGATATTAAAAATAAAAATATTTGTCATTGCAGCGGTTCGATTTCATCAACCGTTTTTTTTGATGGTGAAAACCTCGGTGCAAATATCTATTCGGTACATCCCCTATATGCAATAAGTGATAAGTGCGAATCATGGAAACACTTGAATAAGGCTTATTTTACTGTGGAGGGTTCGGCAGAGAATCTAGATGAGATTAAGAGTATCTTTGAGCGAGCAGGAAATAAGGTAATCGCAATGGGAGCGGAAAATAAATCTCTTTACCACTGCGGTGCAGTAGTTGTAAGCAATCTCGTAAACGGACTTTTTCAAGTGGGGGCTGAAATGCTTGTAAAATGCGGCTTTGATAAAAAAGATGCAAAGAAAGCCTTAGTGCCTTTGTTTACTGGAAAATGCCGACACATTGGCAGAAAAAGGGAGTTGCGGCTGCCCTCACAGGTCCTGTTGAGCGAAATGATTTGTCGACTATCACAAAACACATTGAAGCTATTAAGGCAGCATGGATAAACGAGTCTGAGGAAAAGGTGGGATATGAGATGATATATCTTTTGCTTTCAGAAAAGCTTCTCAGTATTGCACAGGAAAAACATTTAGACAGTGACTATTTGAGGATGACGGAGGTAATTAAAAATGAAAAACACAGTATCCACTTTTAAAGAACAGAAGGTTAAGGGCGATAAGATTACAATGCTGACAGCCTATGACTATTCGACAGCTAAATTGATGGATCAGTCAGGTATTAACGGTATTCTCGTTGGAGATTCTCTTGCATGGTTATGCTCGGATACGAAAATACTTTGCCGGTAACAATGGAAGATATGATTCACCATACAAGAGCAGTTACAAGAGGTGCCAAAGATGCCTTAGTAGTTGGAGATATGCCGTTTATGTCATATCAAGTTTCAATTGAAGAGGCCATGTATAACGCAGGAAGACTTATGAAAGAAGGAAGATGTCAAGCAGTAAAGCTAGAAGGTGGAGCCTCTGTTTGTCCACAGATTAAAGCTATTACAGCTGCTTCAATTCCTGTTATGGCACATATTGGACTTACACCTCAGTCAGTGAACGTTTTTGGAGGCTTTAAAGTTCAGGGAAAAAGTGAAGAGGGAGCAAAGAAACTCATTGAAGAGGCAAAAGCTGTTGAAGAAGCAGGAGCATTTGCGATTGTTTTGGAATGCGTACCTGCAAAATTAGCGGAAATTATTTCTGAAAGCATTAATATTCCTACAATAGGAATAGGTGCAGGATCTGGCTGCGATGGACAGATTCTCGTTTATCAGGACATGCTTGGAATGGTCTCTGACTTTACACCTAAATTCGTAAAACAATTCGCAAAGGTAGGAGATGTAATGAAAGAAGCCTTTGCTGCATATATAGAAGAAACTAAACAGGGAAGCTTTCCAGCACCTGAACACACATTTAAAATTTCAGAAGATGTAATTAACAAGTTATATTAGGAGATAGAACGATGAAAATAGTAAAAACCGTAGATGAAGTGAGAGTTATAGTCAAAGAATGGAAGAAAGAAGGTCTTA
>ENA-OQCU01000912-OQCU01000912.1-human-gut-metagenome-genome-assembly--contig:-NODE-912-length-11367-cov-3.904181_pt1 | contig 11367 bp, 13 predicted proteins | sample MGYA00242504_ERZ504590 | MGnify/ENA primary metagenome ERZ504590 (study PRJEB26092, sample SAMD00036318) | human gut metagenome | host: Homo sapiens | study: EMG produced TPA metagenomics assembly of...
CCCCCTAACCAGACCCGATACATCCAGGCAAAAGCTCTGTCTCGGCATAAAGCAACGAGTTCAGAAAGAGACGGCAGAATCCCGTCGAAAACTGCCAAAAATCAGGGGTTTTCACCGCGCATCTGCGGCCCCCGGCACGGCTGCTTGCAGCTCGGCCAAGCCCTTCCTCAGCACGCGGAACGTAACAAACCGATGACGAATGCGATGGCCGCCGTGCCCAGCGCCACCGGCACGAGGTTGCCGCGCAGCGCGTCGAACAGGCCGCCGTAGATGAGCTGCCCCACGGGTTGCGCGCAGTTCGCCAGCGACATGGTAAGCGCGATCACCTTCCCCACCAGGTAGCCGGGCGTCTCGAGCTGCACGAACGAGATGGCTTGGATGCTGAACATCGTGGCGCACGCCATGGACACGAACAGGCCCGCTACCACGATGCCGTACGCCAGCATCGCGTCCATCGGCACGCCCAGCACCACGGCAATGGGCAGCAACCCCAAGGCCGCCACCAGCAGGAACAGCGGCGCGCGGCTGAGACGCAAACGCTCGGCGAACACGCCCACCGAGACGCCGCCCGCCAAACCGCCCAACGCCAGCGCACCCTCGGCGAAGCCCATGTACTGGTTCGGCAGGCCCAGGATCTGTGTGATCACAACCGGCGCGCCGATGAGGATGAACGCCGTCAGCGTGACGTTGATGCCCGCCACCAGGAAGATCACCTTGAGGATGACCGTGCGTTCGTGGCGCAGAAACGCGAAGCTCTCGACGATATCGTTCGCCACCGTGCGCACCACACCCACGCCGCTGCGCTCGATGGCGTCGCGCGGGATGCGCACCACGGTGACGATGAGCACGGCAGAAACCGCGAACGCCGCTCCCGACACGAACACCACCGGCTCGATGCCGAACAGGCCGAACAGCAAGCCGCCCAGCACCGGGCCCACGAGGCCCGAAAGTGCGCTGATCTGGCTGACGATGGCGGTGGCGCGCACGATGCCGTCGCGCGGGGCGATGAACGGCACCGCCGCCTGCACGGTGGGCTGGTACACGCTCTGCGCGGCGTACAGGACGATGAGCGCGCAGATGCACAGGCCGACGAGGTCGATGACGCCGTCGAGTGCGAGAAACGCCGCACACGTCGCAGCCAGAAGGATATCGAGCGCCGCCATGATGCGCCGCTTGTTCACGCGGTCGGCCGCAACCCCTCCGATGGGCGTCAGCACGATGTAGGGGATCCACGCGCAAGCCGACACCGCGCCCATGAGCGCCGCCGAGCCCGTTTGGTTCAGCACGTACAGCGGCAGGGCGAAGCGCAGCACGGCATCGCCGAACAACGAAGCAATCTGCGCGAAGATCACCGAAACGAACGAGCGGTTGAGAAGAGTGTTCATGTCGTTTCCTTTCATTTACATACATTCGGTTGGTATGTATATTGGACAAAAAAAGAAGGTTGCCAGGCAACCAGGGTTCGCTAAGACATCGCAAGAGGAAACCGCAAGCACGCGCCGTCATCCCGAGCAGGGTCCTTCGACTCGCCGCGCTCGCTCACAACGACAGCCGGGAGCATCCGCTCGCTCGACCTTCCCCTGCCCGCCTTCCTGCTTCCGGAATGTTTCACGTGAAACATTCGTACGTATTTACGAGCTCATAGCATCAAGCCTTTCGTGAAATTGGCTGCGATACCCCTCGAGGATGGTCGCCAGCCCGCCTACTTCCAGGGACAGGCCGCCCAGCGCCTTCACGATATCGAGGTAGTAATCGACGCGCGCACGCAGCTCCTCGGCGGTGGCGGAACGGAACATGGGGCTGACCCAAAGGTTCGCCAGCAGCACGATGACCTCGCTGAACTCACGCGGATGATCGGTTTGGATGCTGCCGTCGCGCACACCCTGCTCCACGATGGGCAGCACGAAATCGGGCACCGTCTCCTGAAGCACCGCCTGGTACTGCAGGCCCAGCAGACGCGCGTTCTTCACCGGATCCACGTCGGGAGCCGCCTTGGCCCACATGTCCATCTGCGGCCCGGTGATGGATGCCGCGAACAGCGCTTGCAGCTTCTCGGCGCCGGTCATGCGGCCGTCGTCGCGGATGCGGCGAAGCTCGTCGAACAGCGCTTGGTTGTCGCGGTCGAGCGCAGCCGACAGGATGTCCTCCTTCGACTTGAAGTGGTGGTACACGGCCCCCTTCGTCAAGCCGCCCAGCCCATCGATGATGTCCTGAATGCTGGTATTGTCGTACCCTTTCTCGAAGAACAGGGCCAAGGCCACGTCGAGGATGAGGTTCACCGTCTCCTCGGGATGCTTGTTGCGGGCCATCGGCCATCCTCTCCATCACGTTACATACCAACGGTATGTATCCTACGCTCCTCCAGTGGAGAAGGCAAGAAAAAGTTTGCCGCACGTCCTGGGCAGCATCATACTGGTGCGCATGCGCCAAAGCGATCAGAGAGAACAGGAGCATCGACCCATGAGCACCTGCCTTGTTGCACAATCCGGCGGACCCACCGCCGTTATCAACGCCAGCCTGGCCGGCGTCATCCGCGCGAACCAGCTGAACCCACTGTACGACCGCGTGCTGGGTGGCATCCACGGCATCGAGGGCGTGCTGACCGACCAGCTGTACGACCTCACCGACCTTTCCGAGCACGACCTGGAGCTGCTGAGGCAGACGCCCTCGTCGGCGCTGGGCACGTGCCGCTACAAGCTGAAGCGCGACGACGAGGCCGATTTCCGCCGCCTCACCGACGTGATGGACGCGCACGACATCGAAACCATGTTCTACATCGGCGGCAACGACTCCATGGACACCGTGGACGCGCTGGCCGAATGGGCGGCCGAGAACGCGCCGAGCAAGCGCTTCATCGGCATTCCGAAAACCGTGGACAACGACCTGGTACCGGTGGACCACTGCCCCGGCTTCCCCAGCGCGGCGAAGGTGGCCTGCCAGATCACGCACGCGACGCGCCTCGACTACGACGCGTACACGCGCCCCGAGGTGTTCGTTCTGGAAGTGATGGGACGCGACGCGGGCTGGTTGGCGGCGAGCTGCTGCATCACCGGCGACGTCGATTTGTTGGTGCTGCCCGAGGTCGCCTTCGACCGCGACGCGTTTCTCGCCGAAGTGCGCGCGAAGTTCGAGGCGACCGGCTCGTGCTACATCGTAGTGTCCGAGGGCGCGCGCTACGCCGACGGCACCTACCTGTCCGCCGGCGATACTGCGCACGACGGGTTCGCCCACGCCGTGCTGGGCGGGGCGGCGCAAACGATCAAGCAAATGATTGTCGACGCGGGCATCGTGCCGCGCGGCGTGGTGCAGGATTTGTCGCGCGCGGCGCGCTCCAGCAACTTCGCGCAGAGCCTCGTGGACGTGACCGAGGCCTACGACCTGGGGATGAGCGCCCATATGCGCAGCGCCGACCCCGCCTTCACCGGCCAGGTGGTGGGCATCCGCCGCAACCCGGAGGCCGCAGCCACCGGCCGCTACGAGGCCGAGCTGTTCGCCGGCCCCGCAAGCGAGTTCGCCAATTTCGTCAAGCGCTTCCCCGCCGAGTGGATCCTGCCGAACTACCAGGGCATTACGCCGGAAGCGGTCGCGTACTTCCGGCCGCTCATCGAAGGCGAGCCGAAACTCGTCATGAAGGGCGGCATCCCCGCCACCATCGTGCCGTTCAACAAGCGCTGACGAAGCCGGCCCTCGGCGCCGCCCAGCCAGCACGCCGAGGGACCGACTAACGCGTCGCGCCCTGCTCCCGATTGCCGTTGTCGCCCGAAACGTGCGTTTTTTCGCTCAAAAGCGCACGTTTCGGGCGACAACGGTTTCGAGTTACCTCCCCCCCTACACGCCCCGTGCGCGCGTCCAGTGGCGCAGGTAGAAGGCGCCGATGAGCGCCGGTATCACGGGCGACGCCGCCTGGGCGACGAAGATGCCCACGTAGCCGAAGCCCAGCACGCCGCTCAGCAGAAACGCCAGGCCGAAGCGCACGACGAACGCGTCGATCAGCGAGTTCGCCAGCACGAGCCGCGGCGAGCCCGCCCCCAGCGCGAACGAGTCGAAGCTGTACATGGCCGCATAGAACAGCCCGTTCACGCTGCACGTGATGCGCAGGTACAGCACGGCCGTATCCATCGTGAACGGCTCGGTCAGGCCGTACGCGACCACCAGCGCCGGCGCCAGCAGCTGCACCGCGATCTGCACGCCCACGATCACGCTCACGTTGAACGCAGCTCCGATGCGCGCCACGTCGCGGGCCCGGCGCAGCTCGCCCGCGCCCGCGTTCTGCGCCGCCGCCGTGGTGATGGCCTGGCCGATGGCCCAGCACGGCAGTCCCGCGATGGTGCTGATCTGCAGGCCGACGCCGGCAGCGGCGGCAACGTCGGTGCCGTAGCGGTTCAGCAACCCGGTGACCAGCGCGTACGACAAGTTCACCACCGCCATCTGCACGGCGGAGGGAACACCCACGCGCAGCACCTCGACCACGCTCGTTCCAACCGGCACGTCGCTGCCGCGCGAAAACGCGCCGGCCAGGCGCCCGCCGGGGAAACGCCGCCGCACCACGACGAGCGCGCCGACGGCCGCCACGCTCTGCGCGACCACCGTCGCCCAGGCGGCGCCCACCACGCCGAGGCCCGCCGGTCCCACCAGCACCAGGTCGAGCGCCACGTTCACCAGCGCCGATACGCCCACCAGCTGAAGCGGCGTGCGCGCGTCGCCCTGCGCCTTGAGGAAGGCCGCTGCGGCGTTCATGGGGAACGGCCCCGCGCAGCCGCAGCACAGCACCACGGTGTAGCCGACGGCGCCTTCGAGCGATGCCGCAGGCACGGCGTTCGCCGTGAAGGCTGGGCGCGCCAACGCCACGCCCAGCACGGCGATGGCCGCCGACCCCGCCAGGGCCACCGCCAACGTGGCCGCGTACGCGCGCCGCTGGCCGGCCACGTCGCGCGCGCCCACGAACCGCGCGACGACCACGCCGCCGCCCGCCGTGAGGCCGATGACGAACGCGTTCACGATATAGGCGGCGTTCGTCGCGTTGCTGATGGACACGAGCCCCACCGGCCCCACCACCTGGCCGACCACCACCATGTCCACAGCCTGGTACACGTACTGCAGCAGGTTCACCGCCATGAGCGGCAACGCGAACGCCAGCAACCGCCTGAACAGCGGCCCCTCGGTAAAGGAAAGAGAAGCATCTGACACGATATGTTCACCTCTGAGAATTCGGAATGCGGAAACGTAACGAAGCGCCCGAGGGCGCAAAAAAACGCCGCAGATGAATCATCACCTGCGGCGCTGAACGAGTCCGTCATGCCGGCATCAAAGGAAACGCGCGCCCGGGTTTTGCGCGGCGCGTCTATCGATGCCGATGAATATGTCCCTCGGCTCCGTGCGATGCTTCATCGGCGATCATGCGCGGAGCCGCTACTCTGCAAAGCTTCATGTGTGCCTTCTCGTTGAGGCGGATACAGCGTCGCCCAGCATACTGCGCGATGCCGAAGCGGTCAACCCGCCAGAACCTCCGAGGCTTCGGGCGACGGCTTCCCCACCTCGTCCAGCACGTCCTTTCCCCAGGCGCACATGGCGTTGAGGATGGGGACGAAGCTGACGCCGCGCTGGGTGAGCGAGTACTCGGTTTTGGGCGGCACCTGGTGGTACAGCTCGCGATGCACCATGCCGTCGGCCTCCAGCTCGCGCAGCTGCTGGGTGAGCATCTTGGGCGTGGCCTGCGACATGCGGCGTTGCAGCTCGCCGAAGCGCAGCACGCCGGCCTCGCTCAGGTGCCACAGGATGAGCACCTTGTGCTTGCCGCCCACGATGTCGATGGTTACCTCGACCGGGCAATGATACGCGTCGGGACAGGTTTTCATGCGCAGCCTCTTCCGTCCAATACTTTCTTTTCGGGTAGTATATTCCAAAAAAGTATCTACTTGCCTCGCAGAAACCGAAGAGTAGTATGGAGGAAGAACGAACCGTCGCTCGCCTCAGAGATAGGAGCACCCATGTCGTTTCTCGATCTCGCCAAAAAGCGCTGCTCGACCCGCGCCTACCAGCCCGTCCCCGTCAGCCAGGAACACATCGACGCCATCGCCGAAGCGGCCCGCGTCGCGCCGACCGCCGCGAACCGCCAACCTGTGCGCATCCTCCAGGTGACCAGCGAGGAAGGGCTCGCCAGCCTGGCGAAAGCCGCGAACGTGTTCGACGCGCCGCTCGCATTCGTCGTGTGCGCCGACGGCGAGAAGGCGTGGAAGCGTCCGCTCGACGGCATGAGCACCGTCCATGTGGACGCGTCCATCCTCACCGACCACATGATGCTGGCCGCCACCGACCTGGGCCTGGGAAGCGTCTGGATCTGTCGCTTCGACCCCACGGTCATCCGAGAGGAATTCGGGCTGCCGGAAACGTTGATCCCGGTGAACATCCTGGCCGTCGGGCATCCCGCCGGCGAGCTGAAGAGCCCCGACCGCCACGCCACCGAGCGCATCCCGACAAGCGAGCTGGTAATCCACGCGTAACGAAGCGCCTTTCGAAGAGCGCAGGCCTTCTGCAGCACGGATTTTACGTCCCACCCAAAAGGATGCCATTGCAGAGCGAACCCATTTGTGCAGACACCGTCTGCACAAATTCAAAACCGTCCTACCGCGCGCCCTCCAGCAGGGCGTGAAGCTCGCGCTGGACGCTGTGGTCGACGTTCGTGCCGATCACCTTCGTGGCGATCTGCTTGATGGCCGACCGAGCGTTGCCCATGGCGACGCTCGTTCCCGCCATGCGCAGGATTTCGTAGTCGTTCATGGAGTCGCCGAACGCCATCATCTCGCTCGCCTGGATGCCGTGCGCGTCCAGCACCTGCTGGATGCCCGTCGCCTTGCTCACGCCGCGCTGCATGACGTCGATCCATTTACGGCCTGACGGCGCGAACACGAAGTCGTCGTCCAGCTCGCGCGTGAGGATGTAGGCCATGTCCATGACGGCATCGTCGCAATACACGGATGCTTTCAGGATGCTCGTCTGCGGCGAGGGCACGTCGAACACGCGCACGGGGTTCGGCAGGTTCTTGTCCACCTCTCGCTCGAAGCGCGCTTCGTCGTCCAACAAGTAGCTGCGCGTCTCGTCGAACAGCGCAAGGTGCATGGTGTCGAACATATCAACGACACGGGCCAACCGCTTCACGGCCGCATGAGAGAACACCTCCAAGTCGACCAGCTCGCCGGCGACCATCACCTGCGCGCCGTTCGACGCGACGAAGTCCATGCAGTCGACCACCGGTTCGAACAGCTCGTGCAGCGTGTCGAAGCGCCGACCCGACGATGCTACGAACTGGATCCCCGCATCGCGCAAACGCATAACGAGGTCGTACGAGCCTTCCGGCACGCACTCGTTTCCGTCGAGGAACGTGCCGTCCATATCGCTGGCGATAAGCTTGATCATCAGAAAGCCCTCCTTGAAATAACCGCGTGTTCCGATCATTGTACGACGCTCGCGTCAACCTGCGTGACCCTACACGACTACTTTGCACGAACTTGATACCTGTTTTACAAAACCCCAGTTCAAAATGCTTCGCACCCTGAGCGTGCGGAGAAAATCCCAAAACGCAACACCAGATTGGTAGAGCGGGCGGCTCTGCAACCGCATGATGGTAAACGCAGAAGCGCGGCCGCTCAGCTCCGCGCTTCGGGTATCATGCAATCGACCGCGAAGAAGGGACCGCCATGAGTTTCGCCGACAACCTCGTGTACCTGCGCCAGCATTACGGCATCACGCAGGAAGGGCTTGCCGAGCAGTTAAGCGTGTCGCGCCAGACCGTCAGCAAATGGGGGACTGAGGGGGTATAAGCACCAAGGAGCGCTTCGCAACAAAACGCATCATTCCCGCAGGTAGAATACCGTTTTTCGGACTGATGCGCACAACGCAAGAAAACGTTGCGAAACGCTCCTTCCAGGCTCCTTCGTACCGGAATTCGTACCACCCAGAAGTCCCAGAAAGACGGTTCCAGAAGGAAAAGGAGATTCCAAATGGCAACCGACTGGAACGCCCTCACCGCCGAAGAGGACCGCGCCTACTTCATGGCAGAACTGGTCGAGATTTCCCCACAGAGCTTCACCCTAGAGGAGAAGCAGAGGATTCTGCGCAACATGATCGAGACGTCCGCAGCCATCGAGAACGCGATGCGCGACGACTTCGCACGCCTTGACGAGGTGACTCAGACCCGCCTGATAGACACGCTCGCCAAGGCGGGCCCGAGAGACCGCGGCTGGTGGCACCGAATGCTCGTGGCAGGCCCCAGGCGCCGCGAAGGCATAACCATCTAAGACAAGGCGGCCCCGCATCCCAAGAGATGCGGGGCCGCACCTTGTCGATCCCAAAGCAAGGGGCCCGGGGCTTTCCAACATTTCCCACACGCCTGCGGGCTATAGCAGGGCCCTCCGGCGCATGGAAAACGTTGAAAAGCCGTGCGCTGGGCCCGGCCTACCGTCAAAGCAGGATCTCGTTCACGCGCGCCTGCACCGCGTCGTACAGCGATCCCAGGCGCAATCTGCGCTCCTTGCCGTTGCCGTACTCGCCGCGTATGACCGCCCGCGCCAGAGCGTCGATGTCGGCCCCGCCCGACCCGCCGTCGGAGCCGCCGGCGCCCAGAATCTCGTTGACCCTGGCCTGCACCGCGTCGTAGGTCGAACCGAGCGCCGCGCGTCGGTCGTCCCCGTTGCCGTAGTCGCCCCTGATCACCGCCTGTGCCAGCGCCTCGATGTCAGGGGCGGCGGGCTGCGCGGGAGCAGACGAGGAGCCGCCCGCCAGGATGCGGTTCACCTCAGCCTGCACCTCCGAGTAGCGTGACCCGAGCGCCGCGCGCCGCGCGTCCCCGTTGCCGAACTCGCCCGCGATGACGCGCCGCGCGAGCTCCGCGACCGTGCCGCCGGGCGCGGCCGGGGTCGTGCCGCCAGAAACAACGCCGCCCGTGATCGCGGCCTTGAGCGCCGCCCACTTGGACGCCGCCACGTAGGGCGCGGGGCAGAGCTTCCCCGTCACGTCGTAGTGGCGGATGACCCCGGAGGCGCCGATGCCGTACTTGGCCATGAGCTTCCTCACGGAGCCAGCCCAGCTTCTCGACCTCGGTCGCGCTGAAGTCCTCGCCGGCCGACACGACCTCGATGCCGATCGCACGGCAGTTCATCTGCCAGTCGCCGGCGTGCCAGGCGGTATCGCCCTCGGCCACGCTCTGGTAGATCTCCGGCGTGATGTCCGTCGACGAAGTAGTGTGCGCTACGCGCCCCTGGGCCCTCGTTCCGCGAGAAGTACGTCGCGGTTGTTGCGCGCCGACGCTAGGGTGGCGGTGAAGTGCACCACGATGCGGTCGCATTGCGCGCGAGCGTCCGCGCGTCATGTGGTCGGACCCGCACTGCTTGAAGAGGATGCTATACGCCATCGGGCACCTCCTCGAAGCCGCCGTCCTCGCCCTCGTCGGGCTCCCCAGCCGTCCGGGCGCGGCCGCCTCGCACGCCCTCGCCGCGCAGCGCCTCCCAGCGCTCCTCCTCGCTCGCGAACTCGCGCCCGTCACTCATCGGAACCACCGCCCGACGGCAGCGCCGCGCCGAGCTCCGCCATCACCGGCGACAGCACGGCCATCACGAGCGCCACCACCACGGCGCGCCACTCCGGTGCCAGCACCGCGCAGCCCACGAGCATGTCCACGTTGGCCACGACCACGCCGAGCACGCCCTGGACGATCGTCCTCGCCAGGCGCCACGGCCACTCGTTGGATGTCAGGAAAGCCCTCCATCATTGCCCCTTCCGCATGTTCTCGATCTCCGCCTTCACGACGGCGACGTCCTGCTCCAGGGCGTAGGTGCGCTCGATGAGGCAGTTGTGCCTCTCGACCTGCCTCGTCAGGTTGTCGATCTTGACCTCCATGACCGCGCGGCTGCGCGAGTTGGACACGAGCACCCCCGCGAGGGTGAGCACCCCCGTCACGAGCGCCGCGATCACCGACTCCATGCGCGCCTCCTCCCCGGACGGGAACGCCCCCGCCCTCTGGGAGAAGTGTCATGCGCAGTCACAAAATGCCCATCTAGCTGGTAAAATGGGCGTAATGATGCGTTCTGTTTCTTCACAAAGGAGTTCACAGGGGGTGCGGGGCGAGGGCGAGAAGGACGGCGGGGAAGCGAAAGCACCCGACCCAGCCGCCAGAGCCTAGCCCCTCGCCGTCAGATACCCGGCGCCACCGGCGGGTCGTCGATCCGGCAGTACTCCTCGTCCCGGCCCCCGCTGTCGTACGTCGTCCCCGCGCCGCCCACCAGCGCCTCGCAGTCGTAGAACATGCCGGACCCCTCGCACCCCGCGGGCAGCGACCAGTCCGCATCCACCCAGATTGTCGCCAGGTTCGAGCAGCCCGAGAAGCAGTAGAACAGGTCCGTGAGCCCCTCGGTCGGAAACCCAGACAGGTCGAGCTCGGTGAGCCCGTCGCAGTTCGAGAACGCGTAGCGCATCTCCCGCACCTCCGGCAGGTTGGAGAGCCCGGCGACCTCGGCCATCTCCCCGTCGGTGTAGAACCAGTACGACAGGTTCGCGTACGTAAGCCCCGACAGGTCCTCGGAAAACGTCGCCTTCAGCACGTCCACCCCGGCATCGTCCCAGGCGCGCGACCCGATCGCCCGGTAGCGCGCCGTCGCGCACATCCGCGAGCTCAGCGTAACCTCGCGTCCCTCCTCGGGCTCGGGATCCAGCGTCAGCACGAGCTCGCCGTCGGCGTACAGGTGGCACGCCACCCATTCGCGCGCATCGGCCGCGGGGTCCGTCAGGATACCGTCCTCGCCGAACCCCAGGTGGCCGTCGACGTCCTCGCCGTAGTCGGGCGAATAGCCCATCCCGCCCACCAGGCGGTTGCACCCGTAGAGGCCAAGGCTGCCCGTCTGCTCGCCGGCAGGCTCCCATCTGGCAGCGTACACGCTCTCCAGCGAAGGGCAGCTCGAGAACACCTGATCGAAGCTCAGCGCGCCCTCGAGCGCCTCGAACCCCCGCACCTCGGTCATCTGCTGCAGGCTTTGGAACAGGTGCGACGCGTTGGTCAGGCCGCCGCCCGCGAAGTCCGAGTCTATCAGCGCCCGCAGCACCTCGCTGCGGCGCGTGCGCCAGGGGATGTCGCTCGAGGACGAGAAGCCCTCGGCCGGGATCTCCCATCCCTCCAGGATCACCGCCCCCTCCACGTCGGAGGACCGGCCGTCGCGGTAGTTCAGCTCGAGCGTCCCGTCCGAGAGCAGCAGCGCGCGCATCTTGACCCCCGTGTCCCATGTGAGCGCGCGGATCGCAGCCGGCATCTCGGCGGGGGTGTAGGTGACGGTCGACCCGTTCTGCGTGCGGATCGCGTCGGCCAGGAGCTCGAACACGACC
>ENA-OQCU01000914-OQCU01000914.1-human-gut-metagenome-genome-assembly--contig:-NODE-914-length-11348-cov-2.912931_pt1 | contig 11348 bp, 14 predicted proteins | sample MGYA00242504_ERZ504590 | MGnify/ENA primary metagenome ERZ504590 (study PRJEB26092, sample SAMD00036318) | human gut metagenome | host: Homo sapiens | study: EMG produced TPA metagenomics assembly of...
TCGCCGCTGCGCCGAGACGGGCGAGGAGAAGACGATTCTGTTCGGCCTCACGGGCACGGGGTATTTCGATATGAAAGCCTACGACGCCTACAACCGCGGCGAGATGAGCGACCATGTTCCCACCGATGAGGAGCTGGAGGTCGGCTTCGCCAGCATCCCGCACATCGAGGGCGTGCAGTAGGCGCGCGCCCTGCGGGCTTCGGGTCCCGCAGCCTATGCGTTGCGGGACCCGGGTGCTACTATGGTTCCATGAGCCTTTTTCCAAGCCGAGGACATAGCCGTCTCCTACCTGCGCGCCGGCGTGCGCACGACGTTGTTGTCGGGCGCGAGCTTTTTCGCTCGAAGCCGGCGGCGTGTACGACCTCGTGGGGCCGTCCGGGTCGGGGAAGTCCACGCTTTTTGCGCGTGTGCGCCCGCATGCTGGCGCGCGACGGCGGGGAGCTGTTCTTGGACGGCGCGCCGTCCTCCTCGTTCGAGCGGTGCATGCGCCCTCAGTCCCTGTGTGCCTTGTGCCGCAGCAGCCGGCGCTCGTCGGCGGCACCGTGCGCGACAACCTGCTGCTTCCCTGGACGCTTTCCGTGAACGCGGGCTCGGCGCCGCCGGCCGACGGCGAGCTCGAGCGCCTGCTGGAGGCGGCGGACTTGCACGACGTGGAGCTCGGCCGCAACGCGGCGCAGCTCTCGGGCGGCCAAGCCGCGCGCGTCGCGCTGCTGCGCGCGTTCGCCACGCGGCCCCGGGTGCTGCTGCTCGACGAGGTGGACGCCGCGCTCGACGACGAGTCGGCTCGCGCGGTGGGGCGCCTGGACCAAATCGCTCGTCGACGATCGCATGGCCTGTCTGCGCATCCGACACCGCGCTGCCGACGGCGTGGCCTGCGGCACTTTCTCGCTGCGCGACGGGGCGCTGTCGTACGCGTCGCGCGCCGACGGGGAAGGGACGCGCTCGTGAGCGGGGGCGTCGTCGACATCGGCTACGTCGAGCTGTTCTCCGCGAGCGCGCTCATGCTGGTGGCCGGGCTCGTGTCGTGGAAGTTGGAGCTCGGCCAGACGAGGCGCATCGTCGTGTCGTCGGTGCGCTGCTTCATGCAGCTTTTGGCCGCGGGGTTCCTGCTGACGTACCTGTTCGAGTTCCAAACCTGGTGGCTCGTCGCGCTCGTGCTGGCCGCCATGGTGATAGCCGCCACCCAGATAGCCGTGTCGCGGGTGAAGAGCCGCATACCCGGGCTCGTCCCCTCCGTGTTCGTGTCGCTGTTCGTGTCGTCGTTGGTCGTCGGGTTCATCGTGGTGGAGGGCGTCGTGCACGCCGACCCGTGGTTCAACGCGCGGCAGGTGGTTCCCATCGTGGGCATGATCATGGGAAACGCCATGGCCGCGGTGGCGGTGGCCATCGACAGGCTGTTCTCGGACCTCGATGCGCGCGCAAGCGAGATGTTCTCTCTCACGGCCTTGGGCGCCACGCCGCGCGAGGCCGCCGCGCCTTCGCTCAAGGCCGCCATCGGGGCGGACATGACGCCTGTGCTGGCGAACATGTCGGCGGCGGGCATCGTGACGTTCCCCGGCATGATGACCGGCCAGCTGCTGGCGGGAGCCGATCCTCTGTCGGCGGCGAAGTACCAGATCGTCGTCATGCTCATGCTGTCGGCCGCCAACACCGTCGCCATCGTGACGGCCTGCTTCATGACGTACCGCAAGCGCTTCGCGCCCGATGGATATTATTTGGACGAGGGCATACGCTAGGATAATCATCTATAATCGCATTGACGTGAAAGGACGATCCGTGGTTGCAGGCGAACCCAAGTTTTCCCATATTACCGTGACGCCCGACGACGAGGACGACGTCGTTATCCAGGCGGGAGCGCGCCCGACGCGGCCCGCTGATCCCGCCCCCGCATCGCCGTGCGAAGAGGAGCCGGCGCCCGAGCCCGAGCCCGCTGCGGCGAACGGCTCCTCGACCGACGAGGACGCGCGGCCGAAGCGCGAGAAGGCCGGGAACGAGGGCTATCGGGAAACCACGATGGACGATCTCAAAGCCGCCCCGATGCCGCTTGCGCAGAAGGTCGTGCTTGCGCTCGCCGCGGTGGGCGTGGTCGCGATCGTCGCGTGGTACCTGTTCTTGCGCTAGCGCCCCCGTTCCACCTGTCAGGAAGGTTCAACGATGCCCAAACATGCTCCCAACGTACCCAAAGGCACCCCCTCCGACCGCTCCGACGAGCGCATCGGCCTCACCGAGGCCTTCTCGCCCGTGGGCGACGCGCAGGCGCCCGTCGACGGATCGGACGAGCGCATCGGCTTGACCGAGGCGTTCTCCCCGGTGGGCGACGGCGCGCATGCCGGCGGTTTCAGCTACCGGGGCGACAACGACGACGAGTACCCCGATGCCATCGAGGCTCTTGAGCCGGTTGACGCTCCTCCGCTCCTGTTCGGCGAACGATACCGTAGCCGCGGAGCCCGAGGAGCCCCAGGGGCGTCACGGAAAGCAGAAGAAGGAAAAGAAGCAGAAGCAGCAGATCCCCGCCTATCAGCGCAAATCGCGGCGCATGCGCCGCGTGCTCATCGCCATCGTGGTGCTGCTGATCCTGTTGATCGGCGCGCTGGGATACTTCGCATGGCAGTGGTTCGAGGAAAGTCAGCTGATCGCGACGCAGCAGACCCAAGAGCAGCAGAGCTCGCAGGAAGTGGGTTCCATGCAGACCGACGAAACGAAGGACGCCACCACCGCCACCGCTAAGAAAGACGGACGTTCCTAACCTGGCCGCGGTGCTGGGCATGACGAAGGACGAGGCCATCGCCGCGCTCAAGCACGGCGCCACCGAGACGACCTCGAAGGAAGTGAACGAAGAGGGCAATCCCGTCAAGACGAACGTGACGGTGGCTCTCACCGACGAGCCGGCCGACACGCGCTCCGGCACGCCGACGGTGTACCTCGGTCTCAACGAGGACGGTGCGGTCGTGCAGGCGGGCTACTCCGCGGCCACCGCGTCGTTGGGCTACGGCTCGCTCAGTTTCGTCGACGCGGTGAAGAACGAGGGCATCATCGAGAAGACGCTGCAGGAGGCGGGCGTCAATGTGCCTGCGGGCTCGGCGCAGCTTCCCGCCGACAAAACCGAATACTCCGAATACGCGAGCGACGGCACCACGCTCGTCAAGGAATCGTACTCGTTCTCCGGCACGGTCGATCTGAACGGAGCCGCGCACGAATGGTCGGCGCTGCTGCTGTACAACTACTCTACGGCGAACACGTCGGGCAACCTCGCCGACACCATCCGCATCGTATACGTGTACGTCAACGCGTAACAGGGTTCCGTCAGCCTGGCGGCCGGCGGAACGGGTTGACGCCACGACCAGCCTCGCTGACTTACTGCGCCAACCTGCACGCTTTTCGCCCATTGACCGCTCGATACGTTGCGGGTAGAGTTTGCTGCAGGGCGATAACCGACGAAAGAGGGGCATCCATGATCGATCGGGGCACGTGCAAGGCCATGCTGCGCGAGAGCGCGCGGCTCATGCTGGAGCAGGCCGACCGCTTGAGCGACATCGACTCGAAGTTCGGCGACGGCGACCACGGCATCACCATCACGAAGATCGCCAAGCTCATGGACGAGCGCGCCGAGGCATGGGACGAGGAATCGATCAAGGACTTCCTCGACGACCTGGGTATGGCCGCCATGGCCGTGCGGGGCGGCTCGGCCGGCCCGTTGTACGGCACGATGATCGGCGGTTTGGGCGCGCGCCTCGAAGACGACGAGAACGAGCTGTCCGCCGATGCCGCGCGCCGCATGTTCGCAGGCTGCCTGGCCGAGATGCAGGACATCACGAACGCTCAAGTAGGTGACAAGACCATGATGGATGCCTTGATCCCCGCTGTGGAAGCCGCGCAGGCGTGCGACGCCGCAGACGACGACGCGGCCGCCGTGTTCGCCGCCGCGGCCGAGGGGGCCGAAGCGGGCGCGCGGGCGTCAGAGGGCTTCGCCTCGAAGTTCGGCCGCGCGCGCAGTTACGGCGACGCCACCATCGGCACGCCCGACGCGGGAGCCGTGTCGACCTCGCTGTTCTTGCGCGGGCTTGCAACGGGAGCCGCGCATCATTAGGCAATCGGGCCTGCCGCGTCGTGCGGCAGGCCTTTCTTTTCCGGCTGTCAAACGACTGAGGAGGAGCACCATGCAGATGAAGAAGTTCATCAACGATCCCGAGAACCTCACCGCCGAGGTGTTGGAGGGCCTGGCCTTGGCCAACCCCGACATCCTCGAACTGGGCGAGGACAATATGGTGATCAACAAGAAGCTTGACTGCGCCGATCGCGTTACTATCGTGACGCAGGGCGGCAGCGGTCACGAGCCGGCCATCGAGGGCTTCGTGGGCGAGGGCATGGTGGACATCGACGTGGTGGGCGACATCTTCGCCGCGCCCGGACCGCAGGCCTGCGTCGACGCCATCAAGCTGGCCGACAAGGGCAAGGGCGTGCTCTACATCGTGCTCAACCACGCCGGCGACATGCTGACGGGCAACATGACCATGAAGCAGTGCAAGAAGCAGGGCCTCAACGTGGCGAAGGTGGTCACGCAGGAGGACGTGTCGAACGCCCCGCGCGAGAACGCCGACGACCGCCGCGGCCTGGTGGGCTGCATCCCCACGTACAAGATCGCCGGCGCTGCGGCCGCCGAAGGAAGAAGCCTCGAGGAGGTTGCCGCCGTCGCGCAGCGCTTCGCCGACAACATGGCCACCTTGGCCGTGGCCGTGCGCGGCGCCACGCATCCGCAGACGGGCACGCTTCTGGCCGAGCTCGGCGATGACGAGATGGAAATCGGCATGGGCCAGCACGGCGAGGAGGGCGGCGGACGCCAGCCCATGAAGTCCGCCGACGAGACGGCCGCCATCATGGTGAACGCGCTGGCGAAGGACATCGGCATCCAGCCGGGCGAGAAGGTCATGCTCATCGTGAACGGCTCGGGCGCCACCACGCTCATGGAGCAGCTCATCGTGTACCGAGCCGCGGTCAAGGAGCTGGCGAAGCAGGACATCGAAGTGGTCGCGAACTTCGTCGGCGAGATGCTGACCGTGCAGGAGCAGGCCGGTTTCCAGATGTTCATGGCGCGCATGGACGACGAGCTGCTGCGTCTGTGGAACGCGCCCTGCAACACGCCGTACCTGAAGAAGTAGGAGGAGGGTCATGCTCGCTTCCCTGAGCTCCGTCCTCGCCTGGGCGGAAGAGAACGGCTGCGCTGCCGCGGCCTTCGACACGCCGAACCTGGAGCTTCTGCTCGCGGCTATCGGCGCGGCCGAGCATCGCGGCGAGCCCGTCATCATCCAGCACGCCCAGCTGCACGAGGAGGAGACGTCCATCGACGTGATCGGCCCCATCATGGTGGCGCGCGCCGAGGCTTCGCGCGTGCCCGTGTGCGTGATGCTCGATCACGGCGAGGATATGGACTACGTGCGCCGCGCGCTCGACCTGGGGTTCTCGGCCGTCATGATCGACGGCTCGCAGCTGCCCTACGAGGAGAACGTGGCGCTGACGCTGGGCGCCGTGGAGCTGGCGCGCGAGTACGGAGCCGACGTGGAGGCGGAGATCGGCTTCACGACGGGCCACGAGGGGCTGGAGATGTCCGATGACGATCGGGAGAACATCTACACCGACCCCGACGAGGCGGCGCGCTTCGTGGCCGATACGGGCATCGACGCGCTGGCGGCGTCCGTGGGCACGGTGCACGGCTTCTACCAAGCCCAGCCCAAGCTCGACTTCAAGCTGATCGAGGAGCTGCGCATCCGCTGCGGCGTGCCGCTCGTCATGCACGGGGGCAGCGGCCTGTCGCGCGAGGACACGCGTGCGGCCATCCGCGCCGGCATCCGCAAGATCAACTACTTTAGCTACATGAGCAACGCGGGCGTGCGCGCCGTCGAGGCGCTCATCGCCGAGAAGCACCCGAAGTACTTCCACGCCCTGGCCAACGCGGCGACCGCCGCCATGCAGGCCGACGCGGAAGCCGCCATGGACATGTTCAGTATGGTTCCGTCGGCCTGACGGCCGTCGGAACCAGCCGACGCTGCGGCTGGCTGTGGCACCCGATCTTCGCGTGATCCCGGAGACTCGCGTACCAAAGTACGCTTCGCCTCCGCGATCCCACGAATCTCGGGCACCGCAGCCAGCCTCGCTGACTTACTACGCCAACCTGGAGACGAGAGGAGATCGGTATGACCGCAACCTATATGCACATCGGCATCCCCATCACGGAGAAGAAGCCGAACATGATCTACAACGAGGCCATGAAGTTCTGGGTGTCGAACGTCGACGACTACGACTACAAGGTGGAGTACCTCAAGTTCGAGGAGGGCACGCCCTTCCCCGAAGAGCTGCATCGTCGCTGGCACGTGGCCTACGCGGTGGACGATCTGGACCGGTACGTCGACGATGCCGACCGCGTCATCTGCGACCCCATGGACGCGGGTCCCGGTGTGCGTCTGGCCTTCGTCGAGAAGGACGGCGCCGTGATCGAGCTCTACGAGGACAAGAACTAGCGATTGGCGGTTGAGCGCGGCCCCGAAGACGGGGCCGCCGCTTTTCCGGATCGGCTTGACGGCGAAACCCCCGATCCGCGGCAGGAATCGATCGGTTTGGTAATCCCGCAGATTCGCTTTGTTTTACGCTTTGAACATGCGACCTGGAAAAACGCCTTCGATCACGCTCGGCAGACCCGAAACGCCGCGGCCGGATCCTCTCCAAGATTACCAAACCGGTCGATTATTGCCGTTCGACGACGTTCCCGCTTCCTGGCTGATTCTTACTCGGCCTTTTCGACCTGGCGGATCAGCTGGACGCGCTCGGGGGTGATGGTGGGGATGCGCACGAACATGAGATACAGCAAAAACGCGCTGACGCATCCGAGGATAGCCCAGACGAGGGGCTTCTGCACGAACCAGGCGGACAGGCCCATGAGCGTGAACGACACGGCCAGGATGCGCACCTTCGTGCCGAGCGGGATGCCTCCGGCTTCTTTGAACGCGGCGACGTAGGTGCGGTACACCCGGGTCGAGATGATCCAGGCGTGGCAGCGCGGCGAGGATTTCGCGAACAGGAACGTCGCGAGCAGCAGCAGCGGGGTGGTGGGCAGCACGGGCACGAACACGCCGATGCAGCCGATGATGCAGGCCGTCCAAGCGCCGGCGAGCATGAGGTAACGAACGATGCGATTCATGACGTCCTTTCCGTCGCGTAAGGCGGTACAGGCTGCAGCCAGTATACCGAAGAGGCTCGCATCGCGATCGTGCGATCGTCGGAACATGGGAAATTAACGGGTTTTGCCCACCTTGCTGAAGATGCGGATCCAAAACCCGGACGAAAAACCCTCATGATTTTCTTGCATCTTAAAAATCCCGTGCTACAATAAGCAAGTTGTTTGTTCAAGCGAGGGGAGACCCTCCACCTGGTTCGGCGCTTTGGCTGCTGATGGGTCGCTCGAATACCGGCTACAAAGCCTGAATACGAATGCGAAACCCGTATGCTCCCAAAGCTACGGGTTTTTATTATGGCGCGGAAGCGCGATGGATTGGGAGGTGAGCGCGATAGCTGCTCAGGAGCCTCGGCTCAACGAAGAGATCACGGTTCGCGAATGCCGTTTGATCGGCTTCGATGGCGAACAGATGGGTATTTACGTGACGGCGGAAGCCCAGCGGGTGGCCGACAACCAGGGGCTCGACCTCGTGGAAATCGCGCCGAACGCGGAACCGCCCGTGTGCCGCATCATGGATTACGGCAAGTTCAAGTACGACCAGGCCATCAAGGCCAAGCAGGCTCGCAAGAACCAGAGCAAGGTCGAAACGAAGGAAATGAAGTTCCGGCCGAAGATCGACGTGGGCGACTACACGACGAAGAAGAAGCACGTCATGCGCTTCCTCGAAGCCGGCAACAAGGTGAAGATCACCATCATGTTCCGCGGTCGCGAAATGGCGCACCCGGAGCTGGGTCTCACCATCCTGGAGCGTCTGGCCGACGACCTGAAGGACGAAGCGGTCATCGAGAACCAGCCCAAGATGGAAGGCCGCAACATGCACATGCTCATCGCCCCGCTGCCTGCGGCAGTCGCGGCGAAGAAAAAGAAAGAGAACGAGAAGAAAGAAGAAGGGAACGACCATGCCTAAGATGAAGACTCATCGCGGCACCGCGAAGCGATTCCGCGTTACCGGTTCCGGCAAGATCATGCGCTCGAAGGCGTTCAAGAGCCACATCATGACGAAGAAGAGCCAGAAGCGCAAGCGCAACTTCCGCCATGAAACCGAAGTGGCCACGGCTGACCAGAAGGTCATCGCCCGTAACCTCGGCCTCCGCTAATCGAAAAGGAACAGTGATAGAACATGCCTCGTGTCAAGCGCGCAGTCAGCGCCCATAAGAAGCGTCGTACCGTCCTCAATCGCGCCAAGGGCTACTACGGTGCGAAGTCCCGTTCTTACCGTGCCGCGAAGGAGCAGGTGCAGCATTCGCTCCAGTACATGTACCGCGACCGCCGCAACAAGAAGCGCGAGATCCGCCGTCTGTGGATCACCCGCATCAACGCGGCCGCCCGCATCAACGGTATGAGCTACTCGGTGCTCATGAACGGCCTCAAGAAGGCAGGCGTGCAGCTGGACCGCAAGGTGCTGTCCGACATGGCCATCAACGATCCCGCGGCGTTCACCGCCATCACCGAGGTCGCCAAGAAGGCTCTGTAGGCTTCGCGTCTATGCAAAAACAGCGCCCCGTCGGATAAGCCGGCGGGGCGCTTTCGTTAGGGGAGGATTTTCCTGCCGGCTTTCCTGCTACGACTCGATGGCTCCGAGGACTTCTTCGTCGTTATGCCATTCGTCCGTGCCGATGAGAGTGTGGGCGAGATACGCCTCGGCTGCATCTCGGGCGCTTCCTGCTTGGTTGGACACTACTTCGATATCGGCTGCTTGCAGCGCTTCCACGGCGTCGCGCTCGATGATGCCGGTGATGACCGCCGTCACATCGAGCTCGCGCAGCACCGCGGCGATGCGGGCAGGGGTCTGATGAGGGTTCGGCATGTTCTGGCACTCGACGATGATGCCCCGTTCGATCCTATAGCAGGTGAAGCTTGCGCAATGTCCGAAATAGGGAGATACGGCCAGTCCTTCGCTCGCCACCGGCTATTCTCATGTGATTCCTTTCGTCGCTTCGTGGAAATAACGATACCGCGCTTGGCCGATTGTGTATCCGCTCTTTCGCTCAACGGGGGATAAATAGTAAGCTGAACGACATGGATACCGAACCTCTGCAGAGCATCGACGTTGCGATCGTGGGAGCCGGGCGTTGCCGGCGCGACGACGGCGCGTGCATTGGCGCGCTGGCGTCTGAACGTCGTGGTGCTTGAGGCAGGCAACGATGTGGCCTGCGGCGCGACGCGAGCGAACTCTGGCATCGTGCATGCCGGCTACGACCCTTTGCCTGGAACGCTCAAGGCTCGCTTCAACGCGGCCGGGTCCAAGCTGTTTCCGCAATGGGCCGACGAGCTGGGATTCTCCTACGTCCGCAACGGCTCGCTCGTGCTCGCGTTCTCCGATGAGGAGCTGGCCAGCATACGGCGCCTCGTGGCGCGCGCGGCGGAGAACGGCGTGGAAGGCGTGCGCGAGCTGGACGCCGCCGAAGTGTGCGCGCTCGAACCGCATGCGAGCCCGCACGTGCGCGGCGGCCTGCTGGCCGAGACGGGCGCCATTTGCGACCCGTACGAGGTTGCCCTGTTCTCGGCAGAGCAGGCGGCGCTGCACGGCACGGCGTTCCGCTTCAACGAGCGCGTCGTGTCCGTCGAGCGCCTGGCCGCGGGCTCGCCCTCGTCCGCGCGCTATCTGCTGTCCACCTCGACAGGCGCGCGGTACGCGGCGCGCGCGGTGGTGAACGCCGCCGGCGTGTTCGCCGACGAGCTGAACAATGCCGTGAGCGCGCATCGCCTGCGCATCGCGGCGCGGCGCGGCGAGTACTGCCTGTACGATTCCGAGTACGGCCCGCTGTTCTCGCATACCGTGTTCAGGCGCCGTCGTCAGCGGGCAAGGGCGTGCTCGTGACGCCCACCGTGCACGGCAACCTGCTGGTGGGGCCGAACGCCGTGGAGCAGGCGAGCAAGACCGACCTGTCCACGAGCGCGGAGGGGCTGCGCTTCGTGCTGGATGCCGCGAAGAAGACGTGGCCCGACGCCGGCGCGCGCGGCATGATCGCGAACTTCGCAGGGCTGCGCGCCTCGAACGCCGACGGCGACGACTTCGTCATCGGCGAACCGGACGACGCGCCCGGGTTCTTCAACATCGCCTGCTTCGACTCGCCGGGGCTCACCTCGGCTCCGGCCGTAGCCGAGCACGTGGCGCAGGCGGTGGCGGAACAGCTGGGCGCGGAGGCGAACGGGGAATTCCAGGCGAGTCGCGAGCGCTGCAAGCCGTTCGCCGAGCGCGACGAGGCCGAGCGTGCGCGCGCCATCGAGGCCGACCCGCGGTGGGGGGCACATCGTGTGCCGCTGCTGCGAGGTGACCGAGGCCGAGATCGTGGCCGCGCTGCACGCTCCGCTGCCCGTGCTGTCGCTCGACGCGCTGAAGTGGCGCACGCGCGCGATGATGGGGCGCTGCCACGGCGGGTTCTGCTCGCCGGAGATCGCGCGCATCGTGGCGCGCGAGACGGGCGTGGCGCCCGACGTGCTGGACAAGCGCCTGCCGGGATCGCCCGTGGTGGCCGCTTCGCGCCCCGATTACGCGGAGCTGGCGCGCAAGGGCGAGCGGTCGGAGGCGCAGGACGCGGAGCGCGAGCGCGCGCATGTCTACGACGTGGCGGTGGCGGGCGGCGGGGCAGCCGGCATCGCCGCAGCCCAGGCGGCCGCGCAGCAGGGCGCGCGCGTGCTTTTGCTCGACCGCGAGGAGAAGCTGGGCGGCATCCTCAAGCAGTGCGTGCACAACGGGTTCGGGCTGCACCGCTTCGGCGTGGAGCTGACGGGTCCCGAGTACGCGCAGCGCGAGATCGACGCGCTTGCGGACGCGGGCTCGGTGGACGTGCTGGCGGGTGCCAGCGTGACGTCCGTCGATCCGGGGCGCCCGGACGACGGAGCGCCGCTCACGGTGCACGCGGTGGACGCGCGCGGCGCGCATGCCATCGCGGCGCGCGCCGTGGTGCTGGCCACCGGCTCGCGCGAGCGCGGGCTGGGCGCGCTCAACCTGGCGGGCTCGCGTCCGTCGGGCGTGTTCTCGGCGGGCAGCGCGCAGAACTTCATGAACCTCCAAGGGTGCCTGCCCGGACGTCGCGCGGTGATCCTCGGGTCGGGAGACATCGGGCTGATCATGGCGCGCCGTTTGGCGTCGCAGGGGGCCGAGGTGGTGGGCGTGCAC
>ENA-OQCU01000915-OQCU01000915.1-human-gut-metagenome-genome-assembly--contig:-NODE-915-length-11343-cov-3.733417_pt1 | contig 11343 bp, 6 predicted proteins | sample MGYA00242504_ERZ504590 | MGnify/ENA primary metagenome ERZ504590 (study PRJEB26092, sample SAMD00036318) | human gut metagenome | host: Homo sapiens | study: EMG produced TPA metagenomics assembly of...
GTCCTTGTCGACCGTGGCGACGGACTCGTCGGTCGACTTCCACGTAACCGTCTTGTCGGTCGCATCGGCCGGGGCGACGGTCGCCGTCAGGGTCGTGGAGGCGCCTCGACGAGCTCCTGCTTGCCTGTCACGGTCACCGGACTGGACCGGGATGACGGTCGGGGCCTTGTCGCTCACCGTGATCTTCAGCGTGCCGGACACGCCACCGGCCGTGGCGGTGATCGTCACTTCGCCGGCCTTCTTCGCGACGACCTTGCCGTTGGCGTCAACCGTCGCCACAGTGGCGTCGGAGGACTTCCACGTGACCGTCTTGTCGGTCGCATTGGCCGGGGCGACGGTCGCCGTCAGGGTCTGCTCTCCATCGACGGTCATCGCGGCGTCGCCGGCAACGGTGACGCTGGTGACGGGCACGGTCGCGGCGGAGACGGTGATCTCGATGGAACCGAACTTCGTCTGGTCGCCGTTCGACGTGGCGGTGATGGTCACCTTGCCGGCCTTCTTCGTGGTCACCACGCCGTTGGCGTTGACCCGTAGCTACGGCGGCGTCGGAGGTCGACCAGGTGACGGACTTGTCGGTCGCGTTGGCCGGGGCGACGGTCGCCGTAAGAGTGACGGTGTCGCCTGCGGTGGCGGTGTTGGCGCCGGTCACGGTCACGCCGGTGACGGGCACGTTGGCGCTCGCCTTCTTCGTGATCGTGTACGTGGTGCCTTCGGTGGTATCGAACACGAGCAGCGAGGCGCCGTCCGCGTTGGTCACGACCTTGGCGTTCACGGCGGTGTCACCGTTCTTGACCTCGTAGTTCTGGGCGCCGCCGGCGGTGATCTTGACGGCCGCCTGCTTGCCCTTGTTGGAGGTCAGCTTGACTTCGGTGGCCTTGCCGTTCTTCAGGTCGTGCCGACGGTGAAGTTGCCGCGGGCCACGAGGCCGCTCACGAGCCGCCCGCCCAGGCATCGGGCAGGGCGGGCAGGATGTTCGTGTAGTTCACGTACTTCTTGCCGGCGGTGTCGGTGAAGGTGGAGTTGGACTGCAGCAGCATTTCGTCGACACCGGAGGTGTTGCCGAAGTTGCCGTCAATCTGGAACGGCGCATGGTAATCGAACAGGTTTGCATACATCGCGTTCTTGAGCTGCAGCTCGACCAGCTGGTACGTGGTGTTGCCGTCGCCGGTGCGAGCCCACGAATTGATGCGCTGGCCAATGGCCCAGCCGGTGTTGGACTGCAGCACGTTGCCCTTGAAGCAGCGGTACCTCAGCGAGGTCTTGGCCGCATCCATGTACTCGGAGTTGTCGATGGTGATCAAATCACCGGGGAACAGTCCAAGCAGGTGGGACATGTGACGGTGCTGGTTGTCCGTCTGGTAGCCGCTGATGGCGGATCCATCCTTCTTCTTGCCGAGCGCACCTTCGAAGTACCATTCCTTGATCTGGCCGGAGTTGCCGACCTCGATCGGCTTGAGCAGGCTCTTGGCGCAGCTCCAGGAACGGTTGGCGTTCGCATCGGTGAAGTTGCCGTTGTCATTCTTGGCCCAGTTGTCGGTCGAGCAGTCGGTGGTATTGCCGATCAGGCCGTCCGGATCTCCCTTGGCCTTGGCCGCCTCGATGGCGTCGTTGAGCATCTGCCACACGAGCGAGCTCTCGTACGTGTTGCCGTCGGTGCCCAGCGGGCCCTGTTCGGGCGAGTACGCGACGCCGGTGGTCAGGCGGTCACCGGAGCTGGAGCCGGCCTTGTGCAGCATGTAGTTGACGTAGAAGTGCGATTCCTCCTTGAGCAGCGCGTACACGCGATCAAGCAGGGCAGGGTCGCCGGAGTACTCGTACGCCTCGTACACGTTCTGCAGGATCCACGGCACGGCGGCCGGGCTCCAACCCCACGAGAACGATTGACCGGGTGCGGTCCAGCCGTAGGCGGTGTTCTCGGTGTGGGCCATGTAGCCCTCGCCCTTGCCGATCGGCGTGGTCTCGGGGTTCGTCGTCTCCGCGCCCGCGTAGACCTTGGCGGTCACACGGCCGGGCTTGACCAGACCCTCCACATACTCGATGAGCGGCTCGGCGAGCTCTCCCATGTTGGCCGAATAGGTCGGCCAGTAGTTCATCTGGAGGTTCACGTTCATGTGGAAGTCGGAGCCCCAAGGCGTGTTGCCGTGGGCGTTGTCGTCCGCGGTGACCGACCAGATGCCCTGCAGGTTGCTGGGCAGCTGGCTGTTCTCACGGGAGGAGCCGATGGTCAGGTAGCGGCCGTACTTGTACACCAGCGTTTCCAGCTCGCGCTTCTGCGCGGTGGTTGCGGAGCCCCTCTGGTACGCCTTGAGCAGCGCGTCGGTGGCGACGGCGCCGTCGGAGCTGTGGCCGGACTGGCCCAAATCGATCTTCACGCGGTCGTAGATGGCGGAATGATCGTCGATGTGCGCTTTCTTGACGGCGGTGTAGCCCTTGTTGGCGGCGTCCTGCACGACCTTGGCGACGCGGGTGTTCACCTCGGTGGCGTTTTCGCCGGTGCGGTAGGACGGATACTTCTGCTTGTAGTCCGTCGCGGCGGCGATGTACAGCGTGACCGCCTTCGCGTCGGAGACCTTCAGCGAAGCGCCGTCGGAGCCTTCGGAGAGCGTGCCCTCACCGTTGTCGAGGACGACCTTGATCTGCGAGTTGTACAGCAGGCCGTTGTTGCCGAGAGCGCCCTTGACGGTGAGCGTGTCACCCTTGACCGTCGTGGTTTCGCCGGTCTTGGAGTAGTTCGTGTTGGTCGGCATGCTGACGTTGAAGTTCAGCTTGCCGGCTTTGCTGGCCGTGAGGCGGGCGACCATGACATTGTCGGGGTTCGACGCGAAGTATTCGCGCGTGTAGGTGACGCCGTCATGCTTGAACGTGACGTCGGCCTTGCCCTTGCTCAGGTTCAGGTCGCGGCGGTATTCGGTGACGGTCGTGTCGTTGAACCCGTAGTCGAGGTAGATGTCGCCCCAGTTCAGGTAGTTGCCCTGCTCGGCCGCGTTCTCGCCGCCGGTCAGGTTGCCGGGATTGACCGTCTCGGCGCCGTTCGCGAGCTGCTTGTTGAGCGCGCGCAGCGTGGCGCCGTTCTGACCCTTGGTCTCGTTGTTGCCGCCGTTGTAGCGGGTCGAGGATCCGGGGCCGCCGGTCCACAGCGTCTCCTCGTTGAAGGTGACGCGTTCACGGCTGACCTCGCCCCAGACGGTGCCGCCGATCTTGCCGTTGCCGAACGGCAAGGTGGTCTGCTGCCAACGGTTGTTGTCGGGGTTGCCGTAATTGCCGCCGGCGGTGGCGGTGGCGTCGGTCTGCGACGCGGGCTGCTTGTACCACAGCCAGTCGTCTTTGCTGGTGTCGCCGTCTCCACCGTCCTCGACACTGGCGATGACATAGGCGTTGAACGAAGCGGCGATTTCGGGGTCCTTGTTGTACTTCACGGTAATAGGGTATACGCCGATGCTGGCACTATCGAAAGCGCTGGTGTCGATGGTGTAGTTATCCTCACCGTTGCCTTCGGTCAGCGTCTTGACCGTGCCGTCGGCCGTGCTGGTGGCCTTGACCACGAGTCCGGCCTTGTCGAACGCCTCGCCCTTCTGGTACTTGACCTTGGTCGGGCCTTCGATGCTCAGCGTGTATGCCTTCGGCTTCTTGGTGACGGACAAGGTCGGCTGCATGGCCTCGGTGGCGCCGGTCAGCGAGGTGACTTCCTTGCTGCCGAAACGCATGTCGGACTTGTTGAGCTCGCCCAGGGCCAGCGTGATCTTCTTCTCGGTGGCGCCGGTGCCGAACTTGGCGAACTCTGCCTTGATGACGTCGGACACGTCGAGCAGAACCTTCTTGGCGTTGCCCGATTCGACGGTCATGCCATCGGAATACTTCTTAGATCCATAAGCGAACGCATGGGACGTCGCGGTCTTCGTGGTATCGGTCACCTCGAAGTCCGGGCGGTTCGCCCACGTGGCATTGTCGGTGTCGCAGGGAGCGGCGCCGGTGCACCGCGACGTGTCAACAGCGACCACCTTGACCTTATCGGTGGCCGTGGCGGTCTTGTCTGCACCGGCGTAACCCAGATACGTCAAGGTGAGGATGGAGTGCTCGGGCGCCGCGGTGTAATCGGACAGGTCGAACGTCATCAGACCCATCTTGGCGTCTGTGACATCATGGACGTCGGTGGACTTGAACTTCTCACCGAAGTCGCCGTAATCGCCTTCCGGCTGCAGCGCGCCGACATAGGCCGCAGTGTTCTTCTTCTGGTTCTTCTCGCTGGCCCATGCCTGCAACGTGGTGTCGGCGGAGGGCTTGAGATCGTCCTTGGCGGACACGGAAACGGTCAGGTTCGGAGCCATGTCTGCGGTCGCGCCGTTCAGGGACGTCGTGCCTTCGGAACTGGCGAAACGAACCTCGGTCTTCTTGGTCTCGCCCACGGCCAGGGTGATGACCTTCTTGCCTTCGGCGAACTGCTGGCGCACGATTTCGGTCACATCTACGGTGACCTTCTTGGTATTGGCGGGAACCACGGTGATGGCGTCGCCCGCGTAAACCGTCGTACCGTACTCGAACGGCTTGGACTCGGCGACGAATGAGGAGTCGTTGATGCTGAACTTCGGCTTGGTCGCGCCGGTCGCGACATTCGCGCCGCAGTCTGTGGCGTTATTGGTGCACACGGTGGTGTCGACGGGGGGTCACCTTGATGGTGTCGGTGTCGGTGGCCGTCGGGCTTGCCGCGGTAGCCGAGGTACGTCATCGCGAACGTTGCGGAATCGGGGGCATGGTCGTAGGCGCTCAGGTCGAACGTCAGCAGGCCGGTCTTCAGATCGGTGGTGTCCGCGGCATCCGTGGACTCGAACTTCTCGCCGAACACGCCTTGCGAGGGCCCTTGCAGTGCGCCGATGTACGGCTTGGACGCCATTGAGGAATTCTTCTCGCTCGTCCACGTCTGCAACGTGGTATCGGCGGAGGGGGTGATGGTTGCTGTGGTGGAGGACGAGGCGTCGGACGCTGCCGCTCTCGTCGTGCCGACCGCGACGGCCGACGCAGGTAGTCCGGCCAGCAGCATGCCGACCGTCGCGCAGGACGCCACCAGTGGCATCAGACGCGATGACATCGCTCTATGTTTCATATTTGGTCCTTTCTCCTATAGGGCAGCCAGCAACTTTGCCGGTTCATGTTAATATATACATTGTTTACTAAAAGAATCAAGTCCGTCGGCGACTTGTGTCTTCAATTGGAATCACAGCTCTCAGAAAGTCCCTGGATACCGCCGTTCCCAGAATTACGTAACATTCTTGGCATTATTATCACAGGGTGCAGGGCCGCCGGCAAGACCGCCCCCAGCCTCGCTACGCTCGGCAGCTCCTGACAGCGGGAGCACACCATCCGCGCCATCGGCCGGCCAAGTCGTCAGCGCAGCCGGTCGCGTACCACACCAACGCAAAATCACATCAAAATCGCATTGTGTGGCCAGCCAGTCTGCCTCACAATGAAATGTGAACCCTCACATCGCATGGTGTGGTACAACACAAATCATGAGAACGCCATTTTCCAACAATCCCAGAAGACTCCTCCGATGCCCGCGTACCACACCAGCCCAAAAACCATCGGAAAAACGCATTGTGTGGCAGACCGAGAGGGTGATACGCGCCGGACGCCCCTCTGCTCTCGTCACAATCATGTTCTATGGAAGCACACCGGCCATCTGCCGCACCAGCGCATCCGCTCTCAACAATCCTTCTCCCGTTTGCGTCGCTATGTGCGCGCCGAAACGACGACCGTGCGCACATAGGGACGCGAACCACAGTCCCCGAACCCGTCGCGCACCATATATAGTAAATTCTCCGCCCATCACTCGCCCACATAGCAAACAGCCCGGCGAGCCCACGCACGGCGCACTGCCATGCGTAAGTTCACCGGGCCGTCAGCCTCATCAATCCAGCGAGCGCAACGGGCGCTCCATCAATCGGTGAGTGTGAATTGGCTGTTGTAGAGGTCGGCGTAAAACCCTCCCGCCGCGAGCAGTTCTTCGTGGGTACCGCGCTCGATCACGTCGCCGTGGTTCATGACGAGGATCATGTCGGCGTCGCGGATGGTGGAGAGGCGGTGGGCGATGACGAAGCTCGTGCGCCCCACAGTCAACGCATCCATGGCCTTCTGGATGAGTTCTTCGGTGCGGGTGTCGACGGAGGAGGTGGCTTCGTCAAGGATGAGGATCGGAGCGTCCTGCACCATGGCGCGGGCGATGGTGAGCAGCTGGCGCTGTCCTTGGGAGAGCGAGGTGTTGTCGTCGAGCACGGTGTCGTAGCCCTGCGGCAGAGAGCGCACGAAGTGGTCGAGTCCGACGGCCTTGCATGCGGAGACGATCTGCTCGTCGGTGACGCCGGGCTTGGAGTAGGCGATGTTTTCGCGCACGGTGCCACGGAACACCCATGTATCCTGCAGGACCATGGAGAACTGGTCGTGTACGTTCCAGCGCGGCACGGAAGTGGTGTCGATGCCGTCGATGGAGATGGAGCCGCCGGAGATCTCGTAGAAGCGCATCAGCAGGTTGACCATGGTGGTTTTGCCGGCGCCGGTCGGACCGACGATGGCGACTTTCTGGCCGGCGGAGACGCTTGCCGAGAAGTCGTGGATGATCGGCTTGTCGGGCTCATAGCCGAATCGCACGTGGCTGAATTCGACGTCGCCGCACACGGTCCGGGGGTTGCCGGCCGCATCGTAGCCGAGCAGCTGCGAACGCTGCGAAGCCGTCATACCGGCGGTGGCATTCGCGCGAGTGCCGCGATGCGCCAGCTTGCCGCTGTCCGTCCGTGCCGTGCTCGCAGCGGCATCAGCCACGCCGAGTTCGGCCTTGGCCGGTTCCGCATCCATCTCCGGCTCTTCGAGGAAGCCGAACACGCGCTCGGCGGCGGCCGCGCATCGCTGCAGGTTCTGGAACGCCTGCGCGAACTGGCTCAACGGCTGGGTGAACAGGCGGATGTACATCATGAACGCGACGATCACGCCGAATTCGATCTGCCCGTCCATGGCGAGCGCCGCACCGACCACGCACACGATCACGTAGCCGAAGTTGCCGACGAAGTTCATCAGCGGCATCATCAGACCTGACAGGAACTGCGATTTCCAGCCGGATTCGTACAGGTCGGCATTGTACTTCTCGAAGCGGCGGATTGAGTCGGCCTCGCCGTTGTACGCCTTGACGATGAGGTGGCCGGCGTACATCTCCTCGATGTGGCCGTTGACGTCGCCGAGCGCCATCTGCTGGCGGGCGAAGTATTTCTGCGAGGATTTCATGATGACCATCATGATGATGAGTCCCAGTATGCTCGCGCCGATCGCGCACAGGGTCATGATGACGTTGTTGTAGAACATCATGACGAGCGCGCCAACGAACAGCGTCGCCGAGGTGATGAGCGAGCCGAGGGACTGGCCGAGCGTCTGGCCGATGGCGTCGACGTCGTTGGTGATGCGGGAGAGTACGTCGCCGTAGCTGACCTTGTCGAAGTATTTGAGCGGCAGTTTGTTGATTTTGACCGAGATCGATTCGCGCAGTCGCTGGGCGGTGCGCTGGGTGACGTTCGCCATCATCCAGCTTTGCACGTAGCTGAGCACCGCGTAGCCGACGTACAGTGCGACGAGCAGCCAGGCGATGCGGCCGACGGCGTTGAAATCGACCGAGTTCATCACCGGCTTGCCGTTCACGACGGCCGGCAGTCCCTTGACGATCTCGTTGGTCATGTCCTTGAGTTTGTCCGGTCCGATGATCTGGCATATCGTGCCGACCGCGCCCAGCACGAGCGCAATGATGATGACGGGCAGGTAGTTGCGGCAGTAGTGGACGAGCTTGCCCATCACGTTGCCGAAATTGGCAGGCTTTTCGACCGTGCGGCCGCCGCCCATTGGTCCTCTTGGTCCTGGCATTTGTTACTCCTTAAAAGTCCGTATTGATCTCACGCGGTCAGTTCCGACTGACTGAGCTGGGATTCGGCGATCTGACGGTAGACATCGCAGGTGTCGAGCAGTTCCCTGATGGGTGCCTTGGCCGACGACCTTGCCGTCATCGAGCACGATGATGCGGTCGGCGTTCATGATCGTGCCGATGCGCTGGGCGACGATGAGCTTGGTGGATCCCTTGGCTTCTTTGGCGAGTGCGTCGCGAACTTCGCGGTCGGTCTTGAAGTCGAGCGCGGAGAACGAGTCGTCGAAGATCAGGATTTCGGGGTGGCGGTAGACGGCGCGCGCGATTGACAGGCGCTGCTTCTGGCCGCCGGAGACGTTGGACCCGCCTTGTGCGATCGGGGCGGTGTATGTGCCGTCCATACGCTCGACGAACTCGGTGGCCTGAGCGACGCCGGCCGCCGCCTTGACCCGGTTCATCTGTTCAGCCGGCATTGCGGCGCCTTCCGCTCTCTTGCCCGCGGCGATGAGTTCGGCTTCGCGTTTGCGGCCGGCCGGAGTGGAGGTGTCGGCCATTTCGACGTCCGCGGAGCTTGCCCCGTTCACGTCGTCGCCGTAGCTCACGTTGGATGCGACCGTGCCCTTGAACAGCACGGACTGCTGCGGCACGTATCCGATCTTGTCACGAAGGGCTTTCAGATCGTATTCGCGCACGTCCACACCGTCGACGAGCACCTGCCCGGCCGACACGTCGTAGAAGCGCGGCACGAGGTTGATGAGGCTGGACTTGCCGGAGCCGGTGGAGCCGATGAACGCGACGGTCTGGCCCTTTTCGGCGGTGAAGTCGATGCCTTCGAGCGTCGCCTCGCGTGAGCCGGGGTAGGTGAAGCTCACATTGCGGAACTCGACGGTGCCGGTTTTCCCGCCGCCCAGACGCGCCACGTCGGCGGCGGTCTTGGTGCCGGTTTTGACGATCGGATCGGTGTCGAGCACTTCGAGCACGCGCTGCGCGGACACGTCGGCGCGCGGCCAGAGCACGAATACCATGCTCATCAGCAGGAAGCTCATGATGACCTGCACGGAGTAGTTGGAGAAGACGACCATGTTGGAGAACACGTTGAGCTTGTCCGTCAGGCCGGCGGCGTCGATCAGATAGGCGCCGATCCAGTAGACGGCGAGCATCAGGCCGTTCAGGACGGTGTTCATCAGCGGCATCATGAACGCCATGACGCGGTTGGTGAACAGCTGCGTGTCGGTGAGGTCCTTGTTGGCCTTGGTGAACTTGGCCTCTTGGTAGTCCTCGGCGTTGTAGGCGCGCACGACGCGCAGGCCGGTGAGGTTTTCGCGGGCCACGAGGTTGATGTTGTCGGTGAGCTTCTGCATGGCCTTGAACTTGGGCATGACCATGGCCATCATGATGACGACGGCGACGAGCAGGATGACGACGGCGACGCCGGTGGCGAGAGTCCATTCGAAACCTTCGCCGGCGATCTTGCATATGGCCCATACGGCCATGATCGGCGACTTGACGATGAGCTGCAGGCCGATGGTGATGAACATCTGGATCTGCGTGATGTCGTTGGTGGAGCGGGTGATGAGGCTCGCGGTGGAGAATTTGCTCATTTCGGCGGGGCCATAGGATTCGACCTTGCGGAATTCGAGCGAGCGCAGGCGCTGGGTGAATGACGAGCCGACGCGTGCGGAGATGTAGCCGGTGACGATGGCACAGGCGACGGAGCCGAGGGAGATGAGCAGCATCTTGCCGCCGGCGATCCAGATGTCGCTCATCGCGCTGCCCGGCGTCTCGACCAGCGTGGTGATGTCTGACATGTAATCGGGCAGTTTGAGGTCGAAGAAGACCTGCCCGACGATGGTCACCAGAGCGATGAGCATCTGACCGATCTCCGCTTTGGAGAGGTATTTCAGGATGCGAAGCATTGGCTTTCCCCTTGTGTTTTGTTGGTGATTGGTTACGTTATTTGCCGCGGCATCGATATCCGATGCCCGAATTAGTTTCTGTTGTTAGATTACTTACAGTGTAAGATATTACGCACTATTCTGTGTATTCGCTGTGAATGGCGCGCTTTGCGCTGGCTGCGCACGAGAGACACGGCACGTCCGCCCCCACGTCATCCGCAGCCGGCGGAAGAAGCTACTCCTCGCCGGCCTTCGCGCGCTCGGCCCGCATATGATCGGCGACGCGCCTGTCACGCTCGGCGAACGCGGCCCGCACCTCATCGGGGGTCGGGCGCGGAGCGCCGGGATGGCAGATGGCCATGTATGTCGAGAACTCCGACAGCAGATCAACGAACTCGCGCGTGCGCCGCTCCCCCATCTGCGAGAAGATCCAACAGATTGCCGAACGCATCTCCTCCAAGTCGCACTTGGACCGCTCTCGCCCGGCATCCGTAAGGTTCACGCGGATGATGCGGCGGTCGTCCGGGTCGATGTCTCGGGTGATCAACCCTTTTTTCTCCAGAGCGGCAAGCACTGTGGAGATGCGGCCGGAGCTGGCCTTCAGCGAACTGGCGAGCTGCGACGGCGTCATGGTGCCGCGCAGTGCGAGCTCGTGCAGAATGAATGGCTCGCCATGCGCGCCGCGCGCGAACTCCTTCTGCATCTTGGAACGGTTGCCCCACACGCTGGCGTACAGTTCGCTGAGCGCCTCCCGCTCAAAACCCATTTCGCGCCGCCTTCCGATTCGACCATTGCCGCACTACCGCGCTCCGCGGAGTACCGCCAATACATTCCAGCGGCATATACATCGTGCGAACATCTGTAATATTAGCTCACACCGTAAACAATTTACAGTATGTGATTATATGTCCGCGCCTTACTCCCCCGCTACTAAACTTGATCTGTACGCATTTTTCCGTACAACAATTCTACGGCGACACTAACGAAGCAAACGGTATCGAAACAGAAAACGTCCCGGCTTGACATTCGACTGACGGATGCGCAACGGCAGCTCATCGAGCGTGCCGCCGAGCTGACCGGCAGCACGCTCACGCAATGGACCACTCGCCATCTCCTGGAATCAGCCCGTAAGGATATAGAAGAAGCAACCGTCCTGCATCTGGAATCACAGGCATTCGAAGATTTCATACAGGCATTGGATCAGCCGGTTCCGCCAGCAGCCGAAAAACTCATGGAAAGGGATCCGCAGTGGGCATGATCCATCATTTCCAACGTCCGCGCAAGCTCGGCCCGGAAGAGAGAATGGGGAAGTTCTCTTGTGGAGTACCGTTCATCGACAAGTGGGCTGCACAACGCGCACCGTCATCGGCCCAGCATGGGACGGCCGTCGCGTACGTGTCATTCACTGCGTCAGGTGAACCGGCGGGATTCTACACGCTGAGTGCATATTCGGCACTGCGAGCACGATCCGTCAGCGGCGCACTAGGGTCACGTGCGCTCATTGTGGAACCTTACGACGATAAAGCACGCGCGTTCTATGCGCATTTCGGTTTTCAA
>ENA-OQCU01000918-OQCU01000918.1-human-gut-metagenome-genome-assembly--contig:-NODE-918-length-11339-cov-3.704870_pt1 | contig 11339 bp, 12 predicted proteins | sample MGYA00242504_ERZ504590 | MGnify/ENA primary metagenome ERZ504590 (study PRJEB26092, sample SAMD00036318) | human gut metagenome | host: Homo sapiens | study: EMG produced TPA metagenomics assembly of...
ACTTGAATCTGGAACTTTACGGAATGGGTACAGAAAACAAATTTGATGGAAAAACCACCAGTAAAGGCCCTGATTTTATGGCAGGTGCTACAGTGGGTATCACTTATAAATTTCCACAAAGAGGATTCAAACCTGCTCCGGATGTAGATGCTATCATGGCACTTACCTCTTCACAAATTGGATGCCATCAATACCGCTTTGGCTCAACAGATAGAACAAAATCCGTCAATTAAAGGCCCAACTTGCCAACCAACCCACTGAAGTGGTTACAGAACAAGTGACAGTGAACCAAATTGCTCCGGCTCCTCAATCTGTATTTTTCCAGATCGGTTCAGCGGTTCTTCCTACCAACTCTACTGTAAATTTGCAACAAATCGCAGATCTGGTAAAAGACAACCCGGGACTAAAATTGAAAGTAACCGGTTATGCTGATAGTGATACAGGTAGCGCTGCATGGAACAAGCAGTTAAGTGAAGACCGTGCCAACAACGTGGCTAATGAACTGGTTAAATTGGGTGTCAACAAAAACAATCTGATTATCAGCGGAATGGGTGGTGTCAACACCTTAACTCCTCCGGCATTCAACCGTCGTGTAATTATCGAAGCCCAATAATATACACTGATTTCTGTCAGCAGAAGATAATCATGCCCGCAATTCCTTATAAAAACAGTATTGCGGGCATTTATTTTTTAGATGGAATAGCCCCACTGATCCAGTGCAAACTTCCAATTCTCTTCCACTAACCGGACCGTACGGTCGTCATACTTATACTTATTCTTCTTATATCCCTTCTTTCCGCCTATATATTGGCTGATAGCCGGAGCAGCTGCTTCGAATCCGGGAATAGAAAGAGATTTATAGATATGCTCGGTCATAGCCATTGCATCCGCTTCAAAATCCTCGAACTTCACTTCCATCAAATTTCCTTCAGGAATGAATTGTTTATCCGCCTCATATTTATGATACAGCTTGGCATAAATGGAAAGCACATTCTGTTCCAACGCCTCTGGAGAAATATCCTCCAGTTTCAACGGCTGGATTGTATTGGTGAAGAAATTCCTTGTAGATTCGAATACCGTATACGGATTACGCATCAAATAGATGAATTTGGCATTCGGAAACATCTTGACCAACTCTTTTACACGGCCTGTATGAGGCGGATTCTTACTTAAGAATTGTGTTCCGCCTGTATTCCAAAGAGAAATTTTAATAAGTTTGGTGAATATATCCTCAAACACTTTCAATTCCTCATCACTGATATCATTGAATAACAAATATTTATCAGCATATTCCTGTTGGTACTTAGGCAGGAACCAAAAGTTATAATAGGTATAGGGCATCATATTGGCCAATGCAAACTCTTCCTCCTGAGGCAAGTCTACAGCCAGTTCCATATTATCCGTCGGACGCTTGTCGGGCATCAGCCAACTCATATTCTTCTTGAAAAAAGGCTGTCCCCACATCATCAGGTGAGGAAACACCGTCTGATAAGTAGTATTATATCCGAAATGTTTGTCACAAGAGAACACATTATGCATAAAGGTAGTCCCGCTACGCCAATGTCCGAGGATAAAGACCGGATCGTGTTCCAAAGGCTTGTCGGCCAACAGTTTCCTGTATCGCTTTTCCTGCAATGGAGCCAAGGTGGAAAGCAAACGGCATACTGCTTTCGTCAAACGGTATTTTCCTCTATATGCCGGATCAATTTCCCTTCCCGCAGTAATCGCCTTGAACGTTTTCCAATCGGCGCCTACCAATGTATTAATCGGCAGCTTGTTGAATTCAAGTAACCCATTACTTTTCTTTTTTTAATTGTACGCTGTTATTTTTCTATCTTGACTGAAATGCCTTGACGGTCCAATTCTTTCACCACCTTTTCTATGGCTTCATAATGTTCCTCACCAATACCCATAGCTGCCAGATTCAAAGTAGGAACTTCCATGGCATTCAGCATATCTTTGGCTTCCACTCTGTCTATAATCATCCCCACCGCACTGGTGTTATTGGTAATGGGGTCAATCAGAATAAAAGAACCGCAAGCTTTATTCTTTTGATAAGAATCAAAGAAAAGCGGCTTGGCGGTAGTAAATGTCACACGGGCAATCTGATTCAATTGCAAAGGCAGATCCTCCTTTTTCAATTTACCGTTTTCAACAGACAGATGCTCCATCGTATTCACATCCACTTTATACTTAATGCTATCTATACGGGTACGTCCTGTATTGGTGGTATGCTTGATAAAGAAAGATTTGTCAAGGTCCATCGCCTCCTCATCCATCCATACCAACATGGCTTCAAAGTTACGATCTATCACAGGCACATTATCGGCATGCACCAACATATCTCCGCGAGACACGTCAATCTCATCCTCCAAAGTCAATGTCACTGCTTGCGGCGGGAAAGCATACTCTAACTCACCATCATAAGTAACAATACTCTTGATATGAGATTTCTTGCCGGAAGGCAAAGCCATCACCTCATCTCCTTTATGGATGACACCGGAAGCAACCTTTCCACAGAAACCGCGGAAATCCAGATTCGGTCTTAATACATACTGAACCGGGAAACGGAAATCAGTCAGATTATGGTCATTCTCGATGGAAACCGTTTCAAGCAATTCCAATAAAGAAGTACCTTTGTACCATGGCGTACGTTCAGATTTCTGCACCACATTGTCACCGTCAAGTGCCGAAAGAGGAATACAAGTCACATCCGGGATTCCCAATGGCTCTACAAATTTCTTATATTCGGTCACGATTTCGTTGAAACGCTCCTCCGAAAACCCGACAAGGTCCATCTTGTTCACCGCCAGCACCACATGCTTTATTCCCAATAAAGATACCAGAAAAGTATGGCGGCAGGTCTGCGTAATCACACCCAAGCGAGCATCTACCAAGATTATGGCAAGATTGGCAGTAGAACCTCCGGTAATCATATTGCGGGTATATTGTTCATGTCCCGGAGTATCGGCTATGATAAATTTACGGTTGTTCGTTGAAAAATAACGGTAAGCTACATCAATCGTAATACCCTGCTCGCGCTCTGCTTTCAACCCGTCGCACAACAAAGCGTAATCTATATGGTCACCTGCATTCCCCACACGTTTGCTGTCACGTTCCAAAGCGGCAAGCTGGTCCTCGTACAACTTCTTGCTGTCAAACAACAGACGTCCTATCAGGGTAGACTTTCCATCGTCTACCGAACCGGCTGTCAACAGGCGTAGCAAGTCTTTCTGTTCATCCTTATCTAAATATTCCTTTATATTCAGTTTATTCTCCATCACCCATTCCTTCATTTTAAATTCCTACTTATCCATTTAAAAATATCCTTCACGTTTCTTCTGCTCCATACTGGCATCCTGGTCGAAATCAATGACACGGGTAGTACGCTCGCTTTTGGTAGTGGTCATCATTTCCTCTACAATTTTCTCAATCGTATCGGCATCACTCTCTACGGCCCCGGTCAAAGGCCAACACCCCAAAGTACGGAAACGCACTTTCTTCATTTCAATACGGTCCCGATATTCTTCGGGCAGTCGGTCATCATCAGCCATAATCAGATTTCCATCTATATTCACCACAGGACGTTCCTTGGCAAAATAGAGCGGCACGATAGGAATATTTTCCAAACGGATGTACTGCCAGATATCCAGCTCAGTCCAGTTGCTTAATGGAAACACACGGATACTTTCCCCTTTATGAATCTTAGCATTATAAATATCCCACAACTCAGGACGCTGGTTTTTAGGATCCCACTGATGAAAACGGTCACGAAAAGAGAATATACGTTCTTTGGCACGTGACTTTTCCTCATCACGACGTGCTCCACCAAAGGCGGCATCAAACCTGTATTTATCCAGCCCGTGAAGCAACGCCTGTGTCTTCATTAAATCGGTATGCACTTTGCTGCCATGCGTAAAAGGCCCTACTCCGGCATTAAAAGCCTCCATATTACTTTCCACTATCAAATTCCATCCATGTTCTTTGGCGTATTGATCACGGAACTCTATCATTTCCCTGAATTTCCATTTAGAATCGATATGCATCAAAGGGAAAGGCACCTTTCCCGGATAGAAAGCCTTCTCTGCCAAACGTACCATGACAGACGAATCTTTACCAATACTATAAAGCATAACAGGATTCTCAAATTCAGCTGCCACTTCACGAATGATATGGATAGACTCCGCTTCCAGTTCCCTTAAGTGGCTCAATTTATAATTTTCTTCCATTTTATAATGAATTATATTTTTTCTCCTTTTTTACCAACAATGGGGAGCACCAACTCCAACAAAGTATTGACCGACTCTTCCAAACTCAGCTTAGAAGTATCCAAAGATAAGGCAGGATGCTCCGGAGCTTCAAAAGGGGCGGAAATTCCGGTAAAGTTCTTGATTTCACCCCGACGTGCTTTGGCATAAAGTCCTTTCACATCACGTTTCTCACACTCTACCAAAGGAGTGCTGACATAGATTTCCAGGAAATCCTCTATCCCGATAATACGGGCAGCCATCTGCCGAAGCTCATTGCCGGGACTGATGAAAGCGGCAATGGTAATGATTCCCGTATCAACAAACAACTTGCCTATTTCGGCTATGCGACGGATGTTTTCCACACGATCCTCTGCCGAAAAGCCCAAATTATTATTGATGCCACTACGAATATTATCCCCGTCCAATATACGGCAGAGCAAACCACGTTTATGTAATTCACGTTCCAAAGCTATGGCAATAGTACTCTTACCGGAACCGCTAAGTCCCGTCAGCCACAGCATAACTCCCCGTTGTCCCAGCAGTTCTTCTTTATCTTTCCGGGAAAGCATACGGTCAAAGATAGGATATATATTTTCCTCTTCCATTCTCTATTTTCATTTTGTCTTTAACTTCATCAAAAAGGCCATATCAGCGGTATCAGAATAACCGAAATTATAAATGTCAATATATTCAACGGCAAACCGATACGTACAAAATCCGTAAACTTATAGTTTCCGATACCCTGCACAATCAAATTAGTCTGATAACCGATAGGAGTGGAAAAACTGGCAGATGCAGCGATGCAAATGACAACAAAAAAGGGCATCGGACTTACCCCCAACTGATTGGATAAGGAAAGGGCAAGCGGAAAAGCCAATGCGGCGGCGGCATTATTGGTTATCAGTTCGGTAAACAGATTTGTAATGATAAACAAAACAGCCAGCAACACATGCGGACTGTAGTCATCACTCATATCAATGATTCCATGCGCAATGATATCCGCCACTCCGGAATTTACCATGGCGCGACTTATAGCAAACGCACAGGCAATGGTTATCAAGATATCCCATGATATATATTTTGTATATTTACGTGCCGGAAAAAGTTTGGTCCATGCCATTATCACAGTCGTTACAGCTGCAAAAAAGAACATATCAAGATCAATACCGGGAAGTAATTCTTCCATAAAAGGCAACTCTCCTACTGTTGCCCCCACAATCATCAGCACCAATAAAGTCAATGCAAACCAACGTTTCTTTCTCCCGGCTTTCGGCTCGGTATCTTTGCCATTGGCCAATAACACGAATACAGAAGAATCTCCCCATGTAGAGATAAATGAATCATCCGCCCATAGCACCAACGTATCTCCCTCATGAAACTTCACCCGTGACAGATTATCTACAATACTAACTCCGCTTCGTTTTATTTCTTTTACTTCAGCACCATAATGACGGACAAAATTAAAATCCCCCACCCTTTTATTGATACCCGGGAAACGAGCACCTATCACCGCCTCAACACGATGAAAAGAAGACGCATCCGCTTCCCCATGTTCGTCGCCTACCGTGTCTTTCCGAACCTCCGGCAATAACCTGGAAGAAAAAAACAACAAATAAACAATTCCTGCCAAAGCAATGAAAATACCCACCCGGCCTAATTCAAACATACCAAAGCCCTTATATCCGGCATCTAAAATCATACCATCCACCACCAGATTAGTAGAAGTCCCGATAAGCGTACACATTCCCCCCAGTATGGTAGCATATGAAAGAGGGATCAAGAATTTAGTTGCCGGAATGCGGACAGATTCCGCCCAACGTTTAATAATAGGAGCAAAAATCACAACCACCGGCGTATTATTGAGAAAAGCAGAAACAAAAGAAATAGCGGGCAGCATACGTGCCTGCGCCTTCATGACCGTTGTCTTCTCTTGAGGCAGAAGTTTCTTTATCAACTGTCCCAACGCTCCCGATTGCCGGACTCCTTCACTGATCAGGAAAAGCAACGCTACGGTAATCATCCCTTTATTACTGAATCCCTCCAACATCTCTTTCGGAGTCAATATACCGAAACAAAGAAAGAGTACAGTAACAGAGAACAGAATCATTCCGGGGCGCATTTTATCAAGGACTAATGCAGTCACCATCCCTATTAATCCCAAAAACACAATAATCATTTCGAATGTCAGCATCGTTTCCGGATATTAATTTCGTTTAACGACAAACCAAGGATTCAGCAAGTCTGGCTTGTTATATTTCAACGGTTCTTCTTTTCCCGCCTGATATATTTCTGCTCCGGATGCCTTGGCTATGGCATGACCGGCAGCCGTATCCCACTCCATGGTAGGAGCAAAACGAGGATATTCATCGGCCAGTCCCTCACACACTTTGCAAATCTTGATGGAACTGCCTACAGACACCAACTCCACATGAGGGTATATCTTTCGCTTTTCCTCAATATACTCTTCCGTTTCGGCCGACAGATGGGAACGGGAAGCAACAATGACAAAAACTTCATTTGTTTCGGCACAGGGCATACGAAATGCCGATGCCTTCATTTCTTCCAGTGAACGGCCTGCACGTCCGGTCACTCCTTCCATTTTATAAGCGCCGGTTGCCACTTCACCCCAATAAAGCGTTTCTTTGACAGGAACATAATACACTCCAAAAAACAGGAACTCCTTCTTTTACCAAAGCAATATTGACAGTAAATTCCCCATTCCGTTTTATAAATTCCTTTGTTCCATCCAAGGGATCGACTATCCACAACGTATCCCATTGCGCCCGTTTCTCGTAAGGCAAATGCTTTCCTTCCTCACTCAATACCGGATAGTCTGTTTCCTGCAAATAAGTCATAATGGTTTCATGCGCCTTACGGTCTGCAAGAGTCAGTGGAGAATTATCGGCTTTCCTTTCAACCTGAAAATCAGAAGAAGGATCATTATAAACGTTCAGAATTTCCTTACCGGCAGCTAAAGCCGCATCCATCGCTTTTAATATATATTCAGTCTGCATAGTGTTTACTTCCATTAAAATGCTTCTGTCATATTGAAATAGAACAAACTTTGATCATTGGCAAAATTACGTCCGAAATCCAGACGTACATTCATACGCGGCTGCACCTCGATACGAAGTCCCACACCGGCATTGGGAAGCACTCCTTCAATCTTACCCATGGTAGGCCCCATAAAACCGCACCCTCCCCATGCAACAAACCCAAATGATGCAACATACGCTTTACCCATGTACTTTTATCCGTATTGAACATCTGACGATATTCGGCAAGCACCACATGAGAGGATTTATCACGATACTGCCCCATATAATATCCACGAAGATCAAAAGGAGTGCCACTTAAAGCATATTGGTTCATAGGAACATCCCCAAACACATTCTTGGTTTTGGGGCAGTCCAAGCTATAACTTTTCTATTTCCTACCTTTTTGTATTGGCGGTAGTCCACTTCCAAGCGGTAGAAGTTATTATCTCCTCCCAAAAACTTCTGGTACATCAGCCCACGAAATCCAGATAAATGCCTTTATAAGCATTGGCAGGAATATCCCGGCTGTCATAAGTCAGCAGAAATCCCACTCCCGAACTGAAATTGGAATATCCGTGAGCAGTGCCTCCCAACCTTTTGTAATCAGGCTGATCTACCAAATACTTGGCAGGCTCGGATATTTTATCATAACTCAAGTCAATCTGGGGACCGGCAAAGAAATTACTTTTACCCAAACGGAATAAAAACCACGGATTAATCTGGAAACCGCTATAACGATATTCACTGGTAGAGTCACTGCGCTCATAATGCTTATTGGTAGCATAGCCGATACCATAAAAATTCTCCAATGTATTCTTGTAAGTGAATTTTCCAAAATACGGAATTTATCATTTTTGAAAAACAACTGAGGCTTCACCATCAGATTCAAGCCCCCCTCGAACATTACCGCAACAGCCATCGGCAACACAGAACGTTTCTGCAAGGTATCCGACGGATTCATACGAAATGTAACAAGAGCACTACCTCCTATTAACGCACCAAAGTCCGGAGTATAACTCGGTCCTCCCAATATATTATAATGTATATTGCGCTTAGCCACCTTCCGGCGTCTTAATTCTTTTTTTTGAAAGTTGATGGATGGTGGTATCCTCAGGATTACTACCTATGTCACTTCCTTGTGCCGCCATATTCAAAGAACAAAGCAGGCACAGGACCAAGCTAAGTAATGTTATTTTCATATAATAGTTTATTGTCTGCCCAAAGTCCTTACTCAAAAAAAGCTTTCTACGGCAAATGAGTTTTCAAAAGTACAAAAGTCCTGCCAAAGAATAACGGTGTGTTGAATTTGTTTTTATTTAGTTCAAGAATCTTCACGTTCTTTATAATGTAACAATGTGTCAATATGCCAATGTGTCAATTACCATGCGGACATAGAGCAGCACATTGGCAAACCAGCACATTGGCAAATTATTTAAACAGTTTTTCCAAATCATCCTCATTAATCACGGAAAGAACCGTTTTACCATCCGGAGTATAATTAGGAGTAGCCACAGCAAACAAGCCATCCACCAAACCTGTCATTTCCTCATTCGTCAACACTTGTCCGGGAACAATTGCCGCCGCTTTAGCCAAAGTCAATGCCAGAATACTCTGCACCTCTTCTTTTACCTTGCCACCTTTTTCCATAGCTGTATGCACCATATTTTGGATCAAGTCTATCGGGTTAAGGCCTTCAATACCTGCAGGAACACCGTTTATGGCATAACTTCCTCCTCCCAAATCAGTCAGTTCAAATCCCAGGAAAGACAAGTCTTCCATAATTTCCTGCAAAATAGCCACTTCGGAAAGCGGAAACTGCACAATATCCGGAAACAGCATTCCTTGAGAAACACCTTGACGACGACTTATCTGGTCTATATACTTGTCATATAAAATACGGATATGGGCACGCTGCTGATCAATGATCATTAAGCCGGACTTTACAGAAGTCAAAATAAAACGTCCTTTAAACTGATAATGCTGGCCGGATTTCTCACTGACTGAAGAGTCCTCCACATGATCATACAATCCGGGATTTTCCTCCGCAGGAGAAGCCTCTTCCGCCCTATAATCATTCTCGTCAGGATGAAAGTTTTGAGAAGAAGCATGACGTTCCAGCCCCGCATACAGTTGTTCCCAGTCCTTACTAGGCTTTGAATAAGAAGAGGGAGGAGCAGCCGAAACATTAAAAGGATTATAATCAGGATTATAAGTCGTCTTTGGTGGCTGTATACCAGTGTATGGAGATGCATCAAAGGCTGGAATATCCGGCATTCCCTCCGTATCAAAATCAATGGAAGGTACCGCATTGAACTTACCTAGAGTTTCTTTCACGGCAGCTGCCAATATCTGCCAGATGGCTTGCTCGTTCTCAAACTTTATCTCTGTTTTAGTAGGATGTATGTTCACATCAATATTAGCAGGATCCACCTCAAAATAAATGAAATAAGATACTTGCTCACCCACGGGAACCAACTGCTCGTATGCATCCATGATAGCCTTATGAAAATAAGGATGGCGCATATATCGCCCGTTTACAAAGAAATATTGGCGGGCTCCTTTCTTACGGGCTGTTTCAGGTTTTCCTACAAACCCGGAAACACGGACCATTGTAGTATCTACATCCAGCGATAACAACTCCTGATTTATTTTCTTTCCGAAAACTCCCATGATACGCTGGCGCAACTGAAGTGCAGGAAGATTGAACAGTTCCGCCCCATTATGATGCAAAGTGAAAGACACCTCCGGATTAACCAATACAATCCGTTCAAACTCCGTCAATATATTACTCAGTTCCGTCTGGTTCGACTTCAGGAACTTACGACGCGCCGGCACATTAAAGAATAAATTCTTCACACTGAAGCTACTGCCTTTCGGGCAAGAAACCGCCTCCTGTCCCTCTACCTTGGAGCCGGATATCGTCAACATCGTTCCCAATTCCTCCCCTTCCATACGAGTACGAAGCTCCACCTGAGCCACAGCAGCAATAGAAGCCAAAGCCTCTCCACGAAATCCCATGGTATGCAAAGCAAACAAATCAGCAGCTTCACGAATTTTAGAAGTCGCATGGCGCTCAAAAGACAAACGTGCATCTGTTTCCGACATACCTTTTCCATCATCAATCACCTGAATGGAAGTCTTTCCTGCATCCACTACCAACACGTCAACGTGCTGAGCACCTGCGTCGATAGCATTCTCCACCAATTCTTTAATCACTGATGCAGGACGCTGAATCACCTCTCCCGCTGCTATCTGATTGGCAACGGAATCCGGCAGCAAACGGATAATATCGCTCATATATCTTATAAACTTACGTAATTAAAAAGTAAACTCACCGGTCACCAGGTAATGCAGAATATACAACAAAACCAAAAATGGCCACAAACAAAGCTCCATAAGTCATCGGCTTACGCCCGCTTTCTTTTCTGCGTTTTAAATGCTTGGTACCTTGAACGAACTTTCCACGGATATCTTCCGGAGAAAATTCTTTGGGAGGAAGCATACCCAACTCGCGTTTGGCTTTCTCCTCCAGTTTTTGCAGCTTCTCCTTCCGTTCATCCACATAAATATATTGATGGTTGAAACGGCGGGGCTTTTCCATCTTAAACATTCCCATAGCTATTTCTTTTTATTAAATAAATTATGATTGGGCAAAGGAACAGCGCTCCGGTTACTCTTCTTCAACCCCTGACCGGCTTTCTTTCCACGCCACTTAAAGATATCCTCTTTATCAAGCGGACGGATATAGTCAAACCACACAAAGTTATCCAACTTCATCTTCTCCGGCGGACGTTGGAGCATAGGATAAAGAGTACCGTTCGATTTCGGACTCATAAGATCCAGCTCGCTCTCACACCAGTCCCAGATGGCCATATAGACCGCGCCGGAGCAGTCGCCGTTGGACAGTTCCTGCCGCCGGTTATTTTTTTATCAGATAAAAGGATGCGATCTGTGACATGGCAGCTCCTCCTGAATATTATTCTTTTTCCATCAGCCCTTCGGCCTGCATCCGGATCACATAGAAGGCCCGCACCCAGTCCAGTTCCTGCTC
>ENA-OQCU01000920-OQCU01000920.1-human-gut-metagenome-genome-assembly--contig:-NODE-920-length-11320-cov-2.473242_pt1 | contig 11320 bp, 11 predicted proteins | sample MGYA00242504_ERZ504590 | MGnify/ENA primary metagenome ERZ504590 (study PRJEB26092, sample SAMD00036318) | human gut metagenome | host: Homo sapiens | study: EMG produced TPA metagenomics assembly of...
GTTCATTCTAATCAAATAGCTCATGGGCTATGGCACGCAGGGTTTCGGCGTCGTGCCCCTTGCGCCCGCCCGAGGACCAGAACCGGCGCTTGCGCACTTTCGGGTCCATGCCCTGTGTCTTGGCGGCGCTGCGCCGCCCCAACTCCCATGCGGCGTCCTCGAAGACACCGCTCATGCGGGCCTCGTCGCAGACCCGCTCCGCCAGCGGACGGTCGACCCCCTTGCGAGCCAGTTCCATAACCGCACCGCGGTATCCCATCAGACGGCCGACGCAGTAGCGCACGGCGGATTGCGCGTACGACTCATCATCGACCAGACCAACCTCGATCAGCCTGTCGACCACTGCGGCGACCGTCTCATCGTCATACCCTTTGTCGATCAGGCGGTCTCGCAAGGCGCCCGATGGACGATCCGCCGCATCCAGCAGGCGCAATGCGGACTCCCGACACGCATCGACATCGCAGGGATCCTCCGGCTCCCGCCCAGGCCGCGACATGCTCCGCGCGGAGCGCCGAGCCGGGCGGTTCCCACGTGACCATGTTCCGCGTCGCGGGGAGTCGACGCTCGGTTCGACAACCGGCGTCTCACATGTTCCATGAGCGGCGAGGAACGCTTCTGCGCTGATCATGCGGCAGGCGATGTGGCGGCAGTGGGCGCGCCATCCTCCGGCGCCGTTTCAGGGGCATCCCCGTCCGTCGCGGACTCACCGTCGGCCAGCTGATCGGGCACTTCGATGAGGCCGAATTCCGCCTTGACCTTGTTGCCGATCTCCTCGGTGATCTGCGGATTGTCCTTGAGGAACTTGCGCACGTTCTCACGGCCCTGGCCGAGCTGGTCCCCGTCATATGTGAACCATGAGCCGGACTTCTTGACCACGTTGCACTGCAATGCCATGTCCAGAACGGATCCCTCCTTGGAGATGCCCTCGCCATACAGCACATCGAACTCGGCGGACTTGAACGGCGGAGCCATCTTGTTCTTGACGACCTTGACCTTGGTGCGGTTGCCCACGGCCTCCTCGCCGTTCTTGATGGTCTGGATGCGGCGGATATCCAGACGCACCGACGCATAGAATTTCAGCGCCTTGCCACCGGTCGTGGTTTCGGGGTTGCCAAAGAACACGCCGATCTTCTCTCGCAGCTGGTTGATGAAGATGGCCGTGGTGCCGGCCTGTGCCAGAGCGCCGGTCATCTTCCTGAGCGCCTGGCTCATCAGACGGGCCTGCAGACCTACATGGCTGTCACCCATATCGCCTTCGATCTCCGCCTTGGGAACCAAGGCCGCGACCGAATCGATGACGATGACGTCAAGGGCACCCGACCGGATGAGCATGTCCGCGATCTCCAGCGCCTGCTCGCCGTTGTCCGGCTGCGAGACGATCAGGGAATCGGTGTCGACACCCAGATGCCGGGCATAGACCGGATCCAGCGCGTGCTCGGCATCGATGAATGCCGCCACCCCGCCGTTCTTCTGTGCGTTGGCGACCACATGTAGCGCCAGCGTCGTCTTGCCGGACGATTCAGGGCCATAGATCTCGACGATGCGCCCCTTCGGCAGACCGCCGATACCCAGGGCCAGATCCAACGCCAGCGATCCGGTGGGAATCACCTCGACGTTCTGCTCGGGCTTGTCGCCCAAGCGCATCGCGGATCCCTTGCCGAAGCTTTTCTCCACTTGCTCCAGAGCGGAGTCCAAAGCCGCCTTGCGTCGGGGATCGATTCCGTCCCCCACCGGCCCATTGCTTGCGGCCTCACGAACAGAGGCCTTCGATGCGGCCTTGCCCGCCCCACCTTTCGAGGTCGTACGCTGTGCCATGTCAATCTCCTTACGTTGTCATCCATATGCGCCATATGCCACATGCATCAACCGTACGGAACATACGAACCCCGGCGCAAACGAATCCGGCCAATGTGGTCGAAGGCTCCCCGGCATCCATCGATCCGCACCGACTCCCCCTTACTGTCGCAAGGAATTCGTCGGCGTGTCGAACCGTGCGGCGCACTACGTCATATCATCGTGCACTGTGGATAACTATACCCCAATAGGCGAACACCTGTTCGATATCGCCCGTTCCGCGTGTCTCGTCAGCGGACCGGCATTGGAGGCGCGTTGTGATCGGAGCCCCAACGCCGGGGATCGGGAACGTCCATATGGTCGCACAGCACGTTCCATACCACGCGCGGCTGCTCCCCCGCAGACAGCGCCTGCGCCGCGGTAAGCCCCGCGAGCGCGTCAAGATGCTGATCCTGGACCAGGCTCCGGCCATACCCATGACCGAACACCTCATCCACCAGTTCCCAGAATTCCCGTTCTCGCATGTCTCCCAGTCTAACCCGGCCCCGCCGCTGCGAATGCCGGCATACCAATCGACACCACCCCCCCGAACACGACGAAACCGCCCGCCGGGCCTCAAGCCCATGCGGACGGTTCCTCTCATGCACACGATACGACGATATGCATATGCACGCGGCATCCGGCGCCGCAAATCGCTATTCGTCGATCGAATCCAGATAATCGGCGACGAGCCGCAGCATCTGCGCGGTGCTTACACCCAGTGATCCCGCGATGGAGCTCAGCAGTTCGGAGCTTGCCTCCTTCTGCCCGCGCTCCACCTCGGACAGATAGCCCAGCGACACGCCGGCCTTCTCACTCACTTCACGCAACGTCTTGTTGTCGCGGGTGCGAAGATCGCGCAGCACATGGCCGATGGCCTCGCGCAGCGACACATCCTTTCCCTCGGGCAGCGCCTCGACGCCACGCGAGACCACGCGCTGACGCGGTTCGAAGGAATCCTCCTCCATACGCATACGATTCAGTTCCGCCTGCCGTTCATCCTTGGCCTTCTTCGCCGCACGCGCCCGCAGCACCTGCTGCTGGGCGAACAACACGGCACGCCGCTGCGCCGGCGTGAGATCACGCATCCTGGCCGCACCCGGCTGCACCTGCTTGACTGGGGATGCCAGCCGTTTCCATCCGCTCGCCCGTTCGGGTCATCGTTTCCATGAGACCCTCCTTTCATATCGTCCAAGTGCTTCCACTGTGTTCAACACCGCCGGCGGCGGTTTATTCCTGCATATCTCCTGTGAAATGGCTCACGATTTGCACAAGGCTGAATACGGCACCGTGACGGACCTCCTCGCGCCCACCCGTCAGATGAAGCTCGTGGGCGGTCACGGACGGTACGCCGTCAGGGCTTATGGCGGCTGGAATCCGCACTCCCACATACACCAGTCCCGCGGGCTTGTCTCCATCCGGTCCGGGCCCCGCCACGCCGGTGGTCGACAATCCGATGACACGGTCAGCGTATTCGGGCTGCCCGTACAGCCCGGCGACCGACGCCGCCATCTGTCGGGCCACTTCGGGATGCACGGCCCCTTCGCGTTCCAACAAACCGCGATCGACCCCCAGAATCGACGCCTTGGCACGAATGTCGTAGGTGACCGCCGACCCGAGAAACACGCGGGATGCGCCCGGCACGCGCACGAACGCATCGGCCAGCAGCCCGCCGGTCAACGACTCCGCCGCAACTATCTTCACGTCATGCGCCTCGCAAAACCGCAGAATCCGCGCGGCCATGTCGTCGCAACGGCACGAATCGGCATCATTCATCGCAATCCCCCTCCATCAAACGCCATCAAACAAAAACGCCGCCGTGCGCAGGCACGACGGCGTCCACTCGCTCAGTCCTTGCGGCTCCCGAACGTGTTGATCAGATATATCGCCCCCGAATACAGGCACAGCATCAGCGCGATGTATATCAGGGCGTACGTCAGCGTGTAATATCCCGTCATCCACACCGGCGCGGTCTGGGCCGGATTGAACACCCACACGGGCAGCAGCAGCATCGACAGGCCGATGCACTGGAACAGCGTCTTGAGCTTGCCCGGCCAGGCGGCGGCGATCACCTTGCGCCCTTGTCGATGACGAAGAAGCGCATGACGGTGATGCCCACCTCACGCAGCAGAAACAGCGCGACGATGATCCAGCCGAGCCAGACGGGACCGAGCTCGCCGAACACCGCGGCCACGATCAGCGTGGCGCAGGTGAGCAGCTTGTCGGCTATGGGATCCATCAGCTTGCCGAGTTCGGTGACCTGGGTTGTACTTGCGGGCCATCCACCCGTCCACCTTGTCGGTGGACGCGGCGACGATGAACAGCACGGCCGCGGCCCATCGCATGGGGATGTTGTTCTCGCCCCACGAGCCTGCGGCGATGTACAGGCCGAGGAATATCACGACCAGCACGATGCGCGAATACGTGACGAGGTTCGGCGGTGCGTTCCAGCCGTCCAGCAGCGACTTCTTGGCGGTCGCCGAGCGTTCCGTTGTATCGTTTTGCATATCGTTTTCCATAGTGTTCACGATACCCCCACACTCCTACCTTGGATGAATATGCGGTTCGAGTTCTCTGGGAATCCCGTCAGATATGGCTGCATCATGGCCGGGTCAGGCCTGCCGGTCAGGCCGACTTGGCACCCACTACGCCAATTCGCCCTGCTGCGCGGCCGCGGCGGGCGCAGAGGTCTGCATCGCATCGGTCTCGCCACGAATGAACGCGAGCACTGCAGGCAGATCCTGGGGCTGGACGAGCACCTGACGGGCCTTCGAGCCTTCGGACGGGCCGACAACGCCACGCGACTCCAGCAAATCCATGAGTCGGCCGGCCTTGGCGAAGCCGACGCGCAGCTTGCGCTGCAGCATCGATGTGGAACCGAACTGCGTGGTGACCACCAGCTCGGCCGCCTGCAGCAACACGTCCATATCGTCGCCGATGTCCTCATCCGGCTCGACGGCCTTCTTCTCGGCCTCCTGCACCATCTGCTCGATGTCCTCGCGGTAGTGCGGCTTGCGCTGTGTGCGCACGAACTCGACGGCCTTGCGGATCTCGGACTCGTTCACCCACGATCCCTGCACGCGGATGGGTTTCATCGAGCCCATAGGCAGGAACAGGGCGTCGCCCTGGCCGATCAGCGTCTCGGCGCCCACCGAATCGAGGATGACTCGCGAATCGGTGGCGGAGGATGTGGCGAATGCCAGTCGGGACGGGATGTTCGCCTTGATCAGGCCGGTGACCACGTCGACCGACGGGCGCTGCGTGGCGAGCACCAGGTGCACGCCCGCGGCACGCGCCAGCTGTGTGATGCGCTGGATCGAGCTTTCGACGTCGTTCTTGGCGACCATCATCAGGTCGGCCATCTCGTCTACGACGACGAGCAGGTACGGGTACGGGGCGACCTTGCGGTTCGAACCGGCTGGCGCATGCACCTTGCCTGCGCACACGGCTTCGTTGAAGTCCTTGACGTGGCGGAATCCGAAGAACTGCAGGTCGTCGTAGCGCGCGTCCATCTCCTTGACCACCCATTCGAGCGCCTGTGCGGCCTTCTTCGGATCGGTGATGATCGGTGTGAGCAGGTGCGGGATGCCCGCATACGCGCTCAACTCCACGCGCTTGGGATCGACCATGATCAGGCGCACCTGCTCGGGCGTGGAACGCATGATGATCGACATGAGCATCGAATTGATGAAGCTCGACTTTCCGGAACCGGTGGCGCCCGCCACCAGCAGGTGCGGCATCTTGGTCAGGTCGGCGGTGACGAAATGGCCCTCCACGTCCTTGCCGACGCCGGCGAGCATGGGGTTCGGGTCGTTCATCGCCTTGTCGGAGCGCAGCACGTCGCCGAGGTGGACGATCTCGCGGTCATCGTTCGGGATTTCGATGCCGATCGCCGATTTTCCGGGGATCGGCGAGAGGATGCGCACATCGGAGCTGGCCACCGCGTAGGCGATGTTGCGCTGCAGGTTCGTGACCTTCTCGACCTTGACGCCCGCGCCGAGCTCGACCTCGTACTGGGTGACGGACGGGCCGCGCAGGAAGCCGACGACTTTCGCGTCGACGTTGAACTGCTGGAACGTGGAGGTCAACGCGCGGATCACGCGGTCATTGGCCGGCGTGCGCACGGCATGAGGCTGGCCGTGCGACAGCATGTTCAGGTCGGGCAGTTGGTACGGGGCGTCCGGCGCCGCAAGCGCATGGTCGTCCACATTGGGATTCATGTTCTCGCCCGCACCGGCCGATGCGCCCGAGGAGGCATCCGGGGACATGGGGGGAATCGCACCGGCAGCGCCCGCGGCGGGCATCGCCGCCCACGGATCGGATGTGCCGGCAACCGTCGATGAGACCAACCTCGCACTCCCGGCCGCCCCGTCGGGATCCGTCGCATACGCCGGTACGCCTGAGGTACCGGAAGATGCGGCACCGGGGTGTGCGGCGGCCATGCCGGATGTCATCGTCGCGACGGCATCGGCGGCGTGGGCCGCCGCCACGCCCCCGGACATGGTGCCGGCAGCTGCTCCGGCCATCGCGCCCATGGTGGAGGACACCGTGCGGGGCATGACATTGCCGCGTGCGTCCAGTGATGTCTCGGCGGCCTGCCCATGCCGACTCGCCGCGTGGGAGAACGGGTCATCCCCCGCATACCGGTCAAGTGACGCGTCATCCGTCTTCTCCGCGGACTTGCGCCGGAACAGACGGGAGAGCCATCCGCCCTTCGCGTCCCCGGAGTCCGACTCAGTTTCGTCCGTACCGTCATGGGCGGGGACGCCCTCGGCGAACGCCAGAGTCTCATCGCCGTCACCCACACGCACCTCGTTGGGGAACTGATCCTGTTGCGCGGCCGAATCCGGCTCCTGCCGAGGATGCAGGGAACGCTGCGAGATCATGGCAGCGATGGTGCGGACGCGATCCGGCACCTGAGTGACGTGGGTGCGGGTGATCATCAGCAGCGAGAACAAGCCGACCACTACGAAGACGATGACGGCGAACACCTTCGACAATCCCCATGCCAAAGGCGAGCCCAGCACGAAACCAAGCAGTCCGCCGGCCCTTTGCAGCAGGCCGATGTCGAACGAACGCGCGTCGGCGGCCACGATCACGTCGATGATCGAGCAGACGGACCACAACAGTATCGCCCAGCCGCTCACCACGCGGGGGTTGTCGGAATTCTTGCCGCTGTTGCGCATCAGACGGATGGCCACGATCACCAGCAGCACCGGCAACACGACGCTCATCACGCCCAGCACGCCGGCCGAGAACGCATGCAGCACCCGGCCGATGATCCCGTTCACGCGGAACCATTCGGAAGCGCAGAAGAATACGGCGAGCACGATCAGCAGGAAGCACAGGCCATCCCGGCGATACACGGGGTCGAATTCACCCACTCCGGCAACCGACCGAACCAGTGAGCCGAAGCCGCGCGGAACCGCGAGAATGATCCGCTTCCACAGCGGCTCCTCGACCGGGGTGCGGGCATCGTCCCCCATGCCGCCACGCCCGCCGGAAGCTCTCTTCCCGGTCTCGCCGCCGCGCGACGAAGCACGCTGCGTGCGGGTGCCACGCGGCGAGTCGTTGGAAGGACCATTGCCTGATGAGGATGTTGTTCGTGCCATAGCGTCTTCAGATTCTACCCATCACCCGTTATTTCCCGATCAATTCGCGTCAAAACCCGCGCGAGGGGCATCGGCGCATGTACCATCTAACTATGACTCCAGCAGAACGTGCGAGCGCAGTCGCATTTGCACTCAAGAACTGCGCACTGGAAGCGATGACGCCGGGCGATGCGACGATGCGCGCCGCGGCGGGATACGAGCGGGGCGACAACGACGTATCCGCTCTGATCGACGCCGCGGACCGGGAGACCTCCGGGATCGTCAGCGGCAGGCTCGCCGACGGGAGCCTTGACGATCATGCCACCGACCACGCCAGCAGCGTGTTCGCCCGAACGGTGCTGTTGGCTGAACGCCGTTGGAATCCGAGCGGCGACCTTGCCGAGCTCATCGCCATCCACCGGGGACTGTTCGACGGCGTGTTCTCCGACGCCGGACAGCTGCGCACCTCGAACGTCACCCGCGAGGTCACCGACAAGCGGCATCAGGCCAAGAACCCCGAGGCGTTCTTTCCTGCGCAATTGATCGAGACCGGCGCCTTGAACATCTCGACCGAGCTTGCCGACAAGCGCAACCTGGACAACCTCGACCGGGGCGTGTTCGTCCGGGAGCTCGCCCACGTCTACGACGAACTGGGCTACCTGCACCCGTTCAAGGGAGGCAACGCCATGACGCTTCGCATCTTCGCGTCCCGTCTCGCGCATGACGCCGGGTGGGATCTCGACTGGGGAGGCGTGACGCGCGAGTCATACAAGCAGGCGAAACACGCCGCATATCGAGGTGACATCAACGCCTTCAGCCAGATGTTCGCCGACATCGTGCGCCCCGCGAACCCCACGCGGGTCTTCCTATCGCCGGCTGGGAGCAGGGCCCGCTCACTGACCGAAGCCGCGGCGACTCTGTTGCCGGTCACCACGGGGTACCGTCGCCACGGGCCGCTCTGCCATTACTGCAGGTCGCCCAGATGATGTTGCGTATACTCGTCCGCCTGCGCATCGATCGGGTCGTAATCGCCCGCGTCGGCATGGTCGATAACGGCCATCGCGTTATCCACCAGTCGCGGATTGAGCGCATGGAGCCAATGGATGCGCGGGTCACGACCGAACCATCCCATCTGCTTGCGGGCGAGCCGTTTGGTCTTCTGTGCGATGTCTCGGAACGTGTCATCCAGATCGCACAGCCCGTCCAGGTAATCGATGACTTGCTGATAGCCCAGCGCCCGCCCGGCGGTCGCTCCCAGATGGGGGCGGATCCGCTCCACCTCTTCGATGAAACCACCCTCCAGCATCTGCTTGGTGCGGATGTCGATGCGCTGGTCCAGCTCCTCGCGGGGCAGGTCCAGACCGATCTGCACTGAGGCGATGACGTACCGGTAGCGGGGCAGGCTGGCGGAATACGGACGCCCGGTCACTTCGATGACCTCCAACGCGCGGATGGTACGACGCGGGTTGTGGGGGTCCATGCGCGACGCGGCCTGAGGGTCCTTCGCCCGCAACTCGTCGAACAGCGCTCCGGCCCCCTCGCTGCGCTCACGTTCCTCCAGTCGCCTGCGCACATCAGGATCGGTGCCGGGGAACGAGATGTCGTCGATGGCGGCCCGCGCATACAGGCCGGACCCGCCGACGAGAATGGGGCGGATTCCGCGTGATTGCAGGTCATGGATGGCGGCTCGCGCTACCTGCTGGAATCTGGCGACCGACATGGCCTCGTCCGGATCGATGATGTCGAGCAGATGATGCGGAACCGCCGCCTGCTCGTCCGCGGTCGGTTTGGCTGTGCCGATGTCCATGCCGCGGTACATCTGGTAGGCGTCCGCGTTCACTATCTCGGCCCGCTCCCCCCGTTCCGCCAGCGCCCGGGCGACGGCGATGCCGAGGCCGGTCTTGCCGGACGCGGTCGGCCCGACGATGCTGACGACCCTCGGCATCGCCACGGACGGGTTTGCTGACCGACCTTCGGAGCCTGACGAGGCCGGGCCGGTCACGTTCGACGCCATGTCATTATTCGTCAATTTATCGGTCATGGTCACGTTCGACGCCATGTCATTATTCGTCAATTTATCGGTCATGGTCTCGTTCATGGTCTCACTCATGATGTCGTCTCGCTTATATCGCGGTGTCTGTCCCGCTCACCGGCGGACCGCATACGTCTGGCCGGCGTTGACATCCGGGTCGGCGATGAGGTTGTGGCGACCGGCATGGGTGACGGTCGCGGTCACGAAATCACCGATCTGCGGCATCGGCTCGCCGTCCGGCACGCCGATATGCACCAGCACGCCGGTCCGTTCACGACCGGTGACGCGATGCGTCGCGGAATCCTTCTTGCCTTGGGCCCCGGTAATCATCACTTCGACGTCACGGCCCTCGAACTTGGCGAGCTCCTCTTCCGTGATCTGCTCCTGAAGCTTTACCAGCCGGTCGAACCGTTCCTGCACGACCTCATGCGGGACCTGCTCCATTTCGGCCGCGGGGGTTCCGGGACGCGGCGAGTATTCGAATGTGAACGCCGACTGGAACCTCGCCTGACGCACCACATCCATCGTCGCCTCGAAATCCTCGTCCGTCTCGCCAGGGAATCCGACGATGATATCGGTGCTGATCTGCGCGTCCGGCATCGCCTCGCGCACCTTGCGCAGGATATCCAGGAACTTGGCGGAACGGTAGGAGCGACGCATCACACGCAGGATCTTGTCGGAGCCCGACTGCAACGGCATGTGCAGCTGGTGCATGACGTTCGGCGTCTCGGCCATCGCCGCGATCACGTCGTCGGTGAACGCCGCCGGATGAGGCGACGTGAAACGCACACGCTCCAATCCCTCGATGTCTCCGCAGGCCCGCAGCAGCTTGGAGAACGCATACCGGTCGCCGATGCCGTAACCGAACGAGTTCACGTTCTGGCCGAGCAGCGTGACCTCCTTGGCGCCTTCATCCACGCATCGGCGAATCTCCGCAAGGATGTCGCCGGGACGGCGGTCATGCTCCTTGCCACGCGTGGTGGGCACGATGCAGAACGTGCACGTGTTGTTGCAGCCGATCGAGATGGATACCCAGCTCGACACCTTCGAAGCACGGGCGACCGGCAGCTGACTGGGGAAATAGTCCAGCTTGTCGGCCACTTCGACCTGGCAGGTCCCCGCCATGCGGGCCTGATCCAGCAGGCGCGGCAGCGAGCCGATGTTCTTCGTGCCGAACACCGCATCCACCCACGGCGCCTTCTGTGCGATCCTCTTGCGGTCAAGCTGGGCCATGCATCCGCCGATCGCGATCTGCATGTTCGGATGCGTGCGCTTGAGGTCCGCCCACAGGCCCGATGGTGCCGTACATGCGTTCCGCGGCGTTCTCCCGCACCGCGCACGTGTTCATGACGATCAGGTCGACGTCCTTGTCCGCCGCCTGTTCCTCGGTCGCCGGCATGTATCCGTCATCTTCGAGCACACCGGCGATTCGCTCGGAATCATGCACGTTCATCTGGCATCCCAGCGTGTGCACGTAGAATACGCCCTTGCCGCGCCCCGTTGTGGCGCCAAGGGTCGGGTCCGTCAATGTGGAGGTGCGCTCCGACTCGGTCATCATGTCTTCGTTCATAGTCAACCATCGTAACGATTGCCCAAGCCAGCACCAGCGTGCGCGATTTTTTCAGTTCCTCCGCAAGAGTTCGGCTATGATGGTGAACCGTGATACTTGACCGACAAAGCCGCATCAACACGAATGACCTGAAAATCCCGACTTCGACTGCCAGTGGGCATGGACCGGGGGATCTTTTTCGCCGGAAGAACTCACCGAATTCGTGAATCTCATGCAAGTCTACGGAAGGCGCGATGTATGAGATAGCACCAAACTGGAGATCCTTGATTCGGAGTTCCAGGTGCGGTTCTCGCA
>ENA-OQCU01000922-OQCU01000922.1-human-gut-metagenome-genome-assembly--contig:-NODE-922-length-11303-cov-2.856568_pt1 | contig 11303 bp, 10 predicted proteins | sample MGYA00242504_ERZ504590 | MGnify/ENA primary metagenome ERZ504590 (study PRJEB26092, sample SAMD00036318) | human gut metagenome | host: Homo sapiens | study: EMG produced TPA metagenomics assembly of...
AAATGCATATCCACACACCTTATAAAAATCATTGATGCTTATATAATCCGTCGGACTCTTATACTCAATGATATTATATTTCCGGAAGATCCTTCCTATGTTTTTATTAATGGGGATATCGGTCTTCTTTTTGATCACAAGCGCATCGATCTCCATTGGTTTCGTCCCAAGCTGATGCTCATTCTCAAAAATCAGATTCTCCCTTTCTGACTCCAGTTCTATCTGGATATCAGCAAAAAATGCAGGATGCCACTGCCGCAGGTTAGAGCTGTTTGTTCTGTTTTTGTTTACGATCATACACGACTCCTCTGTTTTGATCTCAAGGAGCCTCATCTGAAAACTCCTGCTGAAAAATGAAAAAAAGCATGAATTTTCTGAGATGACAGGCAATCTGCCTGATATATGAAATGTAATAGAAAAATAAGATTATTTTAGAAAAATATGCTTTTACAGCATTTCCATAGAATCCCGGAACTGCTTTTTATTTTGATAAGATCAGCTTACCACAATATGGTCTATACTGCAAGCAAATCATTTCGACAAAATCCGCACAGTACTTTTTATTACCACAATAAAAAAGCCACATACGTTCCCAAAAATCCTTGGTCACAGTATGCAGCTTATTCAAGCATCCACGATCACGTTACCTACAATCCGTACCACAATTACACCTGATCATTCAGCAGAACCTTCTCCATCCAGAAGCGCCTTATAAATATCCCGCTTGGAAACACCACGATCCCTGGCAGCAAGCTTCATGGCATCCTTCCTGGAATTCCCCTGCTGCTCATACATCGCCACATGCTCCGCAATGGAAATCTCCTCCCAGGAAGCACGCTTCTCCGCCTCCATCTCACTGCGGCTCCTGCCCTCGATCACGAGAACACACTCACCCAGCGGCTTCTCATCTTTATAAAAATCCATCAGATCATCGATCGTAGTCCGGAATGCCGTCTCATGCTTCTTGGTCAGTTCTCTGCAAAGAGTCATCCGGCGGTTGCCAAGCGCCTCTCTGAGCTCACCAAGGGTCCGTACAAGCCTGTGAGGCGCCTCATACAGGATAATAGTCCTGGTTTCACAGGAAAGCTCCTCCAGGATCGTTTTTCGTTCTTTCTTATCCGCCGGAAGAAAAGCCTCGAAAGCAAAACGCCTGGTATGCAGGCCTGACAAAGTCAGAGCAGTGATGCAGGCAGCAGGACCCGGAAGTGAAGTCACTTCAATTCCGGCTTCATAGCACATGGCGGCAAGCTCCTCCCCGGGATCTGAGATACCCGGAGTACCTGCATCTGTGATCAACGCAATGTTTGTACCCGCCAGCAGCTTTTCCACAAGGACATGGCCCTTATCGATCTTATTGTATTCGTGGTAGCTGGTCATGGGGGTTTTTATATCAAAATGATTCAGAAGTTTTATGCTGTTGCGGGTATCCTCCGCAGCGATTAAGTCCACTTCCCGAAGGGTTCTTAGTACTCGAAGGGTGATGTCTTCGAGATTTCCTATGGGGGTGGCACATAAGTATAGTTTTCCGTTTTGTTTCATAATTTGCCTCTTTTCTCGCTTGACCGCGGGGAGTTGTTTTCCACTTGGCCGTGGGGGAGTTGTTTTGCTTGACCGCGGGGGATATTCCACTTAACCGTGAGGGATATTCCGCTTGACCGCGGGGGTTTGTTTAAGTTTGGAAACTTTGAAAACCGCAAAGGGGCCGCAAAGCCGCGCCCCCTCTGCACACCCCTTGGGCTTTTTTTCAAGTAGTGCAAGGGATTCGCTGTTCTTATTTGTTGACTTGTGTCTGTATGCTTCGGTATTCAGCGCGCTACGCTGTGCCGATGTTGTTTTATTTCTTCACTTTCTCTGTGGTTCACTTCCGGCAAGGCGTCTGTATGCTTCGCTACTCAGCGCGCTACGCTGTGCCGATGTTGTTTTATTTCTTCACTTTCTCAGTGATTCACTTCTGGCAAAGTGCCCGTATTCTTCGATACTCAGTGCGCTACGCGTTGCGATCTCTCGCTTTGAATCTCAGGCGAGGGGAGGCAGGCTGCTGGTGGTGACATTAGCGGAGCCCCCGTCAGCGAGGTGAGGATAGCTGCTGCCACCGAGCGCACTGTTTGAGCGAAGCGAGTTTGCGCGAATGGCAGCAAACCGGCGCCGCAGCCGAGCAGGGGGCGCAGCGTGTCACCACCAGCAGCCTGCCTCCCCTCGCCGTCCCTTCACCAACAGAAGCCCCACAGCCACCATCACCTCCCAGCCATCCAGCGCAGCGCCGATGGCCCAAAACCTCCCGAGCAGCCACCCCAAGCCACCCTAAGCCACAACATCACACCATCCGATACAACTCCAAAACATCCTCCGTATAAACCCCCGGCCGCTCATAAACCACCAACGGCCGCTCAACCCGGATCCTGGAATTCCCGCCCTTACAAGCCTCGATCAACACCATATTCGGCTCCTTATCAATAAAAGGATACACCAGCTGCATCCTCTTAGGCTCCAGCTTATACTTCGTCAAAGTCGCCATCAGCTCCACAAGCCGAAACGGCCTGTGCACCAGAAAAAAACGCCCCCTGTCCTTCAGGACCCGGGCAGCCTGACAAGCCACATCATCAAACGAACACAAAATCTCATGCCTCGCGATCGCCTTCGGAAGATGCGGATTCGTCAACCCATGCTGCCCAATCATATACGGCGGATTACACGTCACCACATCAAAAGAAGCCGCCCCAAAAATCCCGGCAGCCTCCCTGATATCACCCTCAACGATCCGAACCCTGTCCTCAAGACCATTATACCTCACACTACGGTCAGCCATCTCCGCACACTCATGCTGGATCTCCAGCCCCGTGAAATGCTCTCCATCCGTACGATCAGAAAGCAAGATCGGAATGATCCCCGTACCGGTCCCCATATCCAGCGCAACCTCACCCCTCTTCACCCGGGCAAAGCCAGACAACAGAACCGCATCCATCCCAAAGCAAAACTTCTTCGGATCCTGGATCACAAACAACCCATTCTGAAGATCATCCACACGCTCACCGCAATAAACCAGATCACTTCTCATTCGGCTTCGAATCTCCCTTTTTAACCTCTTTCTCCTCGTGGTCAGCAGAACCACCCTTACCCTTTTTTCTCTTAGGGCGGAACCTCAGATCACGGACCGGAAACTCCTGGATCTCCTTCTCGTCATTCACCTCAACCACGATCTTAACCATCTGCCGGAGAACATTCACACTCTGGACCGTACCCGAAACACCCTGCGGCGTCGTTACCATATCACCGATACCCGGAAGATTCCGGTTCAGCTCCTCATAAGTCTCCTGCTCATTCTTCAGACAGCACATCAGACGGCCACAGACACCAGAAATCTTCGTCTGGTTCAGAGAAAGATTCTGCTCCTTCGCCATCTTGATGGAAACCGGCGCAAACTCCGAAAGATACGTATGACAGCAAAGCGTCCTTCCACAGATACCAATACCGCCAAGGATCTTCGTCTCATCACGGACACCGATCTGACGAAGCTCGATCCTGGTCTTAAACACAGACGCCAGATCCTTAACCAGCTGCCGGAAATCAATACGGCCATCCGCTGTAAAATAAAACAGCACCTTGTTATTATCAAAGGTATACTCCGCATCGATCAGCTTCATATCAAGCCCATGCTCACGGATCTTCTTCTTACAGATCTTAAAAGCCTCTTTCTCCTTCTGGCGGTTCTCAGCCTCATGATCCTCGTCCTCCTTCGTTGCAACACGGAGAACCTCCTTCAGCGGATGGACCACCTCGTCCTCCTTCACGCTTCGCGGCTCCAGGACAACACGGCCATACTCCACACCACGGGCAGTCTCCACGATCACATGATCGCCGACCTTCACCTTACTAATTTTTAGGATTAAAATAATTAAAGTCTTAACCAAACGTTACGAAATCTGAACTCCAACTACCTTTCCATTTCCTTATTTCTCCCTAATTGTCAGGAACAGGAGCTCCAGGGCAAGTTCGAGATTAACATTGGCACGGAGACGCACCTTCGTCTTCTCCAGTGCCTCAAGGACTTTTTCGTATCTCTATAATGAACGACTCGCTGGCCTGCTCTCTGATAAAATTAATCTCCTGTTTAAAAACCAGGTTGTCAATTTCCCTTGTTGCCTTAAACATCAGAACATCGCGGAACCAGAACTGGAAAATATCCAGATAATCATTGATATTATTCTTATCAGCAGTCAAAGTCTTGATCGCCTCTGTCAGCTCATAAACCTCCATGGAATTGGCATATTTCAAAATCTTCAGGGCATTGGCAGTCATATCCGCAAACTCCTGAGAAGTAGCAGCCTCCTTCGCCTTGCCGATACTGCCCTGCGCATAAGACGCATCGATCTCAGCCTGATAATCCGGCACCTGAAGATGCTCCATCAGATATTCCTTCACAAGACTGTCATCCACCACCTTCAGATCCAGACGCACACATCTGGAACGGATCGTAGGAAGAAGACTGTCGATATTGCTTGTCAGCAGCATGATCACCGCATATTCCGGCGGTTCCTCGATAGTTTTCAAAATGGCATTCTGCGCCTGCACCGTCATCATCTCCGCATCCGGAATGATATAGATCTTATACGGACTGCAGTACGGCTTGATATCCACATCACGCACAACCTGGTCACGCACCTCGTCAATGCTGATGCTTCCAGGCTTCTCATGAGTTACTGTAATGATATCCGGATGATTCTTGCCGATCACCTTCTTACAGGAATCACAAGTCATACACGGTTCAGACTCTCCCGATTCACACTGCAGCGCTGCCGCAAAAGTCCCCGCAAGAAGCTTCTTGCCGGCTCCCGGTTCCCCTGTAAAAATATAAGAGTGGGATACCTTCCCTGTCTCTATCGCATTCTTCAAATGCCTGATTATATCGTCATGGCCGATGATGTCATGAAATCCTGCCATAAGAATCACCTCTTTCTGCCTTTTGTGCCCTCCGTTATACCCGGCGGACATCTTTCAACTAATTATAACATAATCTTCTGTATAAAAAAACTATTTTCCTTATTGTACAGATTTTATATAATTTACGATCTCCTTCACACATTCATCCAGATTATGATTCTCAAAACGCTTCCATATACCTGCTTAAGAATATTTTCTCTGGCAAAAATCATTCTGGTCTGCAAGAAAACGCCTGCACATCTCCTCGTACTTCGGCACCTCCTGAGTCTTCTCCCTGGCAAGCGCACGCTCCAGGCGCTCTCCGTCTTCCACCTCTATATAAATAGGCCACATCACTTCATTGCCGTAATACTCCCGGAGTCTCACAAAAGACTCCAGTGTACCGATCCCCAGATAGCTGTCATTACCCACAGACACCTGCCCGTCATCCGCAGTAAAATATGTCCACGGCCCGTAAACCGTCTGATAAGTACGCGCCTCGATCAGCTTCCCGTTTCTTCGGAACTCCTTCAGTTTATTCTCATCTGCAAAAAAATATTCTCTTCCGTTCTCCTCTCCATCCCGGATCGGACGGGTAGTATAGATCACAAGCCGCTTAAGCCCCAGCTCCTGATTCCCCTCCAGCTGTCTGTAAATACTGTCCTTGCCGGAAGAGCTTTTTCCCATAATGTAAAAAATCTTTCCCATATGTCTCCTCTGCTGTATATGCGTTACTATACACGCTCTGATCCGTAATACACAGATCCGTCTGCTGCCACGCACCTCACATCTCATTTCTCACAACACACACCGTCTCACTGGTCTGGTCGCTCAGGCCCTGGACCTCAAAGCCCTGTTCCAGGTATCTTCTCACATTTTTTACGAAATGTCCAGAAATCTGTTCCCCCGGAACGATCAGCGGGATCCCCGGCGGATAAAGATACGCAAACTCCCCGGACGTCCGTCCGATACACTCATCCAGCGGACACCGCTCACTCTCCGCATCCATAGCCTGGGAGATCCGCATGATCTGCTTCATTTTTCCATTTTTCAAAGGCTCCTTCTCCACAGCCTCTTCTCTGTATTTTAACGATTCACGGCGGTCAATTTCTTCAATAGCATCACAAAGCCGCTCAAAGCCCTCCGCAGTATCACCCACAGCCGCCAGCGCCAGCACATAATTCTCCGCCTCCATCTCCATTTCCAGATGAAACTCCCTCCGGAGGATCTGATGCAGCTCCCGGCCGTTCAACGAACTGTTCACAGTAGAAAGCAATATCTTGGATCTGTCAAAATCAAAAACCCTCTGGCACTCACAGGCCTGCGGCGTTACCAGCCGGATATACTTACACTCGGAAAGACGCCTGCGTGCTTTTTTCCAGATTCTCCGTAAACACACGGAACATCTCATCCCCCTCACGCTCCAGCTTATCCATGCACGCATCAATGCTGCTCATAAGAATATAAGAAGGACTGCTGCTCTGATAGATTCCCAGAAAACGCTTCAGTTTTTCCCGGCTCACACGATCACTGCACAGATGGATCACCCCCGTCTGGGTCAGACAGGGCAGCGTCTTATGCACACTGTTGATCACCACATCCGCACCAAGCTGCGCCGCAGACACCGGAAAATAATCCGAAAACCGAAAATGCGCCCCGTGAGCCTCATCAACGATCAACGGCACACCATAGTGATGCGCGATCTCCGCGATCCTCGCCACATCCGACACGATCCCATCATAAGTCGGCGAAGTGATCAGCACCGCCTGGATCTCCGGATTTTCCGCCAGATACATTTCCACACGGCCAGGTGAAATCCCTCCGTTTATCCCCAGTCTCTGATCTTCATGTGGATAAATATACGTAGCACTCAGCTCCCGCAGATAAATCGCATGGTAAACCGCCTTATGGCAGTTCCTTGCCACCAGAATCTGTCCCCCCTTATCCACAGCCGCAGACACCGCCGCCAGAATCGCCCCGGAGCTTCCATTAATACTGTAAAAACTCTCCGGCACACCATAAAGCCGTGCGACATCCTCCTGAGCCCTTTTCAAAATATCCTCAGCATGATGCAGGTTATCAAACCCGTCAATCTCCGTAATATCCCTCTCCACCGGAAAATCCCCCTCCACAGCCAGCGGATTCCTCTTATGCCCCGGCATATGAAACGGATAAAAATCACTCTTACCGTACGCTTCCAGTTTCTTGTATAATCTGTCTTCCATAATTCATCCTTTTCATCCTAAAAACAAGGAGGGGCTATCACCAGACGATATTCCCCTCCATTTTATCACATCTCTGTCACATCTCAGCAAAATCAATCCTCAGATCCTCATTATAGATTCCCACTTTGATCGAATCCTGAAATGTATACTGCTCCGTATCCTCATTTTCAAAATCATACACCATTACCAGCTTCTTCACAGGATCCACGATCCAGTACTCTCTCACACCGGCAGTCCTGTATTTAAACAGCTTGGTATAATAATCCATACGCCTGCTCGCCGGAGAAACGATCTCGATGATCCAGTCCGGAGCCCCCTTACATCCCCTGTCATCCAACTTATCCGGATCACAGATAACAGAAACATCCGGTTCCACATAAGTATTCGTCTTCTCATCCAGATACACCGCAAACGGTGCGGCAAACACCTCACATTTCCCCTTGTTAGAATCTATATAGTTACCTATCTTTCTGGACAAGATACTTGAAATCCTCTGATGCATCGTATTCGGCGGCGCCATATAATAAATATGTCCATCGATCAGTTCCGCTCTTTCACCCTCCGGCAAAGCATAAATATCCTCTATCGTATAAATTCTTTCCCTCAACAGCGGCATATCTCCACTCCTCTCAAAAGCACCCGGCAGATCATACACCATCATTCCGATCTGCACTCATACACCTGCAGCAGCCCCATCCGAAGCCTTCCCCGAAGGCTCACACCTTAAACCGGTACCCCACACCCCAGATCGTCTCAATATACTGAGGCTTGGCCGTATTAAACTCGATCTTTTCACGGATCTTCTTGATATGCACCGTAACCGTAGCGATATCACCCACAGACTCCATATCCCAGATTTCCCGGAAAAGCTCCTCCTTTGTAAAAACCCTGTTCGGATTCTCAGCCAGAAAAGTCAAAAGATCAAACTCCTTGGTAGTAAACGTCGTCTCCTCACCATTGACCCACACTCGCCTGGCCGTCTTATCGATCTTAATACCACGGATCTCGATCACATCATTCTTATGCACATTGGAACCAACCAGCCGGTTATAACGCTCCATATGCGCCTTCACACGTGCAACCAGCTCACTTGGGCTGAACGGCTTGGTCATATAATCATCCGCACCAAGACCCAGTCCGCGGATCTTATCGATATCATCCTTCTTGGCAGAAACCATAATGATCGGCGTATTCTTCTCCTCACGGACCTGCCGGCAGATATCAAAGCCATCCACCTCCGGAAGCATCAGATCCAGGATGATCAGATCAAACTCCTCCTTCATGGCACGTACAAGCCCCGTATCACCACGGTTCTCGATCTCCACCTCAAAACCCGAAAGCTCCAAGTAATCCTTCTCCAGATCCGCGATCGCTTCCTCATCCTCTATGATCAAAATCCTACTCATTCATCGGTACCTCCTGATATTTTCTGAGAACAAAATACATGATCGTTCCGATTCCCAGCCGGCTTGTGGCCCAGACCTTTCCACCATGATCCTCCATGATCTTCTTTACGATGGAAAGTCCGATACCGCTTCCTCCCTTGGAAGAATTCCTGGAAACATCGGTACGGTAAAAACGGTCAAAAATTATACGGCAGATCCTTGGCGGCAATACCCTTGCCGTTATCCTCGATCTCCACCTGGATAAAATCACCCACATCCTTCACCCGAAGCTGGATGATCCCCCATTGGCTTCTCCATATACTTTAATGGCATTACTCACGATATTATGGATCACACGGCGGATCTGCTCACCATCCGCAATAACCTGCACACCCTTCTCCACATAATTGGCATACACAAGCTCGATCCCCCTGGTCTCCATCTCAAGCCCAAGCTCCTCCGCACAATCCGAAAAATAATCCTCCACATTCAGCTTGCTGAACGTATACGGAATACGGTTGGTATCGATCTTAGAATAAAAGGTCAGCTCATTGATCAGATGATCCATCTCATTGGTCTTATTATAAATGGTACGCACATACCGGTCCATCTTCTCCGGCGTATCCGCCACACCATCCATGATCCCCTCCACATAACCCTTCACCGCAGTGATCGGCGTCTTCAGATCATGGGAAATATTGCTGATCAGCTCCTTATTCTCCTTATCCATCAGGATCTTCTCTTCCGTGGACTCCTTCAGACGCTTACGCATCTCCTCAAAATCCTGGCAAAGCTGGGAAAATTCATCATTCCCCTCAACCTCCAGCACAAAATCCAGATTCCCCTCCTTGATGTTCTTGGTAGCCTTCTTAAGCTTCACCAGCGGAACCGCAATGCTCCTGTAGATCCACAGCCCCACGGACAAAGCAGTAAAAACAAGGATGATCGTTGCGGTCAGGATCATATCCTTGGCCATCAGCTTCACCTGGCTGCTGGAAGACTGCGGCAGCGAAATATCATAGACCATCTGGCTGGAATCCGAAGCCTGGCTGCTGCTCTCCTGCACATGCTTCGCCTGCGTCTGGCTGAACCCGTACAGACTTGCGGAAAAAAAGGAAGCAGCGGCAGCAGGATGATCGCAACGAAGCCCACAATAATACGTGTTTTTAACTTCATCTGTATCTCCGTCCTTTATAAATTCACACATTCGCATACACGTATTATAACATAAACTATATTCCCTATCTCTAAATTTTCTATAAAAAAAGCCCCATCTCACCATGCAAGAAGCCCCCGGTATTGGCACTACCGGGGGCTTCACTCTTTGTTCTTTTGGAACTATTACTATCTCTTTTGCCTAATGGCATTATATCATATGCAGTTCTTAAAATCAATATTCCTGCCAAAAGGATATATAAATATTTTTTTTTGACTCTCTTACAGATACTTCTTCAAAGTCTCAACCTTGTCCAGATGCTCCCATGGAAGATCAACATCTGTACGGCCGAAATGACCATAAGCAGCAGTCTGCTTGTAGATCGGACGGCGAAGGTCAAGCATCTTGATGATACCAGCCGGACGAAGATCAAAATTCTCACGAACGATCTCAACAAGCTTAGTCTCAGAAAGCTTACCTGTTCCGAAGGTATTCACACTGACAGAAGTCGGATGCGCAACACCGATCGCATAGGAAAGCTGGATCTCACACTTGTCAGCAAGACCGGCTGCAACAATGTTCTTTGCAACATAACGTGCAGCATAAGCAGCAGAACGGTCAACCTTTGTGCAGTCCTTACCTGAGAAAGCACCGCCGCCGTGACGTCCTGTTCCGCCGTAGGTATCAACGATGATCTTACGTCCTGTCAGACCACTGTCACCGTGAGGTCCGCCGATAACAAAACGACCTGTCGGATTGATGAAATACTTAGTATCCGCATCAACCATATCAGCCGGAATGATCGCATCAAAAACATACTTCTTAATGTCCTCATGGATCTGCTCCTGAGTAACATCCGGATCATGCTGTGTAGAGCATACGACAGCATCGATTCTCTTCGGCTTGCCGGCCTCATCATACTCAACAGTAACCTGAGTCTTTCCATCCGGTCTTAAATATTTCAGAGTGCCGTCCTTACGAACCTTTGTCAGCTGCTGAGCAAGCTTGTGAGCCATGTTGATGGCATATGGCATATACTCCTCAGTCTCATTGGAAGCATAACCAAACTGAAGACCCTGGTCACCGGCACCGATGGAATCCAGCTCGTCCTCATTCATATCGTCCTCTTTCTGCTCAAGAGCCTTGTCAACACCCATAGCGATATCTGTGGACTGCTTGTCAAGTGATGTGATAACCGCACAGGTATCTGCGTCAAAACCATAATCCGCATTATCATATCCGATCTCACGGATAGTATCACGAACGATCTTTTTGGATATCAACATTAGCCTTGGTTGTGATCTCACCCATAACAAGTACAAGACCTGTTGTAGTAGCAGTCTCGCAGGCAACACGGCTCATCGGATCCTGTGCCATCATAGCATCAAGGATCGCATCGGAAATAGAGTCGCAGACCTTGTCAGGATGACCCTCAGTTACAGATTCAGACGTAAATAAAATTTTCTCCATAATCTTCTCCTTTTGTAATAAAACAACGGTTATACACATAAAAAACAGCCCGTACAATCCGGACTGTTTAAGTTCTGTAAACAATCCTCTTATTGTTCGATTACTCGCTCAGGTTGGCACCTTCCTGGATTCTCCGGGGTTGCCGTGGCT
>ENA-OQCU01000923-OQCU01000923.1-human-gut-metagenome-genome-assembly--contig:-NODE-923-length-11291-cov-8.541652_pt1 | contig 11291 bp, 9 predicted proteins | sample MGYA00242504_ERZ504590 | MGnify/ENA primary metagenome ERZ504590 (study PRJEB26092, sample SAMD00036318) | human gut metagenome | host: Homo sapiens | study: EMG produced TPA metagenomics assembly of...
AGGAGCTGGAACACTTTGTGCAGATGATGCACGAGCCGGACGTCATCGACGACTTCTGCAAGTCGGACGACGACTTCCACGAGCTGCTGATGAGCACCCTGCCCAACAAGTATCTCCGCTCGGCCTATGACCGCATCACCGGCCTGAACACCCGGTTCCGCATCATGACCGGCAAGGTGAGCATGATCAACCGGGAGCAGACCTGCGAAGAGCATCTGGAAATTCTCGAGCCTGCCCTGAAGGGCGACTGGAACACCGCCGCCGATGCCCTGCAGAAGCATCTGGAGATCGCCCGCGACAAAGCCGAGGGCGTCATCAAGGTCATCCGGCTGTGGTAAGAAGATAACAACAAAAGACCTCTCTGTATCGATGAACTGCACCCCATTTGTTAGACAGTATGGTATACTGTTTAGGAAATGGGGTGTTTTTGTATGCCAAAGGGACAACGAAAGTACAACGGAACGCAGAAGGTAGAAATCATTAAACGAATCCACAGAGAAAACCTGAGCTTTAAGGGAGCGTCCAGAGAATATGGCATTTCGGACCGTACACTCAGGGACTGGGAGCGCATTTATTGGGAGGAAGGAGAAGAAGCACTTCTGTTAGAGCGTCGAGGACGAGCCTGTGCCGCCAGTGGGACGCAGAAAGGTCGGAAGCCAAAGCTGGATAAGCAAGTAGAAGAAGATCTTATTGCAGAAAATCAGCGACTTCGGATGGAGATCGACTACTTAAAAAAATTGAATGCCTTGGTGCTGGAAGAGGAACGCCAAAACAGAAAGCACAAGTAGTTCAGGAACTGAGGCAGAAATATCCTCTGAAGGCACTGCTGCAACTTGCCGGACTTCCTCGCAGCACGTTCTACTACTATCTGCACCAGTCTCAGAATCCTGCCAAATACCAGATGGTAAAGGAACAGATTGTTATAATCTTCAACGAGAACAAAAAACGATACGGATACCGCAGAATCACAAAAGAACTGCATAACAACGATATTTGTGTGAACCACAAGACGGTTCGGAAACTCATGAAGCAGCTTGGTTTAGTCTGTCAGGTTCGTGCAAAAAGGAAGTACAGTTCTTACAAAGGCGAAGTTGGAGAAGTAGCTCCAAACCTGCTGGAACGGCATTTCAAGACAAACCAGCCGAATCGGAAATGGGTCACAGATGTTACCGAGTTCAAAGTGAACGACCAGAAACTCTACCTGTCTCCAATTCTTGATTTGTTCAATGGCGAAGTTGTCAGCTACAATCTGAGCCGCCATCCGAACTTTAAGCAGATCACGGATATGCTGGAAGGTGCTTTTCAAAAGCTGCCGGACAAGGTTGACAATCTGATTCTGCATTCGGATCAGGGCTGGCAATACCAGATGAAGTCCTACCAGAATCTACTGAAAGCAAAAGGAATTACGCAAAGTATGTCTCGGAAAGCCACTTGTCTGGACAATGCTGTTGCCGAGAACTTCTTCGGACTGCTCAAGACGGAACTGTTCTATCTGGAAAAATTTGATTCCATTGACCAGCTTGAAAAGGCCATTATCGATTACATCGACTATTACAACAACCGCCGAATTAAATTAAAACTAAACGGCCTGAAGTCCTGTGCAATACAGAATTCAGACCGTTGGAGCCGCTTAATTCGTTTTTTTGGTCTAACTTTCCGGGGTTTTCTATATCTAGTTCTCAAAGCGGAAAGTCTTTTTCTTGTTTGTTACTCCATCGTGCCGTCACCGCCCATCAGAGCCGTCATCTCACGGATCGTCAGGTTATTTCTAACTGTATCCCAAAAGCCGCTGCACGAAGGGCCGGAGCGAGTGGATGAATGCTTCATCCGAAAGCTCTGTCTGATGTTCCAGTTTCCAGACACAGAGATGATGGAAAAATTTTCAAAAAAGTTGCAGATTGTGCAGGAAAAATTTCTTGTAGTCCGTTTTATTAGGTGGTATCATTATAACGATTTGCGCCGCTAACCCGGGGCAGCATCTCGCAGACAGGACGTTTTTGGCGGACGCTGTGGGGGAAAGCGCAGAACGGATGAAAACAGGCAGAAAGAACTTTTCTTTTTCATGAAACACAGGAGGTCAGGCTTTTCATGCTAGGTTTCAACAAGAAGACACAGGACGCCTCTCCGCAGGAGAATACCGGCGGAGAAAATAAGGTGTTCCACTTTATCAAGACCCACAAAAAGCGCTGCATCGCGGTGGTCGCAGCCGCAGCGGTGCTGGTGGCGGTCATCGTGCCGCGCAGGAGCCGCAGTGCGTCGGCAGACCTTGCCTACACGCAGGAGAAGCTGGGACGCCGCGACATCGTGAACGTCTACGACGGCAGCGGCACCATCAACGCCGCCGATTCCTACACCGTCAAGTCCCTCGTCACCGGCACGGTGCTCACCGCCGATTTTGAGCTGGGCGACAGCATCGAGAAGGGCGATGTTCTTTACACCATCGACATTTCGGATGTGGAAAACAACCTCGCGAGCGCACAGCTCTCGGTGGAGCAGGCACAGCGCAATTACGATGACATTGCGGATATGCAGAATGTCCGCACCAGGATCAGCGGCGAGGTCAGCTCCTTTGCAGTCGCCGCAGGCGACGCCGTGCAGGCTGGTCAGACTGTGGCCACCATCCGCGACACCTCCGTGATGCTGCTGGCCGTGGATTTCCCTGCCGCAGAGGCCCAGAGCTTTGTCGCCGGTCAGGCCGCACAGGTCATGCCGGACACCACTTTTGAGACGCTGAACGGCACCATCCGCTCCGTTTCCGGTGCAGACCCTGCCGGCGACGCCAGCCTGATGACCTGCACCGTCACCATCGCTGTTCCCAATGCGGGCAGCCTGACCACCGCACAGGCCGCTGTGGCACAGGTGAATGGCGTCAGCTCCCTCAACTCTGCACACTTTACTTACCAGCGCGAGGAGACTGTCGTGGCAGCTGCCTCTGGTACCGTGTCTGAACTCTGCGTCAAGGAGGGCAGCACCGTCCGTCAGGATGACGTCATCCTCCGCATCACCGGCAAGGATCTGGACAAGCAGGCCAAAAACGCCGCTGACAACCTGCGCGCTGCCGAGCTGCAGATGTCTTCTGCCGAGAAGACCATCAGCCACTATACCATCGATGCCCCGATCAGCGGCACCATCGTGGATAAGAAAGTCAAGGCCGGCGACAAGCTCAGCGCCAACGACACCGCCATGCAGAACCTCTGCACCATCTACGATATGAGCTATCTGGAAATGAAGCTCAACGTGGACGAGCTGAAGATCCGCTCCCTCGAGGTCGGCCAGGAGGTGGACATCACCGCCGACGCCGTCCCGGGTGAGACTTACAAGGGCGTCATCAGCAGCATCCTCGTGGCAGGCACTACCGCCAACGGCTCCACCAGCTACCCCGTCACCGTCCGCATCGACGACATGGGCGAGCTGCTGCCCGGAATGAACGCCACTGCGAAGATCACCACCGCCAGCGTCAAGAATGTTCTGGCCCTGCCCAACGCCGCCCTCGTCCGGGGCAGCTATGTGCTGGTGACCAAGGATTCACCCAGCGCTGCCAATGCTGAGACTTCCATGACCGCTCCCGACGGCTACGTCTACGTCAAGGTGACCACCGGCATCAGCGATGACGATTACATCGAAGTGAAGAGCGGCCTGCAGGAGGGCGATACCATCGCTTACGACAACTCCAGCGTCAGTGCGACCGACTTCTACAGCAACATGATGGCCTCCGCCGAAGGAGATGACGAATGAGCACGCTGATAGAATTTGATGGGGTCTGCAAGTATTACCAGATGGGCGACACCCTCGTAAAGGCCGCCGACCACGTCTCTTTCAAAATCAACAAAGGCGAGTTCGTGGCCATCGTGGGCCAGTCCGGTTCTGGTAAATCCACTTGTATGAACATCATCGGCTGTCTGGACGTGCCTACCGAAGGCACTTATCTGCTGGACGGCAGGGATGTCGGCAAGATGAGCCGCCGCGAGCTGGCAAGCATCCGGAACGAGAAGCTGGGCTTCATCTTCCAGCAGTACAACCTGCTGCCGAAGCTGACCCTTTTGGAGAACGTGGAAGTTCCTCTTGTGTATGCGGGCATCCCCGCCGCACAGCGCCGCGCGACGGCAAAGGCTGCCCTTGAGCGGGTGGGTCTGGGCAATAAGCTCAAAAACCTGCCCAACCAGCTTTCCGGCGGTCAGCAGCAGCGTGTGTCCATTGCCCGTGCGCTGGCCCGCGGCCCGGCGGTCATCCTGGCCGACGAGCCGACCGGTGCATTGGACTCCCACACCAGCCGCGAAGTGCTGGGAATGCTCCAGGATCTGCACAAGCAGGGCAATACGGTCGTCCTCATCACCCACGACAACTCCATCGCTGTGCAGGCGGAGCGCATCATCCGCCTCGAAGATGGCCGCGTCGTCTACGACGGCGACGCCCACGCACCCGAGGCAGTCGTTCAGCCGAACTTCATGATGGCAGAGCCGAAAGCCGGAGAGGAGGGGACGCAGGCATGATAAAGGAGACCTTCAAACAGGCCGTCCAGAACGTCTTGAGCAACAAAGTCCGCACCTTCCTCACCATGCTGGGCATCATCATCGGCGTCATGGCCGTCATCGTCATCGTCGGTCTCGGGAACGGCATGACCAACATGATGCAGGACTTCTACTCCGACATGGGCAGCGATATTCTGGCCGTCAACGTCATGACCGCCAGCACCCGCACGGTGGAGGTCAGCGATGTGTATAACATCATCAATGAAAAGCCCGAGTATTATAAGGGCCTTTCGCCGATTGCCAGTGCCGGCGGCGACACGCTGCGGGTGGCGGGCGAGAAGTACCGCCGCACCGGCATCAGCGGCGTCAACGAAGATTACATGACCATCAACAACTACAAGGTAGCCAAGGGCCGCGGCATCCAGTACACCGATTTGATAGACAACAAGAACATCTGTGTCATCGGCGACTATGTGGACCGCAGGATCTTCGGCGGCAACGGTCTCGGCAGCACCCTCAAGGTAGGCGCCAGCGAGTACCGCATCGTGGGCGTGCTGGAAGGCCGCTCCAAACCCGCCTCTCAGTACGAGGGCGGCAACGACGACATTGTTCTCGTTCCCTATACCACCCTGATGAGCGTCAACAACACCAGCAGTGTCAGCGAGTATTATGTGGTCCTGCAGGACGCGGACCACTCGGATGAGGCACAGGAGTTTTTGCAGTCGCGGCTCAAGAAGCTGGTCAGCAAGGACGACTATGTCTACGTCATGAGCCTGAGCGCAGCCATGAAGCAGATGTCCTCCATGATCAACGTCATGGTGGGCGTCCTGACGGCCATTGCGGGCATCTCGCTGCTGGTCGGCGGCATCGGCATCATGAACATCATGCTGGTGTCCGTCACCGAACGCACCCGTGAGATCGGTATCCGCAAGGCACTGGGCGCACAGGAGAGCACCATCCTGACCCAGTTCGTCGTGGAGGCCGGCGTCACATCGGCGCTGGGCGGCTGCCTCGGCATCGTGCTGGGCTATGTCGTGTCGGCCATTATCAACCAGATCCTTCCGTATATCCTGACGGATATTACCCTGAACGTCACCCCCTCGGCGGACGCAGCAGCCATCGCCGTGGGCATCTCCTGCGGCATCGGTGTCCTGTTCGGCTTCCTGCCGGCCCGCCGTGCCGCCAGCCTGAACCCCATCGAAGCGCTCAGATATGATTAAGGAGTTTACCATGAAAAAACAATTCCTCGCATTCCTGCTGGCTGTCTGCGTGGCTGTTTCCATGCTGGTGCTGCCCGCCTCTGCGGTCGGCTCCAACGCGGCAGTCCAGACGGCGACGGCACTGGGCGGTCTGACCGCCGAGCAGGCCGGTTCTCTGGGTGCGCCCCTCACTCGTGGGCAGGCGGCCCGCCTCCTCACCGCATTCTCTGCTTACCGCGATACCACTACGGCACAGGGCCGCACCGGCCGCCTCTACAGCGATGTGGACAGCGACTCTCCCTATGCGGTCTACATCCGCACTGCCGTCCAGAACGGCTGGATGACCGGCTACTCCGACGGCAGCTTCCGCCCGGACAACACCGTCACGCTGGAAGAAGCCTGCACCATGGCGTTGCGCCTGCTGGGCTATGATGTGGCAAAGCTGGGCGGTACCTTCCCCACAGCTCAGCTCAGCAAGGCCAGCGCACTGGGCCTGCGCAATGAGATCAATGCCCGTCAGGGCGAGACTCTGACCCTCGAGCAGGGTACCATGCTCTTCTACAACGCCCTCACCGCCATGAACGGCAGCGGTCAGGTCTACGCTTCCACCCTGGGTTTTGCCGTGAACAACGGCCAGGTGGACATCTCCTCCGTCCTGCTGGACAATGTCAAGGGTCCCTTCGTGGCAGATGCTTCCACCGTCTTGCCTTTCGCCCCGGCGGCCATCTACCGCAACGACGAAGTCACCACCTCTGCGGCCCTCTCTCCCTATGATGTCTACTATTATAACGAGAGCGCCCGCACCGTCTGGATCTACAACAAGCGCGCCGCAGGCCGCGTGACGGCGGTCTCGCCCTCGGCCAGCGCTCCGACCTCTGTGACCGTGGCCGGGGTCACCTACACCATCGCCTCGCCCTCTGTGGCCTATCAGCTGTCCTCCCTGTCCGGCGGCGGCGTGGGCCAGGTGGTCACTCTGCTGCTGGGCATGAACGATGCAGCTGTCTCCGTCCTCACCGGCGACGCGGCAGACGCTGTGTTCTACGGCGTGGTCCAGTCCTCATCCCGCACCCTTGTGGAGACGAACAGCGCTGAGGTGCAGCAGGCTGTCTCGGTCATGTGTACCGACGGCACCGCCCGCACCGTCAATGTGGACAATAAGCTCAATTTCCCGGCCGGCAAGCTGGTGGAGATCAGCGTGGACGGTGACGGCGAACGCGTCCAGTCCATCTCGCCCCGCTCGACCAGCGGCACCGTCAGCGCCGACGGCACCGCGCTGGGCGACACCCCGTTTGCAGACAACGTGCAGATCATTGATACGACGTCGGAGGGTGTGGCTGGGGCAGTTCGCCCCAGCCGCCTATCGGGGGTAACTCTGAGTGAAAGCGACGTCCGCTACTACACCACCAATTCCGCAGGCCAGATCGACCGGGTCATCCTCGACGATGTGACCGGTGACCTGTGGGAGTACGCTGCGCTGGATTCTGTCCGCCGCCTGACGGACGAAGCCGCCAAGAAGATCGACAAAAAGATCAGCGACAAGGCACAGGACGCCGCAAGAGAGGCCGCAGGCCTCCCCGCTGCGACCACCAAGGCAGCCAAGACCGATGAGGAGACCTTCCAGGATGTGAAGAACATCCTTTTCCCCAGCACCAGCGACGTGCTCTACGGCCTCATCGACGGCAGTGTCGTCAGCTCTACCTGGAACACCCTTACCGGCAAGACGGACCAGCTGTTCAGCTATGTGCTCCGCCGCACCGGCGACAGTGTGGGCGGTACGCTGGGCGACTTCCTCAACTATCTGGGCGAGGGCGCGACCTATGTCTGCTACTCCGGCGGCAAGCAGGTGGCCTACAGCACCGCCACCAAGTACCCCGTTATCGCAGGCGGCATCGCCATCGGCCGTTCTGCCGACGGCAAGGCCATCAACCGGATGCTCCAGCTCTCGCCGGTGGTCGTCGATAAGCTGGGCGCAGCTTCGGTCATGAGCGGCGATAAGCGCTATGAGACTGCCGACGATATGCAGGTGTATCTGTGGTCGAACGGCCAGTATTTCGCTACCTCGCTGCCCAAGATCAACACCGAGGATTATAAGCTCATCGGCTGGTACGACAACTTCGGCTGCTCCGGCGGAAAGAAGATCCGTATCCTTGTGGCCGTCAAGACGAACTGAGCCTGAAATTTTCCAATCACAGAACAGCAGCCTCGCGGCAGATGAAGCGGGGCTGCTGCTTTATTCTCCTATTTGCCACACGCCCTATTTCGTGTTACAATAAAAACCAGAGAAATTGCGGAAAAAGGAGGTGCGGCAATGATACGCATTGCTCTGGTCGAGGACGAGGCAGAGGTGCGGGCGCAGCTTCAGGGGTATGTGCAGCGGCACACCCGGCAGTACGGCACTGAGTTCGCGGTGACGGAGTTCGCCGACGGCATGGAGCTGCTGGATGATTACCGCCCGGTGTACGACATCCTGTTTCTGGACGTGGAGATGAAGCATCTGGACGGCATGGAGACGGCCCGGCGGGTGCGGGAGCTGGACAAGGACGTCATCATCGTTTTTATCACGAATATGGCGCAGTACGCCATCGGCGGGTACGCGGTGGGCGCGCTGGACTATGTGCTCAAGCCGGTGCCTTATTTTGCGTTTTCGCAGCAGCTGCGCAAGGCCGAAGAACAGCTGCGCCGCCGCGCACGGCATTATCTGGCCCTGCCGGTGGAGGGCGGGATGCGGCGGCTGGATTCGTCCCTCATCTATTATCTGGAAAGCGAGGGACACCGCGTCCATTTTTATACCGAAGAGGGCGATTTCGTGGCGGCAGGCACCCTGAAAGCCTTTGAGGAAAAGCTGGCCGAGCGGCCCTTTGCCCGCTGCAACAGCGGCTACCTTGTCAATCTGGCGCAGGTGAAGAGCGTGCAGCAGGGGATGGTGCAGGTGGGACCCTACGAATTGCAGGTCAGCCGCCCCCGGCGGAAAGCCTTCCTCGCGGCGCTGGCCGACCACATCGGGGGTGAGGGTGCATGACGGCACTGCCCAGCATCCCGCGCCTGTATACGGCGCTGGCCGAGTGTCTGGCCGTGGGCATCTACGCCCTGCCGCTGGGCATCCGCTTCGGCAAAACGGCCACCATCGCTGCCAGTGCGGCATGGGCGCTGGCCCTGAGTGCTTTTTTTGCAGGCCACGGGCAGCGTTCCGCTGGCGTGGTGGATCCCCTGCATGGCGGCAGCTGTGGGGATACAGTATTTATACCTCTGGGTCACCCGCACCATCTCCCTGCTGGAAGCGGGCTATGTCTGCGCCCGGGCCTTCGTTCTGGCAGAGCTGGCGGCCAGCGCCGAGTGGCAGCTGCACTGCTTCCTCTGGCCTCAGCGCAGCGGGGCCGACGGCCTGTCACTGCTGCTTCTGGTGGTGGTCTATGGCGGCGTTTTCGGCTGCATCTGGGTGCTGGAGCATAAGCACAAAAGTCCCAAGGGCCATATCGTCATCAGCGGAAAAGCGGCCCTCGTGGCCGTCGTCATGGCGGCGATGGTCTTCGCGGTGAGCAACCTGCTGTTCTTGGGCGACCGCGAGGTGGACATGAGCGTCTACTACATCCGTACGCTGGTGGATTTCTGCGGCGTGCTCATCCTGACGGTCCAGCACGAGCAGCTGCGGGAGGCGGCGCTCCACAGCGAGCTTGCCGCCATGGACGAGGTGCTCCACCGCCAGTACGAGCAGTACAAGCGAAGCAAGGAGGGCATCCGACTCATCAACAGCCGCTATCACGAGCTGAAGATCCAAATCGCGGACATCCGCGCCGAGCGCGACCGGGCCAAGCAGGACGCGGCTCTGGCCCGGATGGAGAGCGGCATCCGGCAGTATGAGGCCGAGAACAAGACCGGCAACCCGGTATTGGATACCCTATTGACCGCCAAAAGCATGGACTGCCAGCAGCGCGGCATCAACATGACCAGCGTGGCCGACGGCAGCCAGCTGGGCTTTCTGAGCACGCGGGAGCTGTGTACCCTCGTGGGTGCGCCGCTGGACAACGCCATCGAGAGCGTGCTGGCTGAGCCCGACCCCGAAAAGCGTCTGCTGCGGGTGGCCATCTACAACCAGAGCGGCTGCGTGATGCTCCGCTTCGAGAACTACTGCGCCCAGCCCGTGGAGATGGGCGCGGACGGTCTGCCCGTCCACAACGCCCACGGCGGCTACGACCTGCAGGGCGTGCAGGCGGCCGCCCAGCGCCACGACGGCACCATGACCCTTCATTGGGCCGACGGCTGGTTCACCCTGCGGATCCTGCTGCCGGTCCCATCGTGAGAAACGTCTCTGTCATCGCACAGCGATGACAGAGACGTTTTGTTATTCTGCACAATGAAACCGCTCTCGAAATTGTGGATTAGCACAATAAAATTTGCGACTAATTTGAAACTTTTGCAGATTGCGCATCCGAGACGACAGGTTATGCGGAGAACGGTTCGTTTTGCAGTTTATATGATAAAAATGACATCAAGCAAAGGAGTGGACGCACTCCTGAGAACAGCCATGAACCGGGTCGTGTACCCAAAAGAGAAGGAGTTAACAGTTATGGCACAGAAGAAGAAGGACAGTAAGATGATGGGTAAGATCATCAAAACTGCCGTTTCGGGTGTGTTGTGTGTCGCATTGGCGGGCGGTATTGTTGCGGCCAATGTGCTGATCCCGCCTAATGCCAGCAGCGTGCAGAGCATTTTGGGACTGAAGAGCGGCGGCATCGACAACAGCAAGGCAAAGACCGAAGGCATCAACATGGAGTACAGCAAGCCCGGTTTTGATACGCTGGATGCTCTGGTTGAGGATGAAGTTGCGCTGAACAAGCAGATCGCCGCAGAGGGTATCGTTCTACTGAAGAACGATGCGGGAAAGATGCCGTACAGCACGGATACGACCTTCAGCTTTGTCAGCCATTCGGCAGTCAGCTACATTGGCGGCAATAAGGTCGATATGAAAACTGCTTTTGAATGATGCAGGCTTTGGCGTTAATGAAGCGCTCTGGAAGTTTTTATTCCGAAGGCAACGGCAAGGACTACGGTCTGGGCGTGGTTCTGTTTCCTATGTGATGACGAGGACTTTTCCATCAACGAATGCCCCCCTGTCTGTCATGAAAGCAGAGCCGGGTCTGACCGATTCCATGAAGAATACGGTTCCTGTTTTTGTGTTCAGCCGTGTGGCGGGCGAAGGCCGCGATATGCCGCGCTCCATGTACAACCACACCGATGTGGAAGAGGATAAGACCAAGACTTATCTGGAGCCGGATTCTACCGAGTTGGAGATCCTGCAGTATCTGAACGATAACTTTGACGATGTGGTTCTTCTGCTCAATTCCAGCGCAGCAGTTGACCTGAGCTGGGTCGAGAACTATCCCAGCATCCATACCATCATCTCTGCTCCGGCAATGGGTGATTACGGTCTGTGCTCTCTGGCAGAGATCTTCTCCGGCAAGGTCAACCCCTCTGGACGTACCGTTGATACTTATGAGGTCGATGCAATGAACAGCCCCGCTGCTCAGAACTTCGGTGACTTTGCTTATTACGATGAAAACGGAAATATCACCAAGTATAACTATGTCAGCTACAAAGAGGGCATTTACGGCTTTATGATGGAAAG
>ENA-OQCU01000924-OQCU01000924.1-human-gut-metagenome-genome-assembly--contig:-NODE-924-length-11282-cov-3.363424_pt1 | contig 11282 bp, 15 predicted proteins | sample MGYA00242504_ERZ504590 | MGnify/ENA primary metagenome ERZ504590 (study PRJEB26092, sample SAMD00036318) | human gut metagenome | host: Homo sapiens | study: EMG produced TPA metagenomics assembly of...
GGATGCGATGATCGGCAGTGCCATAAACCATGCTCCACTCATGATATCACTTACAACATCATACATGACAATCAGCACATACACAATTGACATCCATTTCATCTTAATTGGTATTACAAACATAAACAATACAGTTGTATCCGGATATGTCAGCGAATATGCCAGAAAAACTGATAAACTAATATAATATGTGGAAAAAATCATCCCACTATACCCATCCAACATTCCACCCATTGCAAAATGCAGAATAAATGCAGCAATCACTGTAAAAAATATTCCGGACAAAATATATAAGGTGAATCTGAATTTTCCCCATGTATGCTCTAAAGAAGCACTTACAGGATAATAAAAGAATAAAATTGCGATTACAAACCAAAGTGGTGATGACATACTTGGCGGTGAAATAATCCATGTAACAAGTCTCCATATCTGACCATGCAGGATTTTAGAGACATTCAAACTCAACATGGAAAGAGCCCCTGGATTAATATACATCAGTGCATATCCCAGTACATAGCTTACAATAATATAAATCGTAAGATTCTCAATCCCGCGATTTCCAAATTTTTCGTTCCAGTTTGTCAATAAATTTCATAGATCTCCTTTTCTTACAAAATGCTATTCGTTCTTTCGTTACAGCGGATATCCACAATCTGCTTTCTCTGCGTAATTCTGCACCGAATAGCTGCCTCTCAGTTCAGACACAAAATCAGAAAAACTTCTTCTTGGAAAGAAATATCGCTGCAATAATACTTGCCACTACAGAAAGGATGATAACGATAAGAAATCCCCATGGTGTCCTGGAAAACGGCATTCCTGCAGCACTCAGGTTCATACCATACGCACTGAAAACAATAGTCGGAATACTCATAACAATAGTAATAACAGCCAGAACCTTCATGACAATGTTCAGGTTATTGGAAATAACTGACGCAAAAGTTCCCATCATACTGCTGAGGATACCACTGTAAATATTAGCCATCTCGATAGCCTGCTTATTCTCAATGATAACATCCTCCAGAAGCTCTGTATCCTCCGGATATTTCTTGATACTCTCCACCTTCAGAAGTTTCTCCAGAACCATCTCATTGGAACGCAGAGATGTGGTAAAGTATACCAGTGATTTCTCCAGTTCCAGAAGTTCCATCAATTCCTGATTTCTTGTAGACAGATGAAGTTTCTCCTCAATCTGCTCGCTCTTCTTATCTATAATACGCAGATATCTCAGATACATGCTGGCATTACGGTACAAAATCTGCAGAATAAATCTGGTTTTCATATAGGTAAAAAAGTTTCTTACCCTGCCTTCCATAAATCTTGTCAGAACCTGTGTGTCTTCCAGACATACAGTAAAGATCATCTTCTGAGTCACGATAATACCAAGAGGAATGGTCACATACCAGTCCTTCTCGTTACGTTCTTCAATCGCAGGTACATCTGCAAGGATAAGGGTATAATTGTCCTCCACTTCTATACGGGAACGCTCTTCCTCATCCAAAGGTGCGCGCAAATCGTCCACCTCTATCCCAAATTGCTCGGAAATTTCAAAAATTTCTGTTGCCGTAGGATTCGTCAGCGCAATCCAACAGCCCTCCTGTGGTTCCTGTATTTCATGGATAGCGCCATCGATTGTCTTAAAAATCCTTACCACGATCCACACTTCCCTTCTTTTTCTCGATTTCCCCTCAATAGATTGTTACTGTTTACTCTGTTCTCAGTAACAATAAATCTGCAACTATTCAGAGTTTCTGCAAGAGATTACTGAACAGTTACGTTTACTCTTTATTTTCACAAAGACTCAAACATCATTATAATTTGAACATGAATTTTTGTCAATTCCAATGCTTTCGGTTTACAAAACTTTTACACTTCGCTATAATAAAGTAGTATTTATAAAAGTCCCGTAAAGTGGGGCGTACAGATTGTGGGAATGATTTTCCAAACACGCTCTAACTATGGCAACTGAATTCAGGTGAAATATCCCGCAAAGTGGGGCGTGCAGATTGCGGGAATGATTTTCCAGACACGCTCTAATACAATAACAGGAAAGGATACAAATCATATGAGCCAGTCATCATTTGGAAATAAATTTAAGGTAACCACCTGGGGAGAATCCCACGGAAAAGCTCTCGGAGCTGTGATAGACGGATGCCCGGCAGGCCTTCCTCTCTGTGAAGAGGACATTCAGAAATTCCTCGACAGAAGGAAACCCGGACAGAGCAGATACACCACCGCCCGTAAAGAGGGAGATCTGGTAGAAATCCTCTCAGGTGTCTTTGAGGGCAAAACCACCGGAACTCCAATTTCTCTGATGGTAAGAAATACAGATCAGCGCTCCAGAGACTACGGAAATATCGCATACTCCTATCGTCCCGGACATGCAGACTATACTTTTGACCAAAAATACGGATTCCGCGACTACAGAGGCGGCGGACGTTCTTCAGGGCGGGAAACCATCGGAAGAGTTGCAGCAGGTGCCATTGCTTCTAAAATATTAGAAGAACTTGGCATTTCAATCTGCACCTATACCAGATCTATCGGACCTGTTGAAATCGCTTCTTTTAATAAAGAAGAAATCCATCAGAATGCATTTTATATGCCGGACGCACAGGCAGCAGTGAAGGCCGGTGAATATCTGGAAGAATGTATGAAGAATCAGGACAGTGCAGGCGGCGTGATCGAATGTCGTATTACCGGAACACCTGCCGGACTTGGCGAGCCTGTCTTTGACAAGCTCAGTGCTCTTCTTGCCCACGCCCTGATGTCCATCGGTGCAGTCAAGGCTGTTGAAATCGGTGACGGCATTGCAGTGACTTCCTCAAACGGTTCCACTGACAATGATGGATTCACAGTCAAAGACGGTGAAATCATCAAAACCTCCAACCACGCAGGCGGAATCATGGGAGGAATCAGTGACGGCAGTGAAATCATACTTCGTGCCCATATCAAGCCAACCCCATCCATCAGCCAGCCGCAGCAGACCGTAACCAAAGATAAAGAACCTCTTTCTCTGGAAATCCATGGCCGACATGATCCGGTCATTGTCCCAAGAGCAGTGGTTGTGGTAGAATCTATGGCAGCAATCACACTGGCGGATGCGCTCTTTGTCAATATGAGTTCCCAGATGGATAAGGTTCGGGATTTTTATCGGAAATAATTCCAATTAATCCACGCAAAAATTACCTTCACTTGAATTCTGAGCTGATCTCAGTTTCAAATGAAGGTATTTTATTATCTGCCTATATTGCTGATTCTATGTAACGAATCTGTTATTCTTCCGGAACCGGCCAGATTCTGATACAGTTTGGCTCTGTAATCTTAATCGGCTTACCGTTCATCACAATAATATTCTTCTCATAATCCACTGTAAAAGTAGTCAGTGTATTACTTGCATGATTAGCCAGCACCAGATGCTTATCATCCGGTAAAAGTACCAGATCTTTCGGATATTCACCACTGATCGGAAGTGTAAACTTCCTTGTCAGCATACCAGTCTCCTCATCACGCTCAAACATGGAAACTGTATCCTCACCTGCTGTTGTACAGAAAAGATGCTTGCCATCATTTGCAAGAGAAAGACCGGACGCTGCATTATGTGTATCATGAACATCCTTCTTCGCACTTGTCTCAATCGTCTGGATCAGTTCAAACGCCGGAACCTTACCGCTTCCATCATATTTGTAAGCCCTGATCTCATTACTGAGTTCAAAGAGAATATAAGCAAACTTACCATCATCGCTAAAACGAATGATACGCGGGCCGCTCTCTCTCGGACATCTCAGGATGTCTACCAGTTCCAGCTTATTGCGCAATTTGTTGACACGGTAAATCTTCACCTGATCAATTCCGTTATCTACTGCACAGAGATATTTATTATCCGGAGTCGGACGAACACAGTTCACATGGGGACGGAAGTTACGCTCTGCAACACTTCCGAGTCCTGTATGGAATACGCCATCCATCAGGCTTCCAAGTCTGCCGTCCTTATGAGTATGTACAACAGTCACCTTACCGTCATGATATCCGGCAACATAAAGATACTTACCGTCAACATCTGTAGAAAGGAAACAGCCTCTCATTCCATCAATATTTACACTGTTGATACGTGACAGATCACCATTTTTTATCACGTTTAAATACTGCAACACCCTCATCCTCGATAGAATAAAGATACTTACCATTCTTTGAAACAGCCATGTGGGATGCATTACTTACTTCAACACTGCTGCGTTCTGTAAGAGTGCCATTCTCAACATCAACATCATAAACATGGATTCCCTGTCTGGAAGAGCCATGTGTATAAGAACCCACATAAGCTACATATTTCTTTTCACTCATAATGCTTTTTTCCTCCTGCTGTCCTGAAGTTTATTTATCATCGCTCACTCTGTTCCCGTCTGCTGTCAGCGAGCAATAATATTTTCGTCCCGATATTGCCGGACGATGTCATACGATAAGGTGATTATAGCACATTTTCCTAATCAGAACAAGATTACGGAACTCAGTTTTATGTATTTTTTCCAGTTCATGGGTTACTGTCGTTACTGTTCACATACAAGCCAAAATTCTATTGCCGCAGGCAATCTGGAATGAATTTGGGCTAAGTTCTATACCGGATAAGCGCTCTGCTGTTTATTTGGTAAAATAATTTCTGACAGCCTCCAGTGTCTGGTCTATGATCTCATCTGTATGGGCAACAGATAAAAACATTGCCTCAAACTGTGACGGAGCCATATGGATTCCCTGCGCAAGCATTCCCTTGAAATATTCAGAGAAAGCTTTTGTATCTGAAGATTTGGCTGATGTATAATCCACAACCTCCTGCTCTGTAAAGAACAGGCTTCCCAGGGAAGATACGTAATTGATATGGTAAGGCAGATTTTTCTCTGCCAGGATTTTCTCCATACCGCCATAGAGACGTTTTCCTTTTTCCTCCAGATCTTTATAGATTCCCTGGTGTTCATAGAGATATTTTAACTGTGTTCAGTCCTGCTGCCATTGCAATAGGATTTCCGCTTAAGGTACCGGCCTGGTAAACCTTTCCCACAGGGGAAACCAGTTCCATAATCTCTCTGCGTCCGCCGTATGCGCCTACCGGCATACCTGCACCGATGATCTTACCATAGGTAACCAGATCAGGGGTCACGCCAAAATATTCTGCAGCACCGCCAAAAGCCAGACGGAAACCAGTGATAACCTCGTCAAAGATCAGAAGGGCGCCGTACTCATCGCAGAGCTTTCTCAGACCTTCCAGGAACCCCTTTTTCGGGGGAACCACACCCATATTTGCGCCTACAGCTTCCACGATAACAGCAGCAGTCTGTCCGTCAGCCTGCTCCATCAGTGCACGTACACTGTCCAGATCATTATAAACAGCAGTCATGGTATCCTCTGTGCATCCCTTAGGAACACCGGCACTGTCCGGAACACCGCTTGTCATCACACCGGAGCCTGCACTTACCAGCATGGCATCACTGTGTCCATGATAGCATCCTGCAAATTTAATGACCTTATTCTTTCCTGTAAATCCTCTGGCAACACGGACTGCACTCATAACAGCCTCTGTACCGGAATTTACCATACGCACCATATCCACATGTGGAATATGGTCACAGATGAACTCAGCCATCTCCACTTCGATTGCAGTTGCGCATCCGAAGCTGAGGCCCTTTTCACACGCCTTCAGCACACTTTCTTTTACTTCCGGAAAATTATGGCCCAGGATCATCGGTCCCCAGGAATCGATATAATCCACATATTCTTTTCCATCAACATCATAAATATGGCATCCGTCTGCACGGTCGATAAATCTCGGTGCAATACCGATAGCACCGTAGGCACGTACAGGACTGTTTACTCCTCCCGGAATTACCTTTACCGCTCTGTCAAATAATTCTTCTGATAAACCATCAGCCGATTCTCCCTTCATCCATGCATTTTGCAAGTTCTTTTGCATAATAAGTAAGATAGATCTGGGCACCTGCACGGTATGCACTGACTGCCATCTCACACATAATACGTTCTTCATCGATCCATCCCATCTTTGCAGCTGCTTTCACCATTGCATATTCACCGCTTACACTGTATGTTGCAACCGGCACATTTACAGCCTTTGATACCTCAGAGACCATATCCAGATAAGACATGGCAGGTTTTACCATAATGATATCTGCGCCCTCTTCCACATCCGTAAGAGCTTCCTTCATTCCTTCTCTTCTGTTATGGAAATCCATCTGGTAGCTCTTTCTGTCACCAAAAGACGGTGCAGAACCTGCTGCATCACGGAATGGTCCGTAGAAAGCAGATGCATATTTTACTGCATAGGACATGATCGGTGCTCCATAATGTCCGTTCGCATCAAGAGCCTCACGGATAGCACGTACACGTCCGTCCATCATATCAGAGGGAGCTACCATATCTGCGCCTGCCTCTACATGGGAAACAGCTGTCTTAGCCAGTAATTCCAGTGTTGCATCATTATTTACATCATGACCGCAGAGCACTCCGCAGTGTCCGTGTGAAGTGTACTCACACATACATACATCTGTGATATAGTACATGTCCGGGAACTGTTTCTTTGCTTCTCTCAGGGCCTTCTGTACGATTCCGTTGGGGTCGTACGCACCGCTTCCCACCTCATCCTTATGATCCGGGATACCGAACAGCATAATGCTGTTTACTCCTGCATTCTGCAGACGTTCCAGTTCAAAAGGAAGACGGTCTACACTGTAGCGGAACTGTCCTTCCATAGAAGGGATCTCTTCTTCGATTCCTGTTCCCTCTTTTTACAAATAAGGGATAGATAAGGAAGACTTGTCCATTCTTGTCTCTCTTACCATTTTTCTTAAATTTTCACTGCCTCTTAATCTTCTTGGTCTCTGAATTAAGTCCATGTCTTTTTGCTCCTTTTATCTAACAATTCTCATAACTGTTCCATTTTTTGCAGAATAGTTATCAGTTTTCCTGTTTCATCTCTTCCACAAGCTCTATGAGACTTTCGATGGTAGCCTTCTTTGCCATGCGGGTCTGCATACCATAAGCATCTGCTGCAGCTTTGGTCTGTTTTCCGATACAGGCAGCTTTTACCTTCGTATAGTCCAGTCCCTTTGTGCCTTCCACAAAGCCCTTTACAGTGGATGCACTGGTAAATACTACACAGTCCACACTTCCTGTCTCCAGTTCTTTCTTCTCATCGATCAGTCTGCTCTTCTCATAACGAGTAGTGTAGGTTGCAATATCATCCACCTGTGCCCCTGTCTGCTCCAGCAATTCTGTCAGCTTTTTATTTCCGGCTTCGGCTCTTGGGATCAGGATTTTTTCATTTCCCTGAAGTTCTTTTGCAAGCTCTGCTCCAAGAGTATCTCCGTCATACACATCTGGCACAAAATCAGCCAGCAGGTGATGCTCTTTCAGCTTTTTCTTCGTTCCTTCACCGATCACTGCGATCTTCGCCTGTCCCAGGCTGCGCACATCCATCTCTTTTCTGTCCATCTCGTCAAAAAAGTATCTCCACACCTGCGGGCTTGTAAAAATGATCCACTGATAAGTATCCAGTTTCTCAAATGCCTCATACAGTCTGCCATTATCCTCAACAGGTACTGTACAGATAGACGGCAGCTCCAGAACCTCGGCACCTTTCTGACGGAGAAGATCTGCTGTCTTTGAAATATGCTGTCTTGGTCTTGTGACCAGAACCTTCCAGCCTGCCAGAGGAAGCTTCTCATACCAGGCAAATTTTGTCAGCCAAAGAACATACCTTTCCCACAACAATAATGGCAGGTGTCTCTATCCCCTGTCTGTCCACCTCTTCCTTGAGGGTACCTACAGTAGCAACCACCCGCTTCTGTCCTGCTGTTGTTCCTTTCTGAAGAACTGCTGCCGGCATATCCGGATCCATTCCACCTGCAAGAAGCCCTTTGCAGATATCCTCCAGTGCTGCAATTCCCATTAGAAACACCAGTGTTCCCTTTGTCCGGGTCAGTGCTTTAAAATCTATATCATACTCCTGCCCTGCGCGTTTATGTCCTGTAATAATATGTAAGGACGAACAGAAATCCCTGTGTGTCACAGGAATCCCATTATAAGCAGGAACAGAAATGGGAGATGTCACTCCGGGTATAATCTCATAAGGGATTCCATTCTCAGAAAGAAGTTCCAGTTCCTCCCCGCCTCTTCCAAAGAGAAAGGGGATCTCCACCTTTAAGTCTTACTACTTTATTTCCTTTTTCAGCTTCTTCCAGAAGAACCTTATTAATATCCTCCTGCACCATTGTATGGTGATTTGCTCTTTTACCTACATTAATCAGTCTGGCATGCTCCGGGATCTTTGCCAGAACCCCTTCGCCTACCAGACTGTCATATACTACCACATCTGCCTGCTGCAGAACCGCTGCGCCCTTTAATGTAAAAAGCCCGATATCACCCGGTCCCGCACCAACCAGCCAAACCTTGCCAGCTGCCATGTTTCTTCTCCTTTTTGCGTCACAAGAATTTTCTTTTTATAAATTTTTTTATCTTCCCTCACAGTCAGATTTCAATTGCTTTGCAAGTGCAATTCCCAGCTTCTCTCCATCCTCTGCTGCACCTCTGATCTGACCTGTAAGCCACTTTCCTGTAGCTTCACTGTAATATAAACCGCGGATAAAGATCTCATCTCCGTCCACCTCTGCAAATGCAGCTACAGGCGAAGAACATCCTCCGTCCAGATATTTTACATATGCGCGCTCTGCAGCTCCTGCAAGCCAGGCATCCCTGTCACAGTATCCGTCCAGATACCCATAATCCTCACCTTTGCGTCCCTGCACAGCCAGAATCCCCTGACCTGCTGAAGGAATCATCTCATCCGGTGTAAAATATCTGCTGATCCTGCTTTCCAGTCCCAGTCGTTTCAGGCCTGCCGCTGCCAGGATCAGCCCGGAATACTCTCCTTCATCCAGCTTGCGAAGCCTTGTCTGCAGATTTCCACGGATACTCTTTACCTCCATCTCAGGATACAGCTTCTCTAACTGAAGAGTTCTCCTTAAGCTGGAACATCCCAGAGGTTTATCCGGATCCAGCTCCGCCACTCCCTCAGGAAGCACCAGTACATCTCTTGGATCCTCACGCTTTGAAAAGGCCAGAAGCGGAAGCTCTTTTGGAACCTCCATAGGCATATCCTTAAGACTGTGTACAGACAGATTGCTTTTACCATCCAGCAATGCCCTGTCCAGTTCTTTTACAAACAGTCCTTTTCCGCCCACCTTATCCAGGGTACGATCCAGAATAATATCTCCTGTCGTTTTCATAGTCAGGATATTTACTGTTATTTCAGAGCCGGCATTTTCTTCACGGTTTTTCTGTTCTATATAGCTTTTTACCATCTCACTCTGGAGAACTGCCAGCTTACTCTCTCTACTTCCAATGATCACCTCAGTCATCATTTTCCTCCTCATTATCATCTTCCTGCGCAACTCTCTCCAGGGCATTCTGAATCTCTTCTCTTATCCTGCGCGCTTTTTTGTGGTCCAGACCACTGGCTGTGATTCCCACCACCAGTCCCTCTTCCATATAAATTCCCGGGAAATAAAAATCGCACTGCTCCCTGTCACTGGCTACATTAACATAAACGCCTTCCTGCCTGCAGATCCTGTGGATCTCATCATTTAACTTTCTGTCATTGGTAGCTGCGATCACCATATATGCCATCGCAAAGTCTGTACGCTTCACCGGACGTGTGATCAGCTCTACATAGCCGGCTTTGCCAAGCTCCATCATCTCCATGGTGACCTTCGGAGCAATGACTCTGATATTTCTGGTGAATGATAAAAGGGTTTTCACTCGACGGGTTGCAATGTTTCCGCCGCCTACAACCACGATATTCTTATCTGATAAGTCTATAAACATTGGAAAATACGGCTTATTCTTCATATATTTTCTCCAGTCCTGCCACACACTCAAGGAAAATCTCCTGATTCAGACTGTCACGCAGACCAAAGATCAGTTTATTTACTACTTTTCCTGCTGCCGTATCCACTGCATGGACCAGATTCTGCCTGTCATCCTCTTCCATAGGTGTTTTCTTTAATATCTTTGCAATCCTTAAATTCAGGTCATTGACTGCCTCATCTTTAATATCCTGAATTCTTGGGATCAGGTCTCTTCCATCCAGCCATTGGAAAAATTCATCCATCTGCTCTCTTACGATCGCGCCTGCTGCCTCCAGATTTTCCTGAAGTTCTGCAGGAACTTCCTCTATACGGAAGCTGTCCATGTCATAAAGTGTGACCCCCTGGATCTTTCCAACAGATGGCTCTATATCTCTGGGAACTGCCAGATCGATCAGGATCAGGTCATCCTTTGTCCGGATTCCCTGGAACAATTCTTCTTTTAATGTAAAATTCGGGCTTGCAGTTGCACTTACTACAAGATCACACTGTGGCATATACTCCATTCTGTCACCGTAATTAATACGCTTGCAGCCCAGCGGAATATTCACAACTCCGCTTCTGTACTGACGGATGGTCACTGTTACATCTGCACCTGCCTCCTGCAAAGCCTGAGCAGCCACCTTACCCATCTCACCGTTACCGATAACCATACAGGTCTTATCCCTGAGAGAATACCCTTTCTCTGCCAGAAATCCGATGGCCTGATGGATCACTGACGGATTTCCATGAGAAAAAAGGAACCTCTGTCTTAATCCTCTTTCCTGCTGTGGCAGCCATTCTGAACAAAACCTCCAGAACACCATCTGCCGCAAAATTCTCTCTTGCCAGATTCAGGGCATCCTTCACCTGTGTAAGGATCTGATCCTCCCCTATGATCTGTGATTTCAGACCACTGGTAAGATAAAAAAGATGCTCAACTGCCTCCTGATCCTTACGCTCTACAAAATATTTTCTGTAAGAATCATCAGTGATTCCCTTTATCCTGCAGAGGCAGTCATAAAGACAGACTTCCTCCTCCTCATCCACACTTGCCCAGACCTCCAGGCGGTTACAGGTGGACAGGATCACGCATCCATATATTCCATTTTGATTCTTTATTTTTCCATTGCTTCACCGGCACTTTTTTTGTAAATGCAAATTTCGCACGAATATCCACCGGTGCCATATTATGGTCAATTCCAATCATGGAAATACTCATAACTCTAACTCTCCTTCGTATTTCGCCATTCCTCAGCCATTTCATATCAAATATCCCACTGGCAACAGGGTATTTGATTTGATATGAAATCCGGACAGCTAAAAAGCACTGTCAGAAATATCATAATCATTTCCTGTTAAGATGTCAATTGTAAACAC
>ENA-OQCU01000925-OQCU01000925.1-human-gut-metagenome-genome-assembly--contig:-NODE-925-length-11281-cov-2.629550_pt1 | contig 11281 bp, 13 predicted proteins | sample MGYA00242504_ERZ504590 | MGnify/ENA primary metagenome ERZ504590 (study PRJEB26092, sample SAMD00036318) | human gut metagenome | host: Homo sapiens | study: EMG produced TPA metagenomics assembly of...
GACTTATTGTCGAGGATGTAAAGCAGGTACAGCCGTTACATGAAGCCATAGTGCTTGGCATTCTGTTTCTGGTTTTGTATATTATAATTTGTAAGATACTTAGTAAAACGATATTGTATAGATTCAGATAGAATCAGGAAGGAGGAAAAATGCACAATAGTTTAAAAAAGAGCTGTCAGTATAGCTATAGCTGCGATAGCCTTGTTTTCTCTGCCATGTGGAAGCATTTTTGCAAGGACGCATATTGATATTGATAAGAAATGCTCTATAACAGTTGATATCCCTGATACATGGGAGGATTTGTATACTGTGGATTTTCCCGTAGAGCTTTACAGAGTGGCAGATGTAGATGAGAACGATGTATACACTGCAACGAAGCAGTTTGATGAGCTGGCTAAATCTATATCAGATATCAGCAGTAAAACTACCGCAGATGACTGGGAAAAGATGGCAAAGACAGCTGCGGACATTGCAGACAAAGGTTCTTTGACAGCAGATGAGGTAATAGATGTTTCAAACGGAAGGGGAAACGTTACAGGCGTTAAGACGGGACTGTATCTGGTGTATGCAAAGCCGGCTAATTCGGAAAGATTTGGATACACATTTGTGCCGTATCTGGTTTCGGCTCCTAATAATGAGTTTGCTATGACAGGAAGCGGCTCAGATTCATGGATATATGATGATATCGATATCGATCTGAAGCCTGAACAGACCGGGCTTATGGGAAGCTTACAGATTAATAAGACATTAAAGACATACAATACAGCACTCGGTGAGCCGGTGTTTGCATTTGATGTTGAGGCCTACGACAGGGATGGTAATGTGGTGTTTTCAGATATCGCATCAATCAGATTTGACAGTACAGGGGCTAAGAGCGTAGTTATTGACAATATTCCGGCAGGGTCAAGGGTGATAGTAAAGGAGGTATATGCCGCTGGCAGTTATCAGGTGACCTCCTCAGACAGCATAGAGACACAGATTGTGGCCGGTGAGACCGCAGATGTTGATTTCACAAACGATTACAACGACAAATTGATTTATAGTACCGGTGTCGTAAACCATTTTGAGTATGACGGAACCGGATGGGAATGGGTGCAGAATTAATGAAAAAATTATCAGAGTCTTGTAAAAAACTTAATAGAAATCACCGTATTCTTGTATGTGCAGCCTTTGCTGCAACACTCATTGTCTGTGGTGTTTCAGTTAAACCGACACTGGCATATTTTACAACCTATGCTACGGCAAAGGGCGGTATCTCAGTAGATATCGGTCCTACAACTGATGTCAAGGAGAAGTTTAAGGACTGGAAGAAAACTATTGAGATTGAGAATACAGGAAAAGCAGACTGTTTTGTCAGGGTAAAGGTAATTGCAGCAAGCCAGTTTGATATACAGGCATCAGGCTCAAACTGGAGCCTTTCAGATGATGGCTACTGGTATTACAGTCAGGTAGTGCCGGTTGGTGGCAAAACCGAGCCGATTGTTGCAGCTATCACAGTTAGTGAAAAGGTAAAGACCAGCTTCAATGTAGTTGTGGTTCAGGAGTGTGCTCCTGTCACATATGATGAGAATGGCAATCCGTGTGTCGCACCTGATGCAAAATGGGATGCGACAGCACAATATGATAAAGAGGAGGGCGAAGAGTAATGAAGAGAAAACTTCCAATTATACTTGTAGCATCCTCTGCGATAATGCTTGCAGCATCGACGATTGGATCTACAAAAGCGACTCTTACATATATGAGTGATAATTATCTGGCTCAGATTGACATCAAATCCATCGGTGTTACTTTGACTGAGAATGGCAATGATGTGAGCTGGCGTGACTATAAGCATAAGGATGATGACTGGAGCGAGGCAACAGGAGTGCTGCTTGGAGATATGCTAAAGAATGCCGGAGATGAAAAACTGATTCTCGACAAAAAGTACGATGAGAAGCTTGCTGTCAAAAACAGCGGCTCGATAGATGAGTATGTGAGAGTGTCTGTGCAGCATTACTGGGCAGACAAGGAGACAGGTGATAAGCTTTCAAACCTTGATCCATCCAAGATACAGATTGACTTTACAAACGATGGCTGGACAGAGGATAAGAGTGCTGAGACTACAGAGCGAAATGTATTTTACTACAATTCTATTTTTAAAAAAAGGTCAGACATCCACTGATTTTATAGACAAAATCAGTATATCCGGCGATATTGCAGCCATTGTGGGTCAGACATCACAGACTGATGATAACGGACTTACAACCATCACTACTACCTATGAATATGATGGTGCGCAATTTGTGCTGGAGGCAACTGTTGATGCAGTACAGACACACAATGCAAAGGACGCAATTAAGAGTGCGTGGGGTGTTGATGTAAATATATCAGATGACGGGGCACTTAGCTTAGAGTAAAGGAGGACAATATGAAAAATTTATCGCATTATTATCATGCATGTTGTTTATCCTTGGTTCGATAGGCACTGTATTTGCAGATGAGAATACTACTACAGCCGGCTCATGTGAGTTTACCGGCAATGAGATGGTCAGTTCGTTCGATTCAAATAAAATAGCAGCCTCTGTCTCACAGATGGAGCCGGGAGATTCTGTCACATTTTCCGTTGATATAAAGAATAACATGCCGTATTTCGACGAAATGGTATATGTCCAATGATGTGTTAAAGAGTCTTGAGGATACACAGGCTGTGGCTGAAAATGGTGGATACTCATATATTCTTACTTTCGTAGGACCGGATGGAAAAGAGGACACTAATATACAGCAGCACCAGCGTAGGTGGAGAGAAGGAGGCAACAGCCGGAAAAGGACTCAATGAGGCTACAAACTCTCTGGATAAGTTCTTTTATTTTAAAGACATTAGAGCCTGGAGAGGGAGGCTGTGTGAAGCTTTTAGTAGGGCTTGACGGAGAGAGTCAGGGTAATATATATCAGGATACACTCGCAAAGCTTATGATGAACTTTGCGGTAGAGGATAACTCTGATCCAACTTTATCAAATCCACCTACATTTACAACTACAACAAGCAAGGTAAAGACCGGAGATATCTGGTCAATAGCGTCAGCTGTAGTGTTTGTGATTGGTATTATTTTGATGATACTGGCTTTCGTAAGTGACAGAAAAGGGGGGCTAAGCAAAATGAAAAGATTGCTTAAATATTTTCTTGCAGCTCTTGTTGTCATAACCGGTGTTTTCTCACAGACAGCAGATGCAAAGGCATTTTCATATACGTACATGTTTCCTTCTCAGCCGGAGGTCAGGGAAGCATAAACGGTGGTGTGCAGGTACGAAAGGCATCAGGCAATGAGGCTTCGGTTTCTGTTTCTGCTAAAGGAGACAAAATAATTGTCACAGGTCTTGAATATGGAGATGTCATCAGCTGTGATGCACAGGGCAGTGTGGCACTTAATGAAAACAGCAAGTACTACGTAAAGGGAATCAGATTAGCGGCCGTGACAATAATACGGTTGCACAGTCGGCTTTTCTCGTATCGGGAGATCAGGACTATGTTGTTGCATACGGCATACCGGGCGAGCTTGCTGAGTATACAGTCAACTATGTGGATACAGATGGCAATAAGCTTGCTGAAAGCCGTACCTATTATGGTAATGTGGGCGATGAGCCGGTTATAGCATATCTGTATATAGATGGATATATTCCGGACAGCTATAATCAGACAGGAAAGCTGTCGTCAAATGACATCAGAAAACGATGTTCAACTTTGTATATTCAAGGGCTGCATCAAGCATGGCTGCTGCCGGAAATGGAGCAAATGACAATACTGCGGCAGGCGGCAATCAGGCAGCCGCAGGAGCTGCAAATACAGCCGGGGCAGCTAATGCAGCGGGCAATGCAGCAGGAGCGGCAAATAACGGAGCTGCAGATGGAGCAAATGCCGCAAACACAATAGTGCCTGACGGACAGAATGATCCGCAGGATGGAATCCAGGCACCGCAGGCACAGCCAAATACTGATATAGCAGATGAGCAGGTACCGCAGGCGGCAAACGACAATAAGCATGATATAGCAGATGAGCAGGTACCGCTTGCCACCATGATTAGTGAGAGTGGAATGGCCGTTCCGCTGGCTATTGGTGCGCTTGGGATAGTTGCAATTCTTGCAATTATGATATTTGTCATAGTAAAGTATGTTAAGTCTGTCCGTGTTCGAAAAAAATAGTATGAAACATAAGGGAAAAGATAATAAAAATTAGTTGATATTTGCTGAAATTATGGTATTATTAATGTGTGCGCTTGTATGAGTGCACACATTAATCAAGTATATGGATGGATTTTTTTTACCATACCAGAAATAAAATTTAGGAGGAATTGCAAAATGGCAAACAAGTGGGTATATACCTTCAAAGAGGGTAACATGACCATGCGTAATCTTCTCGGTGGTAAGGGTGCTAACCTCGCTGAGATGACAGAGATTGGACTTCCTGTACCACAGGGTTTCACAATCACTACAGAGGCTTGTACACAGTACTACGAGGATGGACGTAAGATCAATGATGAGATTATGGCTCAGACTATGGAAGGTGTAAAATGGATGGAAGAGGTTAACGGAAAGAAATTCGGTGACCTTAAGAATCCTCTTCTCGTATCTGTTCGTTCAGGTGCCAGAGCTTCAATGCCGGGTATGATGGATACAATCCTTAACCTTGGTCTTAATGATGATGTTGTTGCAGCTATGATCGCTGGTAACCCAGATCCAGCATTCGAGCGTTTCGTATATGATTCATACAGACGTTTCATCCAGATGTTCTCAGACGTTGTTATGGAAGTAGGAAAGAAATACTTCGAGCAGCTCATCGACAAGATGAAAGAGGACAGAGGTGTTAAATTTGACGTAGACCTTACAGCAGCTGACCTTAAAGAGTTAGCAGAGCAGTTCAAGGCTGAGTACAAGAATCAGTTAGGAACAGACTTCCCTTCAGATCCTGTAGAGCAGTTAAAGCTTGCTATCGAGGCTGTATTCCGTTCATGGGACAACCCACGTGCAAATGTTTATAGAAGAGATAACGATATCCCTTATTCATGGGGAACAGCTGTTAACGTAATGCCTATGGTATTCGGTAACTTAAATAACGAGTCAGGTACAGGTGTTGCATTCACACGTGATCCTGCAACTGGTGAGAACAAGCTTATGGGTGAGTTCCTTATCAATGCACAGGGTGAGGACGTTGTTGCCGGTGTTCGTACTCCAATGCCAATCGCTCAGATGGAGCAGGAGTTCCCAGAGGCATACGCTGATTTCCTTAATGTTTGTGAGACTCTTGAGAATCACTACCATGATATGCAGGATATGGAGTTCACAGTTGAGAACAAGAAGCTCTATATGCTTCAGTGCCGTAATGGTAAGAGAACAGCTCCAGCTGCTCTTAAGATCGCTTGCGATTTAGTAGATGAGGGACATAAGACACCAGCTGAGGCTGTTGCAATGATCGACCCTCGTAACCTTGATACATTATTACATCCACAGTTCGATGCTGCTGCACTTAAGGCTGCAACTCCACTTGGAAAGGGTCTTGGAGCATCTCCGGGAGCTGCTTGTGGTAAGGTTGTATTCACAGCTGACGATGCTGAGGCATGGGCTGAAAGAGGAGAGAAAGTCGTACTTGTACGTCTTGAGACATCTCCAGAGGATATCACAGGAATGAAGGCTGCTCAGGGTATCCTTACAGTTCGTGGTGGTATGACATCTCACGCAGCCGTAGTTGCACGTGGTATGGGAACATGCTGTGTATCTGGTTGTGGTGATATCAATATGGACGAGGAGAACAAGAAGTTCACACTTGCAGGACAGACATTCACAGAGGGATCTGAGATTTCTATCGATGGTACAACAGGTAACATCTACGCTGGAATCATCCCAACAGTTGATGCTTCAATCGCTGGTGAGTTCGGACGTGTTATGGCATGGGCTGATGAGTTCAGAAGACTTAAGGTTCGTACAAATGCAGATACTCCTGCAGATGCTAAGAAGGCTCGTGAGCTTGGTGCAGAGGGAATCGGACTTTGCCGTACAGAGCATATGTTCTTCGATCCAGAGAGAATCGCTGCATTCCGTGAGATGATCTGCTCTGATACAGTAGAGGAGAGAGAGACAGCTCTTAACAAGATTCTTCCATATCAGCAGGGAGATTTCGAGAAATTATACGAGGCTCTTGAGGGATGCCCAGTAACAATTCGTTTCCTTGATCCACCTCTTCATGAGTTCGTTCCTACAGAGGAGGCTGACATCGAGAAGCTTGCAAAGGCTAAGAATAAGTCAGTAGAGGAAATCAAAGCTATCTGTGAGTCACTCCATGAGTTCAACCCAATGATGGGTCATAGAGGATGCCGTCTTGCAGTTACATATCCTGAGATTGCTAAGATGCAGACAAAGGCTGTTATCCGTGCAGCTATCAATGTAAAGAAAGCTCATCCAGACTGGGATATCGAGCCTGAGATCATGATCCCATTAGTATGTGAGATCAAAGAGCTTAAGTTCGTTAAGAAGATTGTAGTTGAGACAGCTGACGCTGAGATCGCTGCTGCAAATGCTGACATCAAGTACCATGTTGGTACAATGATCGAGATCCCAAGAGCTGCTCTTACAGCTGATGAGATCGCTACAGAGGCTGATTTCTTCTGCTTCGGTACAAACGACCTTACACAGATGACATATGGCTTCTCTCGTGATGATGCAGGTAAGTTCCTTAACGCTTACTATGACAACAAGATTTTCGAGAACGATCCATTTGCTAAGCTTGACCAGACAGGTGTTGGTAAATTAATGGAGACAGCTATTAAGCTTGGAAAGCCAGTTAATCCTAACCTTCACGTTGGTATCTGTGGAGAGCACGGTGGAGATCCTTCATCAGTTGAGTTCTGCCACAAGATTGGACTTGACTATGTTTCATGTTCACCATTCCGTGTACCAATCGCTCGTCTTGCTGCAGCACAGGCTGCTATCGCAGAGCAGGCAAAATAGACAAAGGTTCTAATTTAAAAGTCTATATATAAGATTTTGAAAGGGAAAGTATTTAATACTTCCCTTTTTTTGACTGCCATCATGTATTTCACACCATAAAAACTACATTTCGCGCCGAGAGTATAGATTTTAGGCACTATATGTTGTATAATTGGTACTAGAAATACAAGTATATGTGATATGAATAGAGGACGAAGCACAGCTACAATGTATATATGAGCCGCCAGATATATAATGAGGGTACATTTCTCAACATTTTCATCGGTCTGCATTACCTTTTCAAGAGTGAGCTGGATGAGACGGAGCGTTTCTTCAATGGATGAGGTCATTTTTTCGGTTTCAATTTTTAACCATCTCAAATTCATCTCTGAATGAAGTCAGGATGTTTTCGACCTCTGTAGAAAGCTCTGACATGGTTTTTGCTGTCTGGGCAAGACCTTCTGTCTGTCAATCCGCTATACTAAAAATTAACTATATACTTACAGGAGGGCATAAAGCATGAACATACTTCTGATTAACGGAAGTCCAAAAGGCAAACGAAGCAATTCGTTAAGGCTTGCAAAACAGCTTTATAGAAGGCTTCAAAGAAGGATATAAGAGCAAAAATGAAGCTATATCTATTGATGAAATGCATGTAGCCTCAATGAATGTAGGAGCGTGTAAGGGCTGCTTTGCATGCTGGCAGAAGACACCGGGGGTGTGCTGCATAAATGACGATATGCAGACTGTTATTGGGAAAATGCTTGAAGCGGATATTGTTGTGTGGTCGTTTCCTCTGTACTATTTTAGTGTGCCGGGAATACTAAAGAACGTGATTGACAGGCAGCTTCCCATGAGCCTGCCGTTTATGAGTACAAAGGATGACGGATACGGAAGCGGCAGCCATGATTGCAGATACGACATGGAAGGCAAAAGGCATGTGCTAATCTCTACCTGTGGCTTTTATTCTGCAGAGGGAAATTATGACAGTGTACTTCGGATGTTTGACCATTTCCTTGGAAAAGGGCATTATACAACCATATTTTGTGGTCAGGGGGAGCTGTTTCGTGTAAAAGAGCTGTCAAAGAGGACTGACGAATATCTGGCTACGGTAAAAAGTGCCGGGGCAGAATATGCCATCACAGGAAAAATATCTGAAAAAACAGAAGTGACGCTCCATACTCTTTTATATCCAAGGGATGTATTTGAAAGTATGGCGGATGCCAGCTGGGGAATCAGCAGGACAACAGGAGAAAAGGAAGCGGATGACCTTGTTTTCACCAGACAGATGGCTGCATTATACAATAAGGATACCTATGACGGAAAGGAACGCGTGCTTGAGATATGCTATACCGATTTGAAGCATACATACCAAATAAAGCTTGATGATAAAGGTAGTGAGGTGCTTACTGACCAAAGCCTTGCCGCGACTACACGCATAGATACGCCTTTTACGGTATGGTCGGCTATTTCCCGAGGCGAGATAGGTGGCGCAGAGGCATTGGGAAAGCAGATGTATACGGTGACAGGTGATTTTTCCTTGATGGTAAACTGGGATAAATTTTTTGGAAGTACATCGGCAGTCAAAGAGACAGAAAAAACATCACAAGGTGTGGAGGTGCAGAAAAATCCATCCATGATGACAATGCTCATACCATGGATTACGTTTTGGATAGCAGTTTCTGTCAATACTGAAAAGGGTTCTGTGATTGCTCATTTTTGGTGGCATCCGCTATACCTTTTATTATGAGAAAACATAAATTTGTAATATGGGATCAGCTCTCAATTGTTGCTGTTGCTACACTTTCTGCGATTGCAAGCCTGACAGGAGCAGGTGACATATCAACAGATATCGGATATCTGGTGTTTGGGCTGTTCTGGCTGGTTTCATGCCTGACAAAGGAGCCTTTATGCGCAACATATGTGAAATACAATTATGGCGGTGAAGCCGCACATAAAAATCCTCTCTTTATGAAGACGAATTATATACTTGCGGCGGCATGGGGAGTATTATACGTGTTGACAGCAGTGTGGACATTTCTGCTGAAAAAAGGCAGGTGTTGGAGCTACACATTATTGTCGTAAAACAATTTGATGCCTGTATTGATGGGCATATTTACCGGATGGTTTGAAAAATGGTATCCTGCAAGGCTCGCAAGAGGCTCAAAAAAGCAGTAATTCGTAAGATTTTTTTAATGTTTATGTATTCTATTACTTTAGGTGGATAGAAGAGTACTCTTTAGAAAACGTACTCATAGTAGTGCTTATAAATAAAGAAAGAGGTATATCATAATGAAGTAAAAAACTGATTACAATTGTAATAGGAGCTATGCTTTGCGCCGGCTTGTTTGCAGGCTGCGGACAGAGCGATACAAAGCAGGATAAGGCAGCAGGTACCGAAAGTGCAAAGCAGGCTGATACCAAGGATGAAGGTGAAAAGGGCTCACAGGAAGAGAAGGAGCTTACAGGAACAATCGATGACATAAAGGACTTCATGTTTGTAGTGACTGATGATAAGGATACACCATACAGCTTTACCTTCGATGAGAAGCCTGACGGACTCGAGGGTGTTGCAAGCGGAGATAAGGTGAATGTTAAGTATACAGGTACTATTTCAGAGGTGGATCCGTTTGAGGGGAAGATAATATCTATTGAGAAGGCAGAATAAGGACAATAAGCAGGGAAGGATAGGAGCTTTGTGAAAGGGCAAAAGGCATATGGAGTGATTCAATAATTGAAGTGTTATAAGGCAATAAAAAAGAACTCTTTGAGGGCAATGTCATTAAGTTAAGAATTTTGACATGGCCCTTGGGAGTCCTTTTTTGCATTATATACATATTGTTTAGTTTATTTATTTTTTCTGTTTCTGATATGCACCTCAGGTATGGCAACATTGTCATAGCTGATAGGTGCATTTTCTTTATCAGCGTCCTCGTGGCTTTCGGTGCTTTTTACGTGCACCTCAGGTATTGCCACGTTGTCAAAAGTTAAATCGTAATTATGTTTTTTCATTTTTCTTCTCTGTTTTTAAATATTTTTTTCAGTTTTTCAAACATATTTTTCTCCGGTTGTTTTACAGTAGGTTTATAAAGAATGTGATTACAAGGCTGTTTAAAAAGTCGGCAAACAGGCTTCCTACGAGCGGTATGAGCAGATATGCCTTGATGGACGGCACATATTGGTCGCAGACAGCCTGCATATTTGCCATGGCGTTTGGTGTGGCTCCGGTTCCGAAGCCGCAGGTGCCTGATACAAGTATGGCTGCATCGTAGTCGCGCCCCATGATGTTGAACTCGATAACATACGTGAATATGATTATGAGAAGCACCTGTGCTGCAAGCAGTATGACGAGTGGGAGAGCGAGTGATGCAAGCTCCCAGAGCCTTAGTGTGATCATTGCCATGCCTAGGAATAGAGAGAGGCTTATACCTCCCAGGTCATTTATCTCTCCCATATGGATGGTGGCGATTCCTGTGTACTCACATATGTTTCGCATGAGTGCGGCTGCGAGCATCGCTCCTATATATATTGGGAAAGTGAGCCCAGTTTTTGTGAGAAGCATTGTAAAGATGGTTCCGACACCTATTGCCAGGATAAGCTGGAATACGGAATCAGCGTACATATTTGTGTGGCGCTCATGCTTTTTCTCATCCTCCACCAGCAGGCTGTCGTCCTCGTTTGCTGCTGTATTAAGCAGGCTATGCTTTTCGATCAGTCTTTTTCCAAGAGGTCCGCCTATCAGGCTTCCAAAGATGAGACCGAAGGTAGCTGCGGCTGTACAGATGGTCGTGGCACCCTTTATGTTCAAGTCCTCTAGCACCGGGCCAAAGGCTCCTGCGGTGCCATGTCCGCCAACCATAGGAATAGAGCCGGTGCACATGCCGATTAGAGGATTCAGGTTTAAGAGCTTTGCAAGCCCCACGGCGGTTAAGTTTTGTAATATGATAAGTACTATAACCAGTCCCAAGAATACGATGAGCGATTTGCCTCCGCTTTTTAATACCTTGAGATTTGCCTGAAAGCCTACAGATGTAAAGAAGAATACCATGCAGACCTCGCGCAGTGTGTCATTAAAGGAAAATTCTGCGATTCCTGTGACATAGCATATGCATGTCATGATGGCAAAAATCAGTCCGCCTATGACAGGCGCCGGAATACAGAATTTCTGAAGAAAATATATTTTCTTTTTTAAATAGTTTCCAAGTAAGTAGTACAAGCACGGCAACGGCCAATGTTGTCTGGTACATGTCAAGTTGTATTTTCATGTGTACCTTTCAATTTTAATTGATATATTCTTGTTATTTTCTTTTATATTTTAGAACATTAC
>ENA-OQCU01000928-OQCU01000928.1-human-gut-metagenome-genome-assembly--contig:-NODE-928-length-11260-cov-2.042037_pt1 | contig 11260 bp, 7 predicted proteins | sample MGYA00242504_ERZ504590 | MGnify/ENA primary metagenome ERZ504590 (study PRJEB26092, sample SAMD00036318) | human gut metagenome | host: Homo sapiens | study: EMG produced TPA metagenomics assembly of...
AACCATCGCCTCGTAATAATAGTAAATATTTAAAGGCTGTCCTACAATCTGACCAGTACGGCCATTGATATTCTTTTCTAAACCATTAGAAAGTTCTACTATTTCATCCTTTGCTGTAGAAACCGACAAAGTAGTATCCCAATTCAAAAAATTTTTTTGTCCTCACAGGCACACCACCTATTGAATCTCCAAAAACCGTGTCCTTTGGTCTTACCAATGTTTGAAAGTACATGTGAATAAACTGATGACAAAGGGCAAGCTCTGAGCATAAAGCAAGTCTTTAGTCTTATTGATATAAAAGTCCGCACTACCATAAATACGATTACCCCAAAAACCAAAGTCCACGCCAAAATTATATGAAGTAGTAGTTTCCCAAGTTAAATTCTCATTCCCCAAAGTAGTCGGGATACGACCAGTGGTCACACCTGAACCAAATTCATAATAAATTTGATTATCTGCATTTACCATAGGTAATGTCTGGTAAGCACTGATACCAGCATTACCTGTGCTACCCCAAGAAGCACGCAACTTCAAATTATCCAACCAATCACGGGTACTTTCCATAAAATTCTCATCACTCACCCGCCAAGCTACAGCTACTGAAGGGAAATAGCCCCACTTATGCCCCTTGGCCAGTACCGATGAACCATCAGCACGAAGTGAAGCTGCAAGCAAATATTTAGATTTATAGCTATAGTTTACACGACCAAAATAAGATTGCATGGTAGTCTTAGTATAAGAACTAGTATTAACTGGAGTCTTGATAAGACTTACATCATAAAATGAGCTTTTGTAGTAATGTTCAGCAGAAGCATAGCCCGAGACCTGACTGCTACGGGCCTCATTACGTTTAGTAGAACTACCTAACAACAGCGTCAAACTATGATCACTACCTCCGAAATCAGTTATATAATTTAAGGTGTTGTCCCAAGTATAATTAATATAATGATTTTGATCATTCGAAATATAGCTACCCTTAGCACTTTGCAATTCACTGACGCTCTGATAGTCACGATACAACCCCTCGTGTTGCTGTTGATAGTCAACATTGAACAAAGTCTTTAACGTCAACCCTTTAATGGGAGTGAGTTGCAAGTAACTGGTAGCAAACAAACGATTGGTCACAATATTATTATCGTAAGCCCCTTCCTGATCATCCAGTAACGGGTTGGCATGTGCTTCATAATAGGGAGAAGGGCGAAGAATAATATTACCATCAGCATCGTAAGGATGAGCAATAGTTGACATATAAAGCGAACGACCGAATACATTGCCACTGCGTTTGTCGTGGTTCTTATGAGTGTAGAGCATATCCATACCCACTTTTAAAATATCGTTCACCTTGTGGTCCACTGAAAGTTTACCATTATAACGGGCCAACTTATCATTTTTCAGCAGTCCCCTTCCACCATAGCCCCCATAGAAATATTGAAAGTAGTCTTTTCTGAGCCACCAGAAATAGAAAGATCATAGTTTTGAGTCAAACCATTTTTCAGCAGCAAATTAGGCCAATCTGTATAGGAGCCCTCATTATAAACATCCATTTCCGAATAAGGTAAACCGAAGTTTGGAGCAGTACCCAATACATCTTCCACCTTGGCATGATGAGTACCCCAACTACCGTCAGCAATATCATCTTTATAGTTCTTGGCATCTAGCAAACGCCGTACCTCGCGTTCACCGTACATGACTTTCGGAATATTGGTAGGTTCATTGACGGACACATAGGCATTCAAATTTACTTTCGTCTTTCCTGCTTTACCTCTTTTAGTTGAGATGATGATTACACCATTAGCCCCTTTAGTACCATAAATAGCTGTAGATGAAGCATCTTTCAGCACTTCCATAGATTCTATGTCTGAAGGGTTTATATCAATAGTCGAACCATATTCCACACCATCGACTAAAATAAGCGGAGAATTATCTGCGTTGATAGAACGATTACCACGTAAATTGATATTGATACCTGAACCGGCCTGACCACTGCTCTGCTGAATATCCAAGCCTGGCACTTTGGCCTGCATAGCCTGCATGGCATTACTAGAAGCTGTTTTCTGAATATCTCCAGCTTTTACAGATGAGACCGATCCTGTAAGGTCACGCTTCTTTACCACACCATATCCCACTACAACTACCTCGTCAAGCACCTCATTATCACTCTCCATTTTAATAGCAAACGCATGCTGACTACCTACTTTTATGTTCTGAGTCTTATATCCGATATACGAAATAACCAATGTAGCATTTGCGGGAACCTCCAATACAAACTTCCCATCCAAATCCGTAACCGTCCCTGTAGTAGTTCCTTGAACCAAGACTGATACTCCAATCATAGGCTCACCTGTTTCATCAATAATGGTTCCGGTGACACTTTTCACCTGAGTAACAAGTTGAGTGCCAAAGTTCCTAACATCGGAAGAAACCTCAGCCATCATCGGTGCGACACTTATGGACATTGCGGCCGACAAGCTCCAAATAAGAAAAGAACGGCTGGCTTTACAACCGTATGCGCTTGCAAACAAACGCCTTGTTTCTGAACATTTCCATACTTTCCTGGGTTAACAAATAATCATTTTAGATTTAATAATTCTTTTGTGTTCTCTTTAAGCGTGCTCCATAATCATAGTATCTTAAATCACACATTGCAAAAGTAGAAATATTTTCGGAAAACAAAGTAATTTTGCACTTTTTTTCTTTATTTTATTTCGTTTGCTTTCATTTATAATAAACAACACGACCTAAAAACAAAAAAAAATCGATATAAAGTATTGGACATATGTGTTCTACACCCTTTAGTCAGACAAAGAATGAGGAGATATAGCACTTTCGTTTCCTTTCAACCAAGCTAAATTAAATTTATAATAGAAGCGGCTTGTTATCAAATGAATCATATTATCAGGTGTTTGTGTTCCGGCCAGGTAGCCACGAGGCTCAGCGTGATTCTCATCCATTTCAAAAAACTGGGTCCAAGCCCCACCATTAAGAAAACGATAAATGCCATCAGTCAACAAGCGTTTTACAGGCCAGGTCTTACCTTCATCGTATGACAAAGCAGCATACATGCCATATCCTTTAAAAGGCTTTCCTGATTGATTAGTAAACATCATTCCACGCTCCTCTTTCGGAGTACGATAAGGATGTTCAGTAAAAGATATCAGTAAAATAGGACCTTCATTCAAACGCATCAATACCAGCCGTTGTCCTCCATCAATGGGTGGAAATTCCGAAGCGGAATAATGCCAAGTCTTGCCCATATCATCAGATACACTCATGGGCATACGTAAACGTCCTTCTTTATCACGAATGCTATTGTTACGTCCCAATGCCATCAATCTGCCATCCTTCAATTGTACCACTCCGGCATGGATTCCAGCGATAGTGGTACCTGTTCTCCCTTCTTTAAAATCAGGCAAGGGCGCTCCATCCCATGGGTCCGTCCAAGTTTTTCCCTTATCCTTACTGATATGAACAGCAGCCCCGTCTCTTCCACCGGGTCCGGCATCACAAGCCTGAACAAACCAGCCTTCCTTTGTAATAGAGGTTCCGGCTATCACTTGATGGCGTTTCGTATGCTCGAGAGCAATCATACGAGGTTTACTCCAAGTTTGTCCATTATCTGTACTTGTACGCAAAGTCATCATCAAATTCTGCCAATGTCCGGCCGCTTCCACTCCATTGATATGATAAAGAGTCCCTTGACGGTCGTTCAACAATGCAGTTCCGGTCAAGTTACGATCAGCTATCTGATAAAACATACGGGGCTTTTCCCATTCACAGCTTCCGGCACGCAAGCGCGAAGAGAGCACCACCATCTCACGGCCTTTTTCTTCATTGGTAGAAAACCACACTGCTAACAAGTCTCCATTATCACACCAAGTCAATGCCGGCTGATGATTATGCTTGAAAAAAGGCGTTCCACTATGCACATCCGGTTCATGCACATAAACCAAAGGAGCAGCGAAGACAGGTTCCGTGACACATTGAGAGTTCCAATCCCATTTTATCTGAGACACAACATACTCATCTTTTGGCTGAGAAAGCGGAGCAGTTTGCGGATACTCTGCCTGTACCACCCGAAAGCCCGTCATTGTATGTTTATCCTCCGGCAACATAGCCATACGGTTTGCCGAACGGAGATATTTCACCGGTGTATTATGACTGCCTCCTCTGGTCACACGTGCTATACCGTCCGAATAGCCGACAGGATCAGTCTGTTCCTTGTCTATATATGGCCCATACCAGTCCAAACACCATTCCTCCACATTTCCGCACATATCATATAGCCCCCATTCGTTAGGAGGAGTTTGTGCCACTTTCAAAGACAAGGGTTTGGGAGTAGCCGCTATCACTTGATTCTTTTGCCAAGCGGCAGGAAGCTTGTCATCCATATAGAAATTCCAGTAACGGCCTGCCTTACATGCATATTCCCATTCAGCTTCGGTAGGCAGACGATAAGTTTTTCCTTCTTTCCGGGTCAACCAGTCACAAAAGGCAACGGCATCTTGATAAGTTACGAACACCACCGCTTCGTCATCTTCACTTGAGAAACCATTTTTACCACGCAGCGACTTATGTTCAGGGCAGAACAATTCATATTGCGCATTAGTCACTTCGGTCAGCCCTATTTTAAATGGTTTGGATATATACACCTTATGCATAGGTGCTTCATCATAATTTCATCTTCACCCAAAGTTCCCATATAGAAATTTCCTGCGGGTATTTCTATCATTGGAATCAATTCACCATTGTGCCGCAATACTTGCCGGCCATATCATGATGCTAACTATTGTACTTACTAAAATTTTTAATTTCATTTCGTAATCTGATTAAAATATGTCTTGATACAAAAGTAACAGGCTATCAAAGAAGAACAGGTAAAAATTGGTCTTTTATGTGCACAATTTTGCAACAGGCGAACAAACCTATCACAAAAAAGATTTCTACCTTTCTTATTGTAACTTCCTACAACAAACTGCTGCCCTCTACATCTACCTATCCATAGGTGATTCGGTAAAATGGTGACAGCTATGGTAGCAGAAATTACAAACTTTAAGAAAGCAAACCTTAAGTTCAAATTGTCAATGCGATAATAACAGGAATGCCTGTTTAGAAATACATTCTTAAGAAACACAAAAAAGGAGAGAGCATTCACAATACGCCCTCTCCCCATACATTTATTTTCGTTTAACGAATGAATTATTATTCCTGTTTAAAGCCATAACCATTCGTAAAGCCACCGGCTGCCATTACATTAGGAGTAAACGGCCACAAATAGATAGGAGCCGAAACGTAATCATAATCCCAAAACAGATACTTATCATATTCATCTCTATTATCAACCAAATCAATACCCCAATTAACTTTGGTATATCCTTGGCTTTCAAGAGATGCCGCCTCTTCTTCAGACACTATTTCAAACAACCCTTTTATTGCTAAATTGGTAGCTGGAGTCGAACTTCCATAATTCAATCCCATTCCTTCCCAATTATCCTTTTGTCCGCGCCATCCCGGATAAAGCACCGGATCATTGACCTTGTCTGTCGGACACTGTGCTGTCAAACGATGACCATATATAGTTTTTGCATCAACTAACTTTGTCCATATATAAGCAGAAATGATATTACCATTTTCAAACTCATAATAACCTTTAGTTGCCAAACCATCCATCATAGCTTTAGTCATATCTTTGATTCTTTTTATATCTTCCGGAAGATAACCAGAACGAATCAATGTCCAACGACGATCACCTTCACCTGCATATTCAAACCCCCGTTCTTCAATAATCGCACGAACTAAGTCATTACCAAAAGATGCAATAAAAGCATCTGTGTTAGCCAAACCTTGCGGGAACGAACGTTCACGAACCGTTTTTAAATATTGTTTACCTGTAACTACATCACCTAATGCCGCACATACTTCCGCATAGCCCAAATAAACTTCAGACATACGCATATACGGACCATTGATACCTGATTTACGTTGTGCTGCCACCCATGGATTAGCCTGACGATTCTCATCCCATTTATTCAATGTCAAGCCACCGCCTTCAGCTTTTGAGTTGGGGACAAAAGGAATTAACTTCTCAACCCCTTTACCATTACTGCCGGTCATAGTAATGCTCACATCACGACGCATATCATTCGGATCAAAGACTCCATAAAAATAAGCAGGATTTATACGTCCCTGTCCATAGCTCTTACATGGATACGCAGCCTTTGAGCCACCAGACGAAGGACGACCGAAAGAATAGGGGCGACCATCATTTCCACCACCTTGCTGCATGGGATATTCATAAATAGACTCATCCGCATAAATAGCATCATCCATATGCATCTGTTCAAAGAAATACTGGTACGGATTATTAAAAGTACGTCCGGATTTATCCGAGGCACCCCGTGGATCAGTCAAATGAAACTGTGCATTACCGGATCAGCCAACAAAGCCTCATAGTATTTTTTAGCTATCGTGTACAAGTTCTGCCAATCAGAACGACGTCCGTAAGTAGCTCCATTATTTTCTTTTCCCTTGTTTTCAAATGTCATGCTTTCCCCTTTTCCATTTACACGTTTAATATCGCCACGACGGGTCTGATATCCAGCTGCATCCAAACACATTCTTCCAATCAAAGCCTGCACATAGGTTTTAGAAAAATAATTTTTATTGGCAGCAGCAATGCCGGGAATGGAACCGATGGTGTACATCAAAGGTTCCACTTTCTGCAAATCTTCAATACATACATCATAAATAGAATCACGGGAAACCAAACCTTTAGGCACAACACCATAAACACCTACGTATGGTACGTCCCCGAAGTTCTTGCACAGTTCACGATAAGCCGTAGCACGCATAGCTATCGCCTCACCATACATTTGCCCCATCTCTGATTGTCCACCATTGATGATCGATTCAAAATTTTCCGCATTTTCCATGGATGTTATCACCGCATTGGCCTTGCTTACAACCGCATACAAGCTAGCATAAATATCATTCTCCTTCAAATACGAAGTCAATCCATAACTACTTGCATATGTACCGTTTTGATAAAGACATTCCGGATAATGGCGCCCCAACTGATTAGAGAAAGACTCCGGGTGCCGTTCTATATCAGACCCGGCAATATCAGCAGCATAAAACAATCCATCGCCAAAAACCTTATTCTGCGCACAATCCCTCCACTGTTCATAAGCACCGTCTAATGCGGCACGTGCTGTTGTCGGATTAGAAAAGACAAAATCCGAATCTACAATAGAAGGAGAGCCAACCTCCAAATAATCACTACATGCTGTAGTCAAAAACATTCCAGCAAAGAAAAGTGTTGAATATACTAGTTTTTTTCATACGATTCATCTCCATTAATTAGAAAGTTAAATTAACACCAAAGGTATAAGTTCTAGCCTTAGGATAAGACTGGTAATCAAAATAAGGTGTAGGGAAACCATCCTTACCATCAGTCTTCGTGTTTACATCCGGATCTATACCAGAATATCCATCAATACAGAACAAATTACTTCCTGTAAAGTATACACGTGCATTCTGTAATCCAATCTTATTCATCCAATTTTTCGGGAAAGTATAACCTACTGTCAATGTATTCAAACGCAAATAAGACGCATCTTCAATAAATTTAGAACTTACGATTCCATATTCAGAGAAGAAAGAACTGTAGTTTGTATTCGCGTTAAGAGCCGCCAAAGCTGTAGGATCTTTCACCAGCATCAAGTCACCGTTTGTATCGACATCATAATATTTGAAAGTTTCAGAAACGAACTTCAAACGATTCTGACCAGCGGAATTGTCTTTATTTCCCATCAAGGAATGCATTGCATTGGCATTATACACATCACCACCAATCTGATAAGTAAAGCCTACAGAAAAATCGATTGCCTTCCAATTACCGTTAATTGTAAAACCACCTGTATGTTGTGGCATAGCTTCGCCGATAATCGTTTTGTCATCCTCGTCCACAACACCATTACCTGTTGTATCTGCAAATTTAGGCATACCCGGTACGGCGGTTTGTCCATCTGCTGCCAGTACTTTAACTCCATCCGGATAATTCACAATACCTTGAATATCCGGAATGCCTGGTTTCAATGTGTATTTACCATCCGCATAAGTAAAATCATCAATCGTATAATATCCTTCAGATTTAAAACCTTGGATCGTACCTACAGGATGCCCCTCACGGATAATATAATCATAAGCAGGCTTAGCCATAGATGAACCCCAATCATTCATAGCTCTCGTATCTGCCAAGACCCCATCCATCAGTTCGTCAATATTATTCTTATTATAATTATAAGTCAAGTTTACACCTAAATTAAAATCTTTACCACGAACAATGTCAAAGCCTAAAGCCAATTCAACTCCCTTATTTGAGGTTTTACCTACATTTTGGAACTGATAGCTATAACCAGACGCTGCATCAATAGGCACTTTCATTAAAATATTCTTTGTCGTATTCCAATAATAGTCCAAACTACCACGAACCCAATTATTAAGAAACCAAAATCAACACCTAAATTACGACTAATAGTAGTTTCCCATTTACAAATCAGGATTTCCTTTCATATCATCCCAGGCAACATAAGTGGTAACCTTTTCACCATCCACTGTAATTTGTTCTGTTTTCCATGTTTCTCTCCATAAAGAAGCATCAATATTATCAGAACCAGAAGTACCATACGATATCACGAAGTTTCAGATTATCCAACCAATCTCTTGTATTTTCCATGAAAGCTTCATCTGAAATTCTCCATGCTGCAGCTGCTGCCGGGAAATACCCCCACTGATGACTAGGTGCAAATTTAGAAGAACCATCAGCACGGAATGTAGCTGTCAAAAGATACTTACCTTTATAAGAATAATTAGCACGACCAAACCAAGATAAAGTATGATTAGGAGTACCTATCTCACCTTTAAAATAATCTTGTCCCAATGAAGGAGTAGTCATATTAATCATACCAAACGCATCATCCATTGTAAATCCTTCAGGATACCCTACACCATATATTTCAGTGTAATCTGACTTTGAAGCCAAGACTTCATTACCAACCAAGAAAGACAAATTATGATTATCTCCAAGCCCCTGTACTTCATAATTCAAAGTAGTTGCCCAACGCACACCGTAACCATCACTTTTCTTCAATTTAGCAGAACTATTATCTTTTTCTGTCTGTCCTGCATTCCATGTCTTTTCCTGGTTCCAATTACGATTTAACGATAATTCCGTCTTTGCCGTCAAGCCTTTAATAATATTCCAAGTTAAAGCACCTTTTGCACGGATACGGTACATGTTTTTTATATAATCTACAGTATTCAAGTAATACAAAGGATTACTAGTTTCTTCCATATTTGTATCACCTTGACCAAATCCAGCGGTAAAAGAAGCATCCCCCAAAGGATTATCCACAGGACGATAAGTGTAAGCAGAGGTTGCATTACCAAAACCAGAACCATTAATTTCTATTTCACTATAACGTAAATCAAAGTCCGCAGTTAACTTTTTATTAATCTTTTGCGTCAATTTGAAATTCGCATTCCAACGTTGGAAACCAGACTTCACACGGATACCTTCATCATCCATATAGTTAACTGATGAATAAAACTTAGTTTTGTCTGTGCCACCAGATAAAGATACATCATGATTCCAAGAAGACGCAGTCTGCATCAAATCATTTATATAATTATGAGTGGTCATATTTTTATATTCATTCAAATGATTTCCATACTTGGATCCTAATCCAAAATATCTGGCAACTCCATCCCCATAAGAATCCCCCAGACTCTTCATATATGCCCATGTATTATATACATAATCATAAGGATCCATAGTTTCCAATAATTTTGGATTCTCCTTCATCTGATAATACATATTATACTTGACGGAAACCCGGCCATCCTTGCCTCCCTTAGTAGTAACCAATATTACACCGTTAGCACCACGGGCACCATAAATAGCCGTAGAAGCAGCATCCTTTAACACATCAATACTTTCGATATTGTCAGCAGGAATATCATCAATGCCACTAACTTGAACACCATCTACAATGAATAAAGGATCATTAGACTGGGTGATAGAGCCACCACCACGAATACGAATAGACATACCTGCACCCGGACGACCGTCTTGAGAAGTCACACTCACACCAGGCAATTGTCCTTGTAAAGCCTGTGCGACATTGGCAACCGGATTAGCCGCTAATTTTTCCCCGGTAACAGAAGCGACAGAACCAGTCAAATCACGTCTTTTCACCGTACCATAACCAATAACAACGACTTCATCCAAAGTCTTGTTATCTTCTTCCAATACAATGACCAAATCTTTTCCAGATTTTACCTCTTTGGTAAGATACCCAATATAGGAAACCACTAAAGTAGCATTACTCGGAACATCCGGAATTGAAAACTTACCATCGAAATCCGTGATTGTACCATTGGTTGTTCCCTTTACCAATACATTCACACCAATCATGGGTTCGCCTGTCTTGTCTTTCACCAAACCTGTTGCGGTTTGAGCAAAAGCAACCAAACAAAGCATACTCAAAAAGAGAGTTGAGATAGCTTTTCTAGCTAATTCTTTTAGATTCATAAGATGTGTTTTTATAGTTATTAAAATGTTTTTTTAAGGTTTTGACCTTAGTTTCACTGTTGCAAAATTACGTATATAACGTTACCTTGATGTGTAGTTTTTATCTTTTTATGTGGATTTATTAGGTATTTTTCACGGGTTCCAATTATTCAACACAACAAAAAAAGGAGACCTCCACCAACGTAGAAGTCTCCTTTTCAAGCAATTACAAAATCAATCTAGTCTATTGGGTTCCAATTACTTTGAGTACGAAAAATAGCATCGACCGTCACCGCCTCAGCTTCTTTCTTTGTTAACTGTTTGCTCCATGCCACCCTTTCCGAAGCATTTGCACCCTCACCGGTATTTTTATATTCCATATAACGGGCTGTTTCTTCATTAGACTGCTTGCCCCAATTGTGCCATCCGGCAGAAACAATATGTTTCCCCAACTCACATTCTATAAATAAGGTATAAGCATATGGACGCCAAGGACGACCTAAAATACACTTTATCAACTCCCGGTTCTGCCGTCAGCTTACAGTGCTTAAAGACATATCCATATTTAGCCTCTTTCGGAGTAGAAGCAGCCGTTACATACGAATTGCGTTTACTGTGAATAATACAATCTTCAAATAAAGCGGTGGAAGGACCGAAAATAAAGTCAGTAGTACCATCAATATAACAATC
>ENA-OQCU01000930-OQCU01000930.1-human-gut-metagenome-genome-assembly--contig:-NODE-930-length-11252-cov-2.667685_pt1 | contig 11252 bp, 12 predicted proteins | sample MGYA00242504_ERZ504590 | MGnify/ENA primary metagenome ERZ504590 (study PRJEB26092, sample SAMD00036318) | human gut metagenome | host: Homo sapiens | study: EMG produced TPA metagenomics assembly of...
AACGAAGATTCTCCATGGTCGTGGTGGAATGGTCCTCCATGAGCACCGCGTCGGCGGGAACATGGCGGCTTTCCGTCAGGTACCGCCGCATCGATTCGGCTTCGGACACCGCTTCGTCGCTCCCCTGCCGAGCTCCGCGCCGAAGCCGAACACCCCTCCGTCGGTGAAACGGGTGGAGGCGTTGACCATGACCACGGCCGAGTCGATGCGCTTGGCGAACGTTTCTATCGCGGAGTAGTCCTCGGAGATGATCGACTCGGTGTGGCCGGTGGAATGCATGTTGATGCTGTCGATGGCCTCGTCGAGCGAATCGACGACCTTGACCCCCATGGTGAGCGCCAGATATTCGGTGTCCCAATCCTGGTCCGTGGCGTGCTTCATGGCGAGGCTTGGGATGCCGGCCGCCTCGATGATGGCGAACGCCCGCTCGTCGGCGTGCAGCTCGACACCCTTGTCGGCGAGCGCCTTCGCCGCGGCCGGCAGGAACCGTTCGGCCACGTCGCGGTGGACCAGCAGCTTTTCGGCGGCGTTGCATACGCCGACGCGCTGCGTCTTCGCGTTGATGATGATGGGGATCGCCTTGTCGAGGTCGCCGCTGCGGTCGACATAGATATGGACGTTGCCGGCTCCGGTCTCGATGACCGGCACTTTGGAATTGCGTACGACGGCCTGGATGAGTCCGGCTCCGCCGCGCGGGATCAGCACGTCGATGTGGCCGCGGGCCTCCATCATCGCCGTGGCGCCCTCGCGTCCGTATTCGTCGACGGTGTCGATCAGCGCCGGGTCGAATCCGTTCGCGGCGAGCGCGTCGTGGATCACCGCCAGTGTCGCCGCGTTCGTGCGCTCTGCGTCGTGTCCTCCGCGCAGTATGGCGGCGTTGCCGGATTTGAGGCACAGGCTGGCCACATCCACGGTCACGTTCGGCCGGGCTTCGTAGATCATGCCGATAACGCCGATGGGCACGTGCACCTGATCGAGCCGCAGCCCGTTCTCCAGCGTGTATCCGCGCTCGATCTCACCGACCGGATCGGGCAGCGAGGCCACGTGGCGAACGCCTTCGGCGCTGGCGGCGATGCGCGGCTCGTCGAACCGGAGACGGTCGAGCTTCCCGGCGTCCATGCCGCGAGCGGCTGCGGCCTGCATGTCCTGCCCGTTGGCGGCGGCGATGGTCGAGGCATCGGCGTCCAGCGCATCGGCGATCGCGTGCAGCAGGGCGTTTTTCACCTGGGTGTCGGCCTGCGCCAGATCAGATTGGGCGCGTGCGGCGGCGTCGGCTTTCGCGCAGACGCCGGAGAACACCTCGCCGTTCAATTCATCTTTCGTCAATAAAGCCCAGAATAACGCAGATTGCGAGCTTTGCGGGGCATTCGTGTCATCATGTCAATATGGGGGCACGTGTCCTGCGGCCGCGACGCACGCCGGGGTCCATGCCAGTATGCGATACCCGCCGCCGCCATGCCCACGCCTGACGGTAGACTTGAGCCGAACTTCATCCCATTCAGCAGCAACGCAAGGATTACCAGTGACCACGTTCCACAGCACGCGCAGCACCACCGACTCACTTACCTCCAAGCAGGCCATCCGCAAGGGCATCGCCGACGACGGCGGCCTGTTCGTGACCGATTCCCTGGGCGAGACGAAGGTGGACATCGCTTCCCTGACAGGCAAGCCGTATCAGCAGATCGCCGCCGAGGTGCTCGGTGCGCTGCTGCCGGACTTCACCGAGGCCGAGCTCGCGCAGTGCATCGCCGACGCTTACGGCGAGCAGTGGTCCGACAGGCGCATCACGCCCCTGAAGCCGCTCGGCGACGACTACATCCTCGAACTGTTCAACGGCCCGACTTCCGCGTTCAAGGACGTTGCGCTGCAGATCCTCCCCCGTTTCATGGCGCACACGACGCCGGCGGACGGCGACACCGACGAGAAGATCATGATCCTCACCGCCACCTCCGGCGACACCGGCAAGGCCGCGCTGGCCGGATTCGCAGACGCGCCCGGCACCGCGATCACCGTCTTCTACCCGCAGGGCAAGGTGAGCCAAGTTCAGGAGCTGCAGATGAGCACGCAGGCCGGCGCGAACGTGAACGTGTGCGCGGTCGAGGGCAACTTCGACGACGCGCAGTCCGCCGTCAAGCGCATCTTCGGCGACAAGGAGCTCGCCGCGAAGCTCGCCGCCGACTCGCACGTCGTGCTCTCCTCCGCGAACTCCATCAACGTGGGCCGTCTCGTACCGCAGGTCGTCTACTACTTCTCCGCTTACGCGCAGCTGCTGGAGAACCAAGTCATCAACGTGGGCGACGAGGTCGAGTTCGTCGTTCCGACCGGCAACTTCGGCGACATCCTCGCCGGCTACTACGCGAAGATGCTCGGTCTGCCGGTCAAGCACCTCGTGGTCGCCTCCGACAAGAACAATGTGCTGTTCGACTTCCTGACCACCGGCACGTACAACCGTCAGCGGCCGTTCTTCCAGACGATCAGCCCGTCGATGGACATCCTCATCTCCTCCAACCTGGAGCGCATGCTGTACTACTTGTCCGAGGGCGACACCCGTCTGATCTCCATGCTGATGAATGACCTCAGCCAGTGGGGCACGTACGAGGTTCCGGAGCCGCTGCTCGCGAAGATCCGCCAGCTGTTCGGCTGCGGCTGGGCCGACGAGGACCAGGTGCGTGAGATGATCGCCGACTGCTGGAAGAAGAACCGCTACGTGATCGACCCGCACACGGCGTGCGCGTACTTCGTGGCTCAGCAAATGCCGCGCGACCCGTTGACTCCGCGCGTAATCCTGTCGACTGCGAGCCCCTACAAGTTCCCGCGCGTGGTCAACGAGGCACTGGGCCTGGATGCCGACGGCACCGATTTCGAATGCATGGATGTGCTGTCTCGCGAGACCGGCACCACCGCTCCGGCCGCCCTGCGTGGACTTGAGACCGCCGATGTACGTTTCAAGGACGTCGTGCCCATCGACGGCATGGAGGATTACGTCGAAAAGGCCGCCCAGGCGCTGTAACAGCTCAGCCCGCCAGCAGGGGCATAAAGGGGCTTACAGCTCTTTGGCGCGGTAGAAGCGGATGGCCAGAGCGGCGGAGATGCAGTAGACGCCCACGCACAGCACGACGGCAATCAGAGCGGCACGCCACCATACGCTCATGAAACCCGCGACGCCTTGCAGCAAGCCCTGCCAATCAAACGGCAATCTGGACAGCAACGCGACGAGTGCATACAGCCCGACCACGACCACAACGAATATCCGCATCATCGCCCGGAACGTGAACCGGTACGAAAAAGCCATCAGAATCGATCCGACGATCAGGGAGAACGCGAAGATGACGGCGCTCGGTATCATGGCACCGGCCCAGCCGGAATCCATCATGTCGCCGAAGGCGAGGAAGACGCTGCATGCCATCACGTCCACGGTCCACATCACGCAGGTCACCAGCAGAAACAGGAACCGTCCGGCCACCTGCGACGTACGGGCGATGGGAATCATCCCGTTCATGGCCCGATGACCGCCGCTCTCCTCCGCAACATTCACTCTCAAGGCGGACATCCACGACATCGCCGCAGCCATGCCGCTTACGCCGCCGGAGACGCTGACGGCGACCTGTCCGGGTGCGCCGGTCACGGTCAGCACCAGCGCGGCCACGCAGGACAGCACGGGAACCAGCAACATGAACAGCATGTTGGACAACCCGAACAAATCCACTCGCACGCAATCGAGCCTGCACTGCCTCACTACGGAACTCCAGCGCATCTCACCACTCCTTTGCCTTGTACACGCGCACGGCGATCGCATACGAGACCGCATACGCCGCGGCGGAGACCGCGACCAGCATCGCGGACAGCCAGAAACGATGCGAGACGACGGCGTCCACCACGCCCATCACCTTGGCGATCATCGATACGGGGAGGACTGACGGGATGAACACCCCGATCAACGCGACGACATAGAACACCCACACCGTGATCTGCAGTCCGATGATGTTGTCCCACAAACAGGAAACGGGCATGATCACCGCAATAATCAGCACGATGGCCAGACCGCCCACGCCGGCCACCCACAGATTGCCCGTGAATGACCAATCACGGCGGACAAGCGGCTGCACCCCATCGATCAATGCAATCACCACGGCCCCATACACGGCCAGAGCCAGTCCCATCAAGTACCGCGAGGCCATCTGGTTCCGCCGCGATGCGGGCGCCAACCCGCGCAGCCGATACCCGCTCTGCATGTCGATGAGCGGCACGGTCAGCACCATCATGGCGGGCGAGAACACCACCATGACGACGCTCAACCAGAAACCGAAGCCGTCGACGAACGCCCCACCGTTGAACATGATCGAAAACACCGGTGCGAGCAGCACCGAGGCGAATGATTGCGTGGCGCCGTCGCCCAGCAGATACGCCAGGTCCAGATGCAATGCGGTCGCCAGCCCACGATTTCCCCGCCGTGCCTGCACGGCACGGGATGGCACGGTCTCAGTCAACGTTCCCATGGCCGACCTCCTTGAGTGCAGACGCGGCCTCGGGCGAAGACGCGACGGAATCACGGACGTTGGTCAGGCGGATGATATCGTCGATGGAGGCCGGCTCGACGACGATATCGGCGACGGCTGCGCTGACGGTGCCGAGGCTGTCGGAGCGCACCAGTGCATCGAAACCGGTCTGGTATGTGTGCGAGCCAAGCACCACGCCGGCAGGCAGCTGGGCCAACTCGTCCGGCCCGCCCTTGACTATACGGAACGATTCCTCGAATTCGTCCTTCGGCCCGGTGTAGTAGAGCCTTCCACCAGTGATGTAGGTGATGAAGTCGGCCGCACGTTCGAGGTCGACGGTGATATGGGTGCTGAACAGCACCGAATGCTCGCCGTCCTCGATGTAGGCATGCAGCATGTCCATGAGTTCGTCGCGGGCGAGCACGTCGAGTCCGCTGGTCGGCTCGTCGAGGATGAGCAGTTTGGCGTCATGGCTCAACGCGATGGCGAGCATCAGCTTCATCTGCATGCCCCTCGAAAGGTCCTTGATCTTCTTCTTGCCGTTCTGAGCTCCCCCGAGACCGAAATCGTCCAGGTACCGCCGATACCGCTCCCCGTTCCATGCCGGGTAGAGCGGGGCGACGATGCGCTCGACCTTCGAGACCTTCCACTGTTCGTACAGGTAGCTGGAGTCGAACACGACGCCCAGCTGTTCCTTGACGGCCTCCTCGTCAATGATGTTGTCGAGGCCGAGCACCTGGATGCTGCCGTGGTCCCGTCGGATCATGTTGAGGATCAGCTTGATCAGCGTGGATTTTCCGGCGCCGTTCGGGCCGATCAGTCCCATGATGTAGCCCTTGGGCAGGTCGAAGGTCACGTCGTCCAGCACGAAGCCGGAGTCGTAGTGCTTGGTGACACCGGTGACCGCAAGGGCCATCGTGTCGGGTTCGGATATGGCGGTCATGGCCATGGTCCTTTCTTGGGAAACTCTCTTGTCCCGTGGCCTCGCGTATCACAGCGACGCCACGGTGTTCGCAGGTTGCCGGCCAATGCCGTCACTCACTGCTTGCGGTACTCGTCTTCGAGCATGCGGCCCAGTTCACTCAGCGCGATGTCGGCGGCTTTGGCCGCGTGTATCGCCTCGGCCAGGTTTTCGCGAACCTGGGTTTCGAGCTGACGTCGCATCAGCTCGTTGCCCTTGTCCATCACGAAGGTGCCTTTGCCCTGGAGGTTCTGCACCACGCCCTCATCGGCCAGTTCGTTGTATGCCCTGGTGACGGTGAGCACGGAGACGCGCAGTTCCTTGGCGAGTTTGCGCAGCGAAGGCAAGGCCTCCCCTGCCTCAAGCTCGCCGCTCATCACGGCGCTGCGAATCTGGTTCTTGATTTGCTCGTAGATGGGTTCTCCGGACACGGATGAGATGATCAGTTTCATCTATGCCCCTTTCCATGTGTCTCCAGTATCACAGCCGGATTACTGTTCTACTGTTACATATAACAGTATAACACTTATGGACAACTGTCAAGGTCGAGAGCATAACAGTTGCGCGTCGGTTCACAGACTGCGCGGCGCCTCGCTGAAATCAAACAGCACGCCGTCGGCGAGACCGCAAATATCCGGCCAGTCCCCGTCAGAAGAATCATCATGGATCGCCCATACCCGCATGCCGACGGACTTGGCGGACCGCATCGCCACCAGCAGATCCTCGAACACCGTGCACTGCTCCGACACCACGCCCAGACGGCCGGCGGCCAGAAGGAACACGTCGGGACGGTCCTTGCCGACATCGTTCGCATCGTCGACGCTGACAATCTGGTCGAAATAGTCGAAAATGCCGACGTGCTTCATCGCCGGCTCTCGCAACGCCGGCGGCAGGGACGTGGCGACGGCCAGCTTCGCGCCCGACCGCTTGAGATACGACAGGTATTCGACCGCATGCGGCTTGGCCTCCACCACCGTCGAATAGGCGACGCGCGCCATGTCATCCCACTCCTGCATCAGCGCCTCGGGCGTGTCAGGCAGGTCGAACCGGGCGATCGTGTATTCGGCGATCTGCCGGAACTGCATCGCCGCCACCTTGCCCATGTAGTCGGCAGGGACCTCGATGCCCCGTTTGGCGAGGAAATCGATGTCGACCTGATCCCATACGCCCATGGAATCCAGCAACGTTCCGTCAAGATCGAAGATTGCCGCCTTGCCGTGGTTGTCGTCCATGATGTTCCTTCCGCTATTGCCGGTTATCCGGTCCGTATGTGCGCGCTGGCCGTCCCGGCTATGTCAGCGACGATGATGCCAACAGCTCGCGTGCGTGGTCGAGCGACGCCTCGGATTCGCTGCCGGACAGCATCCGGGCGATCTCATGGGCGCGCGCGTCGCCGCATACCTCGGCGACCGTGGTCGTCACCGCGGACTGCCCGCCGTCCGAGGCGCCCTTGGTCACGACGAACTGCGCGTCCGCCCATGAGGCCACTGAGCCAGGTGCGTGACAACGATGACCTGCGAGGTCCGCGCGAGACGGGCGAGACGCCGCCCCAGCTCCACTGCGGCCTTGCCGCCGACACCGGCGTCGACCTCGTCGAAGATGAACGTCATCGGCCCGCCCTCGCCCGCGGGAGCCGCACTCGAACGCCGATCCGCGGCGGCGAGTTCCAATGCGAGCATCAGGCGGCTCAGCTCACCGCCGGAAGCGCTTTTGCCCATCGGCAGCTGCGGGGATCCAGGGAACGGCGTGAACAGGAATTCGATGTCGTCGCGGCCGTTCGCGTCCAGCGGCCATGTCGGCAGGCCTCGCCGGCGGAATCGGATACGGGTACCGCCTCTTCCCGCGATCCGTGACGCGGATATCGAGCCGCGCCCCGGCCATGGCCAGCGACGACAGCTCGTCGGTGACGGTGGCGGCCAGCGACTGCGCCGCGGCCCGTCGCGCCTCGCTCAGTGCCCCGGCATCCTGCAGGGCCCGGTCGAATGCGGCTTCGCGCTCGTCCTGCAGCTGGGCGACCTTCTCAGGAGACGCGTCCAGATCCTCGACCTCGAACGTCGCCTTGTCGCGCCATGCAATCACGTCCTGCAGCGTCGGCCCCCAGCGCCGGGTCAGCTCGCCCAGCTCGTGGATGCGCGCGTTGATGGCATCCAGGTCCTCGACGCTCTCCTCGCCGTCAAGCTCACGCGACAGCGAGAACACGATGTCCGACAGATCCGCGTTCAGGGATTCCAGACGGTCAGCCAATTCGCCGAAATCACCGTCGACATGGATGTCGCGCAATGAGGAGATCGCCTGATTCAGCAGATCAGACGCGCTCGATGAATCGGCGTCGACATCCACCTGGGAGGCGTCAAGCGCCGCAAGCGCCCGGCTGACACCCTGCACGATATCGGCGGCGTTCTCGATGCGGGCGCGACGGCCTTTGAGCTCCTCGTCCTCGCCGGGCTGGGGATCGGCGCGGTTGATGCGCTGGATGGATTCGCGCAGATAGTCCGCACGCTGTCTGGCGGACGACTCCTGATGGCGCAGTCGTTCCAGACGGTCATCAAGATCGCGCAGAGCATCCCATGAATGACGGTACCGCGCCAGCAGATCATCATCGCCGGCGACCATGTCAAGGAACTCCCGCTGCCTGGATGCGGCGGCGATGCGCAACTGGTCGGCCTGCCCGTGAATCGTCACCAACTGCGACGCCAGTGATTCCAAGACCGAGCGGGGGGCGCTCTTGCCGTTCAGCACGGCACGGGACCGGCCCGACACCGGCACCGTGCGCGACAAGTACAACTCCCCGTCCTCCAGCACGGCCCCGGCATCGCGGGCCTCCTGCGCCACGCCGCCGCGGTCATCCACGGCGAACACGCCTTGCGCCCATGCCTCCGAAGCGCCCGGGGACACGCGCCCGCTGCTGGCCGGTCCGCCGGAAATCAGCCGGATGGCGCTCAACAGCATGGACTTGCCCGCTCCGGTCTCGCCGGTGATCGCGGTCATTCCCCCGGCCGGCGTGAGCAGGGCACGATGAATCGGGCCGAGGTCATGAATTTCCAGCTCCTCAAGCATGGTCGACCCCCTGCTCGCCGGAAGAAGGCACCGCGGCCGTGTCCGCCGCACCCCTTGCACGCGTGCGCTGCGCCGAGGAACCACCGTTCCTCGCGTGCTCGCGCCATCCGACCACCGGCAGATCGAATTTGGTGACCAGACGGTTCGTGAACGGCACACCGGACAACCGGGCCAGCCGCAACGTGCTCTTCGACTCGCGCACCTCGACGCGGGTCCCCTTCGGCAGGGCGCACTGCCGTCGTCCGTCGCAACAGATCCAGCCTTCGGACGACGAATCGTCGAGGATGTCCAGAGTGAACGTCGAGCCGGCGCCGATGATCAGCGGGCGGGCGAACAGAGCATGCGCCGCCAGCGGCACCAGCTGCAGCGCCTTGACGTTCGGCCACATGATCGGCCCTCCCGCGGAGAACGCGTATGCGGTGGATCCGGTCGGCGTCGACACGATGACGCCGTCACAGCCGAACGAACTCATCTCCACATCGTCCACCCGGACCGACAGCTCGACCATCTTGCCACGGTCGGCGCGCTCCAAGGTGATGTCGTTCAGCGCCCAGTCCTGCAACGGCTCATGCGCACCCGGCAGCCACACATCTACATGGGCGATCATGCGCTCGTCAATCGAATAGTCATGGTCGGCGACGCGCCGGATCGCCTCGCTCATCTGGAAACTCTCGAATTCGGCCAGAAAACCGACATGACCCATGTTCACGCCGAGAATCGGCACCTGCGTGCAATGCACCAGTTCAGCGGCCCGCAGTATCGTGCCGTCGCCGCCAAGCACCACGACGATCTCGGTGTCCTCGTCGACCTTGTGGGTCACGCCGCCGAACTGCGGCGCCTCGACGTTGTCGATGATCGACACCTCGAACCCGACGTTGCGCAGCCGGTCGACCGCCTCGGACACCACCGTGCCGCTTTCACGCAGACGCGAATGCGTCACCACCACTGCATGCCGAGCGCAGACCATCGCACACCTCATCATCATCCGAAACGACCACGTACTGTCATCCACAATATCCCATAAGGCGCCACGAACCGCTTATCCGCCGAAAACGAAACGCAAGCGCCGCCGGCGGCGCGTCCATGAAGACCGATCCGGGGCCGGGCGGGCCCGCGCCCGCGATGCGGACGACGGCGGCATCAGCGCCAAAGAATACTAAAATGGCGAGTGCAACCAGTCTGTTGCCGCGCTTGACGCGCGCCGACGCATACGAAGGAGCGGGGACCATGTCAAATCTCGTTTTTGACGAGTCCTCAGCGAACAGCGAGGCATCGCACGGCTACGCGTGGTGGTTCTCCGGCGACACGTTCGAGAAGGCCGCCGCCGAGGAGCGCACCCGCAGGAAACGCAGCTTCATTCACCATCTCACCTCGCATCCCGGCCGTCTGACCATCATCTACTTCCTGCTGCTGGTGGCCCTGTCCACCAGTCTGTTGCTGCTGCCGGTCTCCTCACACGAAGAGGAGCCGACCAGCTTCTCCACCGCGTTCTTCACCGCCGTGTCCGCACTGTCGACATGCGGCATCTCCATCGTGAACGCGACCACGCACTGGACCGCGTTCGGCCAGGTGGTGCTGCTGGTGTCGGTGCAGATGGGCGGCTTGGGCGTCATGACGTTCGCATCGCTGATCGCCCTGGCCGCCAACCATCACATGAAAGCCACGCAGAAGCTGCTCACCGCCAACGAGCTCGGCACCACGAAACTCAACGAGATCCGCGGCGTGCTCACCGTGGTCATCACCACCACGTTCATCATCGAGTCCGTCACGTTCCTCGCCCTGTTCCCCCGGGCCTGTACGGCATCAACAGGGGCAATGTCCGCCATACCGCCCGGGAGGCGCTGTTCTTCGCGGTCATGTCATACAACAACGCCGGCTTCACGCCGGACGGCGCCGGCCTGCACGTCAACAACTGGGCGGTCGGCATGCCGATCATGGCCAGCGCGTTCTGCGGCACGCTGGGATTTCCCGTGCTGCTCAACCTCATGCGCTGCGCCCGCCACCGCACTCCCCCACGCCGTTGGAGCCTGCACACCAAGATCACCTTCGGTGACGACGTTCTCGCTGGTGCTGCTGTCGCTGGCGTGGTTCCTGCTGGTGGAATGGGACAACCCGTTCCTGTTCAAGGGCGCCGACGTGGAGACGCGGCTGCGTTACGGGGTCGTCGCGGCGGTAATGCCGCGCAGCTCCGGCTTCGACCTGAGCTGGGTGCCGCAGGTGAGCGAGCCGACGAAGGTGTTCATGAGCGTCATCATGTTCATCGGCGGCGGCAGCACCTCCACGGCCGGCGGCATCCGCGTCACGACGTTCGCGGTCATCCTACTGATCTGCCGTGCCGCGTTCACCGGACACACCGACATCAACGCCTTCCGGCGCCGGATTCCGACGCGCGTGGCGATGACCGCGGTGAGCATCACCGCCGCCTGCCTGTTCCTAGTGCTGAGCGCTTCGCTGGCGTTGATGCTCGCCTCGGACTGCTCGCTCACCGATGCCCTGTTCGACGCCTGTTCGTCGTTCGGGCTCGGCGGCTATTCGGTCGGCGTGGCGCGCGAGGACAATCCGGCGGCGTTGTTCATCCTCGCCACGGCGATGGTGGTGGGTCGTCTCGGTCCGACGACGATCGCATACGCGATCAACAGGCCCCGCGCCTTGGAATCGATACGATACCCCAACGAGCCCATCGTGGTCGGCTGAGGGCGCCGCCGATACCGTCTGCATCCGACGGATGCCGCCGACTC
>ENA-OQCU01000931-OQCU01000931.1-human-gut-metagenome-genome-assembly--contig:-NODE-931-length-11251-cov-2.235796_pt1 | contig 11251 bp, 10 predicted proteins | sample MGYA00242504_ERZ504590 | MGnify/ENA primary metagenome ERZ504590 (study PRJEB26092, sample SAMD00036318) | human gut metagenome | host: Homo sapiens | study: EMG produced TPA metagenomics assembly of...
CATGAAGAAGTATGGATACTAGCCTTTGTACTATGTGTCCTGGCGGGTTGTGCGTCGCAAAAACAGATTTCGTACCTGCAAGATGTGCCGGATGACTATCGGCAAGGATAACCCAGGATTATGACCTCAGGATTCATCCGGATGATTTGCTTTCCATTATGGTGAACAGTAAAGACCCCGAACTGGCACAGATGTTCAATCTGCCGATGGTAAGTTATCAGATAGCTAACAGCAATACCGGATATGCAGGAGGACAGAACCGGGTATTGGGGTATCTGGTGAACAAAGAGGGAAATATCGACTTTCCGCAGTTGGAGTTATCAAAGTACAGGGAATGACACGTGCAGAACTGACAAAATATATCAAAAGCCAGTTGATAGAAAAGGGACTGGTGAAAGATCCCATCGTAACCATCCAGTTCCTGAACTTCAAAGTATCGGTATTGGGGGAAGTAAACCGGCCGGGAACATTCGAGATAACCAGCGACCGCATTACCTTGCTGGACGCATTGAGCCTTGCTGGCGACCTGACCATTTACGGGCAGCGCGAGAATATAAAGGTTGTCCGGGAAGAAAACGGAGAGCGGGTAGTGGTTTCGCTGGACTTGCGGAACAAAGATTTATTGTCGTCTCCTTATTATTATCTGCAACAGAATGACGTAGTGTACGTAGAACCCAATAAGGTAAAGGCAGGACAACGGGAGATAAACCAAAACAGAACCATAGGTACGTTTGCTTCCATACTATCGGTAATGGTATCCTTGGCCGTGCTTATATTCAAATAAAAAACAGTAAAGAAAAGTTTATGGGAAAAGACAGGTTTGAAGATTTGGACTTCATAGATTTTAATGACAGCCGCCGGCAGGAGGGCACGGTGATTGCCGATATGCTGTCGGCAGTGTATCGCAACCGGAAATGGTTCATCCTCTCCGTAGCGGTGTGTGTCCTGATAGGTTTTCTGTATCTGAAAAGTTCTCCGAAGATATTTTTGCGTACCGCTACGGTATTGGTGAAGGATGAGCAAAAAGGCGGGGGTGTCAATGGTGCGGCTGCTTTTCAGGATTTGTTTTCGTTAGGCGGCAGCACGGTAGATAACGAAGTGGGTATCTTTAAAAGTAAGCGGCTGATGCGGACGGTAGTCGAAATACTGCATCTGGATATAAGTTATAAGGAGTGGGACGGGCTGAGAAAGAAGGAACTCTATACGTCCACGCCGTTTGCCGTTACCTTCCTTGATGCAACTCCTTCACAACAGATAAGCCTTACTGTTACGATGTCGGACAATGGAAAGGTGACGCTGGCGGATATGACCCTGCAAAATGAAGAGGAAGAAGAGGAATTTGACGAAATCCTGACCGTGCAGCCGGGAGATACGGTGAATACTCCGGTGGGAAAAATGGTGGTGGCATCGACACTGTTTACGGACGAAAACAGCATAGGCAAGACGGTCTACGTGACGAAGGGAAATATGAAAGAAGTAGCGGAGTCATATAACAAGGCTTTGAATGTAGGGGTGGCAAACAAGCAGTCGTCACTGATAGCCCTGAGCATCGAGGACGAGAATGTGCAGCGGGCGGAAGATTTACTGAATACACTGATTGAGGTTTATAAGAACGATGCCATCGAGGATAAAAACAGGATTGTGATAAATACCGCCAGATTTATCGGCGAGCGGTTGGAGATAATCGAAGCCGACCTGGCTGCCGTGGATGCGGAAATTGAGAATTATAAGAAAAAGAACAGACTGACGGATATTGCTTCGGAAAGCGCCTTGTATCTGCAAAGTTCGAGCATGCTTGATACGGAAGGGTTAAGCGTGGAAAATCAGCTTAATATGGCGCAATATATGAAGGAATACTTGCAGGATAACTCGAAGACGACAGAGCCTGTCCCTGCAAGTATCGGGATAGATGATATGGGAGTGCAGAACCTGATTATGGAGTACAACACGGTGCTGACGCGCAGGAACAAGCTGATAGCCAACAGTAGTGCCAATAATCCGCTCGTGCGTGACCTGAACGGTACGCTGATGTCCATGCGCCTGTCTATCGCAAAAGCTGTGGATAACCTGATAGCAAGTCTGGAGATACAGGTGGCGAATATGAAGAACAAGGAGCGGGAGAACAGCAATAAGATAGCATTCGTGCCTACTCAGTTGAAGTATGTGGTAAGCATAGAACGGCAACAGAAGATAAAGGAAGAACTGTATCTGTTTCTGTTGAATAAAAAAGAGGAAAATAGAGCTCCAGCTTTCCATTACGGAGAGCAATTGCCGCATCATAGATCCGGCAGAAGGTGTGGACTTGCCGGTAGCACCCAAGAAGGTGCAGGTAGCGCTGATTGCTTTGCTGGCGGGGATTATGCTGCCTGCCTTGTGGATTTATATCCGCTCGCTGCTCAATACCAGCGTGCATACGAAGAAAGAACTGAAAGCGGGTGTGAACATTCCTTTCTTGGGAGAAGTGCCGCTTGAAAAGAATAAGCATGAGAAAGATATCGTGGTACAGGAAGGCAGCAGGGAAAGCATTTGTGAGGCCTTCAAAATAGTGCGCGATAATCTGGACTTTATGGATACGGAAAAGAAAACGGTGGGAAAGGTAGTGCTGGTGACTTCGGCAAATCCTGATTCCGGAAAAACCTTTATTACGCTTAATCTGGGCATGAGCATGGCGCTGGCGAATGTAAAGGTAGTGATTCTCGACCTTGACCTGCGGAAAGGTTTTTTTGAGCAAAAGCGTAGGGATAGGTATGAAAAAGACCGGTGTATCGAACTACCTGAGCGGCAAGGTGGATGATGTGAAAGAACTGGTGCAGGTGTGTGGAGATGATAACAGGCTGCATATCATTACATCGGGAGCGCTGCCGCCCAATCCTGCGGAATTGCTGAAGAGCGGCAGACTCGACCGGCTGCTGGAGGAGCTGAAAAAGAATTATGATTATATCTTATTGGATAACCCGCCTTATGGTGTTGTGGTGGATACGCAGTTGTGCGGACGGTTGGCGGACCAGACGGTGTATGTAGTCCGCTCGGGCTTGTTCGACAAGCGGATGTTACCGGAGTTGCAGGAACTGTATGATTCGGGAAAGATGAAGAATATGAGTATTCTGCTGAACGGAATAGATTATGTAAAGACAGGTTATGGGTATGGCTACGGGTATGGTTACGGCAATTACGGGAACGATGAAAACCGGAAGAACAAGAAGCCGCTGTACAAAAGGATATTTGGAATTTAAACGCTATGGGTATGTTTTTCTTACGACATAAAACAAAGTTGGCGGATATCGGTTTCTTCAGGGATTTTGTGGATAGTCACAGCCATATCCTTCCGGGTGTGGACGACGGCATAAGGACGATAGAGGAATCTCTGGCGGTGCTGGCGTACTTCGACTCGCTCGGAGTGAAGAAGGTGAGGCTGACGCCTCATGTGATGAATGGTGTGGAACACTGGGAAGATGTGTTGCAGGCTTTCGATACGTTGCGCAAGCGCTATACCGGAGAAACCGTGCTTGAACTGGGGGCTGAATATATGCTGGACTCCGGCTTCAGGGAGAGGTTGGGGAAGGGATTGCAGCCTTTTGTGTGGGGATTGTGTATTGGTAGAGACGTCTTATTTTTCTCCACCAAACAATCTGGACGAGCTGTTGTACGATGTATCGCTTGCCGGATATACGCCGGTGATTGCGCATCCCGAACGTTATCTTTATATGAGGTACGGTGATTATTGCGAATTGAAGGACAAGGGCTATCTGTTGCAGCTGAACTTGCTTTCGCTTTCCGGTTATTATGGAAAACAGGTGATGAAAAATGCTGAAACATTGCTGGAAAAAGGTATGTACGACATGGTAGGGACGGATTTGCATAATCTGGAGACTTTCGGAAAATGGATAGGAAATGTGAGGCTGACGGATAAGCTGGCGAGGGAAATAATGTCTCTTCGCTGACTGTCAAAGTCCGCAATGAGTTAGGAAGCTCCGGAGACCTGTGCTTTTGCAGGTTTCCGGAGCTTCTGTCGTTTTTGGGGTATTTAGAGTTTCTATTAAAATTGTGAGAGTTGTTTTGATATATTTCCGTATCTTTGCCCCATTATTGAATATTGAACCAACGAATTTTAGGAACCGGACATGATAAAGAAAGTCGTAAAAGTCCTTTGGATTTTCATCGCGCTGATAACATTGACATGCGTTGTTATTTTCTTCTCGATAGCAAAAGGTTGGATTGGCTATATGCCTCCTGTGGAAGATTTGGAAAATCCCAATTATAAATTTGCAACGGAAATATTCTCAGAAGACGGGAAAGTTCTGGGAACTTATTCTTATAGCAAGGAGAACCGCGTGTTTGTGGGATACAATGATTTGTCGCCCCATATTATCAATGCGCTGATTGCAACGGAAGACGTACGCTTTGCCGAACATTCGGGGATTGATGCCATCGCGCTGTTCCGTGCCGTGGTGAAGCGTGGTATTCTGATGCAGAAGAATGCCGGCGGTGGCAGTACAATCAGCCAGCAGCTTTCCAAACAACTTTATTCGCCAAGCGCCGACAACATAGTGGAACGTCTGTTCCAAAAGCCCATCGAGTGGGTTATAGCCGTGAAGCTGGAACGCTATTATACCAAAGAGGAAATTCTTACGATGTATCTCAATAAGTTCGACTTCCTGAATAATGCGGTGGGTATAAAGACTGCCGCCTATACCTATTTCGGTTGCGAACCGAAGGATTTGAAAATTGAGGAAGCCGCCACACTGGTGGGTATGTGCAAGAATCCTTCCCTTTATAATCCGGTACGTTATAACGAACGTTCGCGCGGACGCCGCAATGTGGTGCTCGACCAGATGCGCAAGGCCGGATATATCACCGTTGAGGAACGGGATTCGTTGCAGGCATTGCCATTGAAGCTGTCCTATCATCGCGTAGACCATAACGAAGGTCTTGCAACGTATTTCCGTGAATACCTGCGTGGTGTGCTGAATGCCAAGAAGCCCGATAAATCGGACTATCGCGGCTGGCAGATGCAGAAGTATTACGAGGATTCGCTCGACTGGGAAACAAACCCTCTGTTCGGCTGGTGCGAAAAGAATACAAAGAAGGACGGAAGCAAATATAATCTTTATACGGACGGGTTGAAAATCTATACTACAATAGACTCCCGCATGCAGAAATATGCAGAGGATGCCGTGACCGAGCATCTGAAAGAATTGCAGGGCTACTTCTTCAAAGAGAAGAAAGGTGCGAAGAAAGCGCCTTATACTTTCCGTTTGACGCAAGAACAGGTAGACGAAATTCTGGACCGTGCCATGAGACTGTCCGACCGCTATCGCATCATGAAGAGAGCCGGAGCTTCCGAAGCGGAAATCAGGAAAGCGTTCGATACGCCCGAACAAATGTCTGTATTCAGTTGGAGCGGTGAGAAAGATACTGTAATGACTCCGATGGATTCCATACGTTATTATAAGTTCTTCCTGCGTGCCGGCTTCATGTCGATGGATCCGCGTAACGGTCATGTAAAAGCGTATGTAGGCGGCCCGAACCATCACTACTTTAAATATGACATGGCAATGGTGGGACGTCGCCAAATCGGTTCTACCATGAAACCGTATGTGTATTCGCTGGCTATGGAGAACGGTTTTTCTCCTTGCGACCAGGCTCGTCATGTGGAATATACATTGATAGACGAAAACGGAAAACCCTGGACACCGCGCAATGCCAATAAAAAACGTTATGGTGACATGGTGACGGTGAAGTGGGGATTGGCCAATTCGGACAACTGGATCACAGCATACCTGATGAGCAAACTGAACCCGTATGAGTTGAAGCGGTTGGTGCACAGCTTCGGTGTGCGCAACCGTGAGATTGTGCCTTCGGTGTCTCTCTGTCTCGGTCCTTGCGAAGTCTCCGTAGGAGAGATGGTAAGCGCCTATACCGCATTCCCGAACAAGGGTATTCGTGTTGCGCCGCTGTTTGTAACCCGTATTGAGGATAACGACGGTAATGTGCTGGCTACATTCTCGCCGGAAATGCAGGAAGTAATCAGCGCATCCAGTGCCTATAAGATGCTGGTAATGCTGCGTGCAGTTGTCAATGAAGGTACGGGCGGACGTGTCCGCCGTCTGGGCGTAAAAGCCGATATGGGTGGCAAGACCGGTACGACCAACTATAATGCCGACGGCTGGTTCATGGGCTTTACGCCTTCGCTGGTGTCCGGCTGCTGGGTGGGCGGTGAAGACCGTGATATTCACTTCGATACGATGTTGCACGGACAAGGCGCTTCCATGGCATTGCCTATCTGGGCTAAGTATATGGTAAAAGTGCTTGGCGACAAGTCTTTGGGGTATGATGAAAACGAAACGTTCCAGCTGCCTGAAGGTTTTGACCCCTGCAAGGACAGCGGATATGAGGATGCGGATGCGGAACCGGCATCGGAAATGGGACTGGACGATTTGTTTAATTAAGAATTGGGAAATGGTGTACACAATCTGCATCGGCAGTAACGTGAACAGGAAAGAGAATTTGGCGTTGGCACGCAAGAGGCTGTCCGAACTTTTTCCGAATATCCGTTTTTCTGCAGAAGCGGACACAGAGCCGTTGTTTTTCCGGCGGCAGGCGTTGTTTACCAATCAGGTGGCGCGTTTCACGTCCGATTCTGATGCGGATGAAATCATACTCCATTTGAAGGATATAGAACGGGAAGCTGGAAGGACTCCCGAAGAAAAGAAACAGGAGATTGTACGTCTTGATATAGACTTGCTGTCTTGTGACAGCAGGGTGTATAAACCCGAAGATTTAAAGCGGGACTATATCATCCGCGGACTGAAAGAATTGAATGATGGAAAGTCTGAGGCGACAAATGCCATTGAAACGTTTCTTTATAATAATGTGGTAATTTAAGTTTTAAAGATATGAAATTCCTGGGAATAATTCCTGCCCGTTACGCATCTACGCGTTTCCCTGCCAAACCTTTGGCTTTGTTGGGCGGAAAGACCGTTATTCAACGGGTATATGAACAAGTGGCCGGTGTTTTGGATGATGCTTATGTAGCTACCGACGACGAGCGCATTGAAGCTGCCGTAAAAGCATTCGGCGGAAAAGTTGTAATGACGTCCGTGCATCATAAAAGCGGTACAGACCGTTGTTATGAGGCTTGTACCAAAGTAGGGGAAGGCTTTGATGTGGTGGTAAACATTCAGGGCGATGAACCTTTTATACAGCCGTCTCAACTGGAGACCGTAAAGGCCTGTTTTGACGATCCGTCCACACAGATTGCCACTTTAGTAAAACCCTTTACTGCAGATAACGGTTTTGAGGCATTGGAGAACGTAAACTCTCCCAAAGTAGTGCTCAACAAGAACATGAATGCTCTTTATTTCAGCCGTTCTATCATTCCGTACCAACGTAATGCGGAGAAGCGGGAGTGGCTGAAAAACCATACATATTACAAGCATATCGGATTATATGCCTATCGGGTGGAAGTGTTGAAAGAGATAACCTCGCTTCCGCAGTCTTCTCTTGAACTGGCGGAGTCGCTGGAACAGTTGCGCTGGCTGGAAAACGGTTATACCATTAAAGCCGGTATTACCGAAGTGGAGACAATCGGTATTGATACACCGCAGGATTTGGAACATGCGGAACGTTTCCTGCAAGCACGAAACGCTCAATGAATATCGGTTCGGGGATGCTTTTGGACAGGACCATTCAGCCTAAGGTGAGGGACATTGAGCACTTGGCCGTACAGATGCCCCAACGGTGCACTATGCCCAATGGTGTGTCTTTGAATGTGCTTGACTCTGGCGATAATGAAGTCGTGCGCATAGACCTGCTGATGGAAGGCGGGCGCTGGCAACAGTCGCAACCGTTACAGGCTTTGTTTACGAACCGTATGCTGCGCGAAGGGACGCTTCGGTACAGTGCGGGGGAAAGTAGCGGAGGAAGTTAGGACTATTACGGTGCCTGGCTGGAGTTGTCCAGCGCATCGGAATATGCGTATGTTACTCTTTATTCGCTGAACAAATATTTGCCTCAGACATTGGAAATACTGGAATCCATCGTAAAAGAGCCTGTGTTTCCGGAGAAGGAGCTGGGTGTTATAATAGAAAATAATATCCAGCAGTTCATGGTCAACTCGTCCAAAGTGGATTTTCTGGCGCATCGGGCGCTGATGAAAGCTGTATATGGTGAGGTGCATCCTTGCGGACGGCTGGTGCAGAAAGAGGATTATGGCAGGATAAATCCTGCTGTACTCAGAGAGTTTTACGACCGGCATTATCATTCCCGGAACTGTACGATTTACGTTTCCGGAAAGGTGGGCGATGATTGTGTACGGCGGATAGAAGATATGTTTGGTAAGGAAGTGTTCGGCAAAGACTTCCGCAAACCGGAAAGGCGGGAGTTTATTCCGGTTTCTTCCATGGATAAACGGATTTTTGTAGAACATGCGGATGCCATGCAGAGTGCGGTTCGCATGGGGATGCTTTCTTTGGAACGCCATCATCCCGATTATTTGAAGACCAGAGTGATGGTAACGCTGTTTGGCGGATATTTCGGAAGCCGTCTGATGTCCAATATCCGTGAAGAAAAGGGATATACCTATGGCATTTCTGCAGGCATCGTTTCTTGTCCGGGACCGGAAATGCTGGTTATCAATACGGAAACGGCAAACGAGTTTGTGGAGCCTCTTATCCGGGAGGTTTACCATGAAATAGATTGCTTGCAGAATGATCTGGTGCCGGAAGAAGAATTGGCAATGGTAAAGAATTATATGCTGGGCGAAATGTGCCGCAGTTATGAATCGGCATTCTCACTGGCAGATGCGTGGATGTTCGTTCAGGTTTCGGGTTTTGGCGATACACACTTTGAAGATGCTCTGAACGCAGTCAGAGATATTACTCCTGAAGATATACGCGAACTTGCCGGAAAGCATTTGTGCAAAGAGAAATTAAAAGAAGTCATATCCGGCAAAAAAATGTCATAAAAAAGCGGGAATCGCCTCGTGGTTTTGGCAGATTAAATCGTATCTTTGTCAAAATCCTAATTAAGTAACTTGTAATCCAAGATAGAAATATCTATATTACTGCAATTTTTCTGTTATACTTGTCAACAGGGCAGTGTCGCAGCCAATGGAAAAAGGCGGCTTCTTCGATAAAAATAAAGGGAACTTTCTCGTCGGAAATAAAAATAGGGACGCATACGTTTAAGGATGGTTCCGTATATACCGGTGAGATGAAAGGACGCAAACCCAACGGAAAGGGAAAGACGGTATTTAAAAACGGTGATGTCTATGAAGGCGAGTACGTTAAAGGAAAGCGTGAAGGGTATGGAATTTACACTTTTCCCGACGGTGAAAAGTATGACGGCCAGTGGTTTCAAGACCAACAGCACGGCAGAGGTATCTATTATTTTATGAATAATAACCGTTATGACGGTATGTGGTATCAGGATTACCAGCATGGCAAAGGTACTATGTACTACTATAACGGAGACCTTTATGAAGGCGATTGGATAAATGACAAGCGTGAAGGTCAGGGTACTTACGTTTGGAAGAACGGTTCCAAATACATCGGTTCGTGGAAAGACGATAAGAAAAACGGTGAAGGCACGTTAGTCTGGAATGACGGTTGCAAATACGACGGTCAATGGAAGAATGATGTGCGTGATGGCAAAGGTACGTTTGAATATGCCAATGGTGATAAGTATGTGGGTGATTGGAAAGAGGATATGCAGCATGGCAAGGGCATTTACTTCTTTCATACGGGCGACCGTTACGAAGGTTCTTATGTGCAGGGTGAACGTACCGGTGAAGGTATTTACTATCATGCCAGCGGCAATAAATATGTAGGAAACTTCAAGAACGGTATGCAGGACGGACACGGTACGTTTACATGGGCGAACGGTGCTGTATATGACGGACAATGGAAAGACAACCAGCGCAATGGCTATGGCGTTTACAAATGGAACGTCGGTGACTCCTACGAAGGCGAATGGAAAGATAATAAATTCAACGGTCAGGGAACTCTGATTCTTACCGACGGTACAAAATACAAAGGCGGTTTTGTAAAATGGTCTGGAAGAGGGGAGTGGCGTGCAGGAAGATAAGAACGGAAACCGCTATGAAGGTTTCTTCAAACAAGGCAAAAAAAGACGGTCCGTTTGTGGAAACGGATAAAAATGGAAAGCTGGTGCGGAAAGGAACCTATAAAATGGGAAGGTTGAGTAATTGAAATCAGGGAATGAAAAGGGGCATTCGGTAAAATGTCCCTAAAAAATAGAGAGGGCTGCGCGATTCTGAATGAATACTGCGCAGCCCTTATTTTTTATTTCTTAATTCTCAATTTTCAAATAATATATTGAGAACTGATAGATTCGTTGCTTACGACTCTTCTGATAGTTTCGGCAAACATATCGGCAATGCTTAATTGTTTAACCTTATCGCATTTCTTGGAGTAAGGAATGCTGTCTGTAAATACCATTTCAGTCAAGCCTGATTCCTGTACGCGGAATGATGCCGGATCGGACATGACACAGTGACTGGCAATGGCACGTACGGATTTAGCACCGGCTTCCATCATGATGTTGGCTGCTTTGGTGATAGTACCTGCGGTATCTACTATATCATCTACCAATACTACATTCTTGTCTTTTACGTCACCGATAATCTGCATGGTGGCAACAACGTTTGCCTTCTCACGGGTCTTGTTGCACAATACCAGGGGTACACCGAGGTATTTGGAGAATGTGCTGGCACGTTTTGAACCGCCTACGTCGGGAGTTGCAATAACAAGGTCATCCAACTTTAATGATTCGATATAAGGAAGGAATACTGCCGATGCATACAAATGGTCAACCGGAATGTTGAAGAAACCTTGAATTTGGTCAGCATGAAGGTCCATAGTAATCAAACGGTCGATGCCTGCAACTGAAAGCAGGTCAGCTACCAACTTGGCGCCGATGGATACACGCGGTTTGTCTTTTCTGTCCTGACGTGCCCAACCAAAATAAGGAATTACTGCAATAACACTTTTGGCAGATGCTCTTTTGGCCGCATCAACCATCAGCAGAAGTTCCATCAAATTGTCGGAATTAGGGAAAGTGGATTGAACCAGGAATACATTTGCGCCACGGATAGACTCTTCATAAGAAACAGCGAATTCACCATCGGCAAAGTGGGTGATATTCAATTTTTCCTAGAGGGCAATTAAGGCTGGCGCAGACTTTTTTCTGCAAGGTATCTCGAGTTTGTTCCTGAGAATACCATAAAAGG
>ENA-OQCU01000932-OQCU01000932.1-human-gut-metagenome-genome-assembly--contig:-NODE-932-length-11245-cov-3.103436_pt1 | contig 11245 bp, 13 predicted proteins | sample MGYA00242504_ERZ504590 | MGnify/ENA primary metagenome ERZ504590 (study PRJEB26092, sample SAMD00036318) | human gut metagenome | host: Homo sapiens | study: EMG produced TPA metagenomics assembly of...
GTGGTAACGTAGTAAGTGCCAAAAGCCCATATGTCACACCATAAAAATAGAGCACTGTGAATCGACTTTTCCTTCTCTGATGGCTGAGCGGTCTTCAGACCGCAAAGCCGGAGGAAGGGATTCTTAAAAAACGGTAAACAGCTTGTATTCCCTGTACTTAGGTAGGTAATCTGGTATAATTAAAGTATGGAAAACAACGGTTTTTCAAGGGAAAAGGAGCAGACAGACAATGGGAATTTATACGAGCAGATATAGCAACAAAGAGCTTGCAGATGGCAAATATTATTGCGTAGGAATCAGCATTGGGACGCCGAAATTCAAACTGGCGTACAGACTGGAGAACCAGTGTTATTCACTGGCACCGAAAGGTTATATGCTGAGAATGAACCTGGAAGATTTCAAGAAAGCCTATTACGAGAAGCTGAACGGCATAGGCAAGGACAGAATCATCAACATGGTTATGAAGATGGAACGTGACGCAGCGGCCCAGGGAAAGGATTTGGTCCTCCTGTGCTACGAGGATGTGAGAATCCCGGAAGATTGGTGTCACAGAACTGTTTTTGCTGAGTGGTGGGTGGAGAACACTGGAGAGATTATCGAAGAACTTCCAGACCCGAATCCCCCGAAGGGAAAGAAGGTAGCAACGACAAGTAAGAAGCCCGAAGTGCAGACGAAGCCAGATGATGGCTACCAGCAAATGAGTCTGTTTGGTATGGGCGCTTTAATATAATATCCGGAGCTGGTGTAGGCAGCACACGACTATTCCATAGTTGAGGCCCTGTTCATCGCAGGGCTCCGGTCCAAAAACAACGGCATCGCATCCGAAAGGGTACGGTGCCTTTTTTAATGCAAACGAGAGAAGGGAGAGTTGATAAGCAATGGCATTTTTCAGAGACCCAGGAGAGATGTTTTTGGGGTGCTTGGGTACGGTAGAGCAGAGATACTTGGTAAATCTGATAAAGAATGCTGCGAAGAACGGGTATACGAGGTTTGTGGAGCCATGTGCCGGAACATTCGCCATGAGCAACCTGGCAATCCAGAACGGGTATAAGCCGGAGCAGATTGAGACAAGTGATGTGTCTATGATGAGTTCGGTTATGGGGTATGCCATTACAGGCAAGCCGCTTGACGAACTGGAGATACACGCCCAGGGCTTTTCTGATGAGGAGCTGTTGGACCCGGCGGTTGCCTTGTATGCTCAGATGTATCTTAGAACATCGAAGACAGCCGGTAACGAGTATTTCTTTAATCTGCTGAAAGATTTGAGAGACAGAAGAGAGGAACACATTGAGCATATCCGGCAGAGTTTAGAGAACATCAAGAAGGAAATGTACGGTATGACATACCGACCGTTGGATATGTGGGACCATCTGGACGAGGTGCTTGACGATCCCCACACGCTGGTTATTGCCAATCCACCGACCTACTTCTCCGGCTATGAGAAGTTCTATGACACACAAGGGAAAATGACCTGGAAGGAACCAGAGTATAAGCTGTTCGACCCGGAAACAGGACACGTTGAGTTGTTTGACCGGTGCATGAATGCGAATGCGCTGGTTGTTTGCTACCAGGAAAAAAAGAACCGGAGAGGCTGTAGGAGAGCCGATATTTGCAAGAGCCGGTACGAGAGCAGATTTGAACAGCTACATTACCTCGAACAGAGGAGAAGAAGCGGCGGCGCTGGCAGAGGGAAGAAAAATCAAAAGACCTTCCGAGAGTAAGCTGGCACCGATTGACTGTAGTATGTTGCCGAGAGATTACGAGATAACGGAGAAAAGCAAGGTACAGATCATCTCTATTAAGGCAGCAGAGGCACAGTATTACAGACAGCTATGGACGCATAATTTTGTTGGTTCATCGGCTACGTTCAATAGAGCTGTCCTGATTGACGGGATGGTATCGGGCGTATTTGGGATTTCAAAGATGCAAGCCACATCACTCTTCATCTGGTACGTTATGAAGGTCCCACACACCACGTATCGGCTTGGTAGACTACTGTATATGCTGGCACAGAACCACTGCTTCACAGAAACCTTGTTGGACGATCTGGAGCGTGAGAAGGTAACAAAAGTTCGGACAGCTATGCTGACGAAGTACCCGGAGAATAAAGAAGTCCGGGGCATTATGAAGCTGGTAAACCGACAGAAGGATAAGAATAACGGTTTCAAACTGACATACGAAGCGGAGTTGACTGATCGGACAGAGCAGGAAACATTGGAAGAATGGTTAAGGAGGGAAAGACAGTGGCAGAAGAGCAGAAAGCAAAATATGAAATAATTTATGATATGGGTACAGAGCTGTACATTGCGAAGGTGCAGTTGGCCGACCTTAAGGAACAGGACATCAACGCCAGGATAATGAAAAACGAGATGCAGGACCAGCTAACAGCGAACATCAAGAACAGAGGGCAGTTGGAGAGTTTGCCGTTAATTGCATTGATGGGAGACAAACTGGAGATTATTTCCGGGCATCACAGAGTAAAGAGTGCAAGAGAAGCAGGCCTGAAAGAGATTATCGTTATCCTGGATAAGAGCGGGCTGACCCGAAGCAAGGCAGCTTCTAAGCAGTTGGCTCACAATGCAATCTCCGGATTTGATGATGAGAGTACGCTGAGAGAAATTGTGAAGCTGATGGATAACGTCGATGATATGATGGAGAGCTATATAGGGAAAGAAATTCTGGAAGAACCGTTGGAGCAGTTTGATAAGCTGAATACTCCGGCGGTTCAGTTTGATTTCAAGACCATTGCGTTTGCGTTTCTTCCGAACCAGATTAGAGACTTGGATGCACTGATGAAGAATCTGAACGGTAGTTGTGCTGAGGTTATCGGTGTTGCTGCCTATGAGCAGTGTGAGAAGTTCGTGGAGACACTGGATAAGTACCAGCAGTTTACGGACATCCGGAACGTAGGGGCGGCAGTCCATTCCATGATTGATGCTGCAAATGAGAAAATGGACGATGCCGGTTTTGACCCAGATATGGATTGGACGTACCTTGCGAAAGTATTTGGCAGTGCTGCCATTCCGGTAGAATCGGCAGAAGTAATCAAAAAAGCTCTGAAAAAAGCAGAGAAGGACGGCACGATTACCAGTAAGAATAAATGGCAGATGATTGAATACTGGGCGGCTGACTACCTGGCAGGGAAGTAGGTGGTTGAATGGCGGCAAAGCAGAAGTATGATGAGAGATTTGTAAAAATTGCCAAGGTATTATGCATGAGAGGCGGTACGGATGAGGATTTAGCTGACGCATTCGAGGTATCTCCGAGGACAATCAACCGTTGGAAAAAGGATTACCCGGAGTTTGCAGAGGCTCTGGCCGCCGGAAAAGAATATGCAGATGCAGAAGTCGAACTGAGTCTGTATAAGCGAGCAAAAGGAAGTAAGAAGAAAACGAAAGTAACCCGGAAAATTATTGAGATGGACAAGACGGTAATACCAAGCCTGCGAAGATAGAGACGGTTGAGACCGAAGAGGACATCATACCGGACGTAGGAGCGTGCTGTTTCTGGTTGAAGAATCGTAGGCCGGACATCTGGAGAGATAAGCAGGAAATTGGTCTTTACGAGATAGAAGACATGGAGGGTATCGAAGCCGACATTTATGGCGGCGAAGAATAAGGGCTTATCCAACCCGTATGTCAAGGTCAACAGGCGCAAGCGTATAGGGTTCAATTTCAGCGACAAGCACAAGCGGTATATCAAAAAATTTGTGCGAACAGTACCTACAATATCCTGGAAGGTGCTGTTCGTTCCGGTAAGACGGTAGATAATGTTTTCGCATTTGCTCACGAATTAAAAACGACGAAGGATAGAATCCACCTGGCGACTGGTTCGACTATGGCGAATGCTAAGCTGAACATTGGAGATGCTAATGGGTTCGGTCTTGAGTATATATTTCGTGGGCAGTGCAGGTGGACTCAGTACAAAGGGAATGACTGCCTGCTGATAAATGGCCCGGATACGGGGTACAAAGACAAGATTGTAATCTTCGCTGGAGGTGCAGCGTCCGATAGTTACAAGAAAATCCGAGGTAACTCATACGGTATGTGGATTGCAACCGAGATCAACCTGCATCATGACAACACCATCAAAGAGGCATTCAACCGACAACTGGCAGCCAAGAACAGAAAAATCTTCTGGGACTTGAACCCAGACCATCCTAAGGCGGCGATATACGTTGATTACATTGACAAATACGCTGAGAAAGCGGCCAAGGGAGAGCTTCTGGGTGGTTACAATTACGAGCATTTCAATATCTTCGAGAATATCAACATCCCGAAGCAGAGAATAGCTGAGATTGTCAGCCAGTATGACAAGGACAGCATCTGGTACATCCGAGATATTGAAGGTAAGAGAAGTATTGCAGAAGGCCTGATATACGTTAAGCTGGCAACTTCCATAGCGGCAGAGGACGATGAGTACATCGTGCCGTTGGAAGAGACGATTGACATGGCGAAACGTGGAGAGTTCATAGAGCTGAATATAGGCGTGGACTTCGGAGGTAACGGCTCCGGCCACGCTTTTGTTGCGTCTGGTATTACCCAGGGATATGAGAAACTGTATGTGCTGTCCTCTGAATGGCACGATGCAGACGGAACAGACCCCGATGATTTGAACCGGATGTTTATGAAATTCGTTGAGAAGATATTGGACCGGTACGGATTCATTACGAATGTGTACTGCGATTCTGCGGAACTGGTGCTGAAACGAGGTTTGCAGAAAGCTATGATTGAGGCGGAACTGGGAAATATCAATGTCACGAATGCTGCCAAGTGCAAGATTACAGACCGTATCTTCACAATGACCACGCTCTCAGCAACTGGGCGTGTGTTCTTTACGCCAGATTGTGAAAGTGTTCTCGAAGCTATCAGCATGGCGGTTTGGAATCCGAAGAAAATGGAACTGGAGCGTCTGGATGATGGAACCAGTGATATTGACTCTCTGGATGCTATGGAGTACAGCTTCGAGAAGAGGATAAAGAAATTCATTAAGAAGACGGGGTGAACTGATTGAGAATTGCAAATATATTGAGAAAGGTGTTGAGAAGATTGGTGCCGAATAACAGTGTGGAAAAAGCCCTGGGCGTTGATATATGCGAATCCGGAGTAATGCAGAATGCCATAGAGCTGTGGCACAACATGTACAAGAATGAACCGCCCTGGAGAGGTGGAAAAGACAATGTGATTCCTCTGAATCTGCCGTCAGCGATCTCGGAGGAATTTGCCAGGCTGATACTAACGGAGTTCAGCATGAAGGTAACTGGCAGTCCGATGGCTGATTTCATCAATGAGCAGTTGAAAGACCAGCTTACGGACTTAAATAAATTTGTTGAGCTGTACTGCGAGGGTGGAGCTATTGCAGTGAAGCCGTTCGTGACGAACATAGACGAAAACGGAAAGCCAACGGCAATCGAGCTGGATTTTGTGAAAGCGGTGGATTTCTTCCCCTGTGCGTTCAATAACAAGGGAGAGATAACGGCGGCGGTGTTCGTGGAAGGAAAGAAGATAGGAGATTACCTGTATACCCGGCTTGAATACCATGAGCTTACAGGAATGACCTATACGATCATCAACAAGGCGTTCAAATCTGAGGAGATTTACCAGTACAACGATGATGGGACCTATGCTGTGAGGGATAGATTCCGGAAAGAAGTGCCACTGGCGGAAGTGGATGAATGGGCGGGCCTGTCAGAAGAGCCGGTAATTATCGGCAACATCGACAAGCCGCTTTTTGCGTACATCAAAGTGCCAAAGGCAAATAATATCGATACGGATTCGCCATTGGGGGTATCGGTGTTCTCCAGAGCCACAGAGATAATAGAACAAGCTGACATCCAGTACGGGCGTGTATTGTGGGAGTACAAAGCCACAGAAGCTGCTATCCTGGGCGATTCTGAGTTGTTCCAGACAGATAAGCATGGAAAGCCGGTTCTTCCGGCAGGACAGGAAAGGATGTTCAAGACATTTGACTTCGACAATGCGGATGGAACTAACAAGGGGCTGCTGAAAGAGTATGCACCGCAGATTCGCCACGAAGCGTTGTTCCAGGGACTGAATAAGCTACTAATGAAAATAGAGTTCCTGGTCGGCCTTGCCTACGGTACTTTGTCTGAACCAACGGACATTGAGAAGACGGCATACGAAATCCGGGTATCAAAGCAGAGGTCATACCATACGGTAACGGCGATGCAGGACGCATGGCATAAGGGATTTGAGAAAATCATATACGCCATGAGGGTTCTGGCATTGCTTTACGATATGGTTCCGGACGGAGAAACGGAGCTGAACTGTAACTGGGGCGATGGAGTTCTGGAAGACACAGAAGCTGAGTATCAGCGTAGATGGTCCATGGTGGTTGCCGGAAAGCTGAAAACAGAAACGTTTCTTGCGTGGTATTTTGGATGCTCGGAGGAAGAGGCAAAGAACATGATGCCGAAGCCGGTAGCCAGATTTCCTACAGAAGAATAGGAGGTGTGAGCAGTGCTGACACCAGAATATTTGAATAGCTTTTCTTCCGGTTATCTGGGAATGTGCGATGTGTTGAATGAGCAGATCATCCGAGATGTGGCACGAAGGATAGCAAAGACCGGAAGAATCACACCGACAGCCGAGTGGCAGTTGAAACAGGCGAAGCAGTCCGGAGCGTTGATGGATGATGTAATCCGGGAAGTTGGCGTTCTGACAGGGAAATCTGATACAGAAATATTGCGATTGTTCCAGGATGCAGGCCTGACCGGAATGTTGCAGGATGCAAAGCCATTATTGCAGGCCGGAAAGCTGAAAACATCGGATATTGTTCTTTCTGGAGCGATGCAGAGAACTATGGAGGCAGCCGCAGAGAAGTGTAGGGGAGAGATTGGAAACCTTACGCTGACAACGGCGATAGCCACACAGCAGGAGTATATGCAGGCACTGAACGCAGCCTATATGAAGGTTACGTCTGGTACTTTTTCATACCAGGAGGCAATCAGACAGGCTGTCCGGGATGCGGCAGTCAAAGGAACATCGGTCATGTATGACAGTGGGTATATCTCAAAGCTGGATACGGCAATCAGAACTGCTCTGCTAACCGGAGTAAATCAGACGGCCGGAAAACTGACGGAGTTGTATGCTTCGGAGCTTGGAGCTGAGTATTACGAGACAACAGCTCATGCAGGAGCCAGACCCTCACACTCAGTCTGGCAGGGCAAGGTGTTCAAGATTGAAGGCACAGCTCTGGGGTATGAGAACTTCTACGAGGCAACCGGATATGGAACAGGAGCCGGTTTGTGTGGTTGGAATTGCAGACATAGCTTCTATCCGTACTGGCCGGGGATTTCAAAACCTGCATACACGAAAGATGATCTGGAGGATTACAGCAGACCTAAGCATTCGTTTGCAGGGAATCTTCTCACGGAGTATGAGTGTATGCAGAAACAGCGTGAATATGAACGGGCAGTCAGAGAATATAAGAGAATCCTGGCTGCCTATGATTCGTATATCCAGACAGTTCAGTCAGAAGCCGATAGAGCGTACTTCCGAGAGGAGTTTCAGAAAGAATCTGTGAAGCTGAAAGAGAAGGAATCGCAGATGAAGGATTTCTGCAAGCAAACCGGACGAAGCGTAGATACCGCCAGAACGCAGGTATCAGCCGTATATGACGGCAACGGTAACTTGGTATCATTTAACCGCTCAGTCAGCGGAAAGGCTGTATGGGCGAATAAAAAATTCAAATTAGGAGGAATCACACATGAATTTTAGTGAAGCATTTGCATTGATGAAACGTGGAGAAAAGGTAAAACTGCCGTCATGGGCTGGCTATTGGTACTGGTCAAAGGAAAAACAGACAATCATCATGCACACAAAAGATGGCGTTGATATGGACATCCGTGAGACACAGATTCCGGATTACACATTCGGAAACATCGCAATGGATGAATGGGTTCTTGCGGATGGTAAGAATTGTCCGGAACTTGGAGGAGAGGCTTTATTCTCGTTCTCGGAGGCTATCAAGTACCTGAAAAGGGGAATGAAAGTTGCACGAAAAGGATGGAACGGAAAGAAACAGTACATCCAACTTGCAACCGGAATCTCTTATAAGACAGGTCAGGGCGAAATTGTAAACTGCGAACATGAAGCCGTTGGGAATATGGCGATCGCATTTTGCGGAACATCTGGAGTTCAGATGGGATGGCTTGCATCCCAGGCAGATATGCTGGCAGAAGATTGGATATTTGCAGATTAAGCGTTCTCTAAAGAAAGGAGGTGGAAACAATGAGGTACAGAAAGAAACCTGTCGAGGTTGAGGCGTTCTGCCTGACCGAGGAATCAGAACGGACAGCACCAGAATGGTTCGAGAGAGCTGTTCTGAACGAAACAGTCTGGATCGACCGGAGCTTGCAGGATGGACACGCCAAGATATATGGCTGCACGATCAAAACTCTGGAAGGGAAGATGCACGCCAAGGTTGGCGATTACATCATCCGGGGAGTGAACGGGGAGTTATATCCCTGCAAACCTGACATTTTCAAGAAAACGTATGAGAAGTGTTAGAAGGAGGTGATCCTGCTATCTCCCAACCATGGGTGAAATGGTATTCGCCCCGTATAGGGCTGTAACACATTAACCCTTACAATTTACCATTGAAGCACTTAAAACGTGTCCTGGGAACTCTCAGAAGTTCATAGACACCCTTTAAGACCACGAAAACAAATAGCAGTCAGCCGGTCCGTTGGTGGAACGCCTGGCTGTTGTTTTTTGCCCTGTGATATGGCATATAAACTGTCTCCTTCTCTTGCGTGCGGAGATATAAACGCACGATAGCAGTGCCGGAGTGAACCGGAATCTAAACGAAATCAGCGAAACGAAGAAAGGAAGGTAAGTGAAATGGCTTACGAATTTTTGAAGAAACTTTTTGGAACCCCGAAGGACGGCGAAGAGCCTAAGGCTATGACCTATGCGGAACTGGAGGCGGCGATTGATGCTGACAAGAAAATCCAGGTAGTAGATGTGAAAGCCGGAGGCTATGTGTCGAAGGAAAAACTGGATGCCAAGATTATAGAGCTGGACGGAGTAAAGCAGCAGTTGTCAGATGCCAATACAACGATTCAGTCCTACAAGGACATGGATATTGACGGCATCAAGCAGTCTGCAAAGGACTGGGAGACGAAGTACACCCAGGAAACACAGAAGTTGACTGCACAGCTTGCAGCCCAGGAGCGTACCCATGCCATGGATATGTTCATGGGTGGTTATAAGTTCACCAGCAAACCTGCAGAAAACGGCGTGAGAGCAGAGTTTGAAAAGAAGAACTTTACCCTGGAAGACGGAAAGTTCCTGGGAGGCGATGAGTTTATGAAGTCTCTCATGGAGAATGACGACTACAAGGGAGCTTTTGTTTTCGATGATGATGGCGATCCGGAAGACGATTCCCACGAGGAAGAGGAAGGAAAGCCGTTCTTTGCAAGAGGAGTTGGCGGAACTGGCGGAGCCGGAGGCGAAGGAGTCAAAGGCAAAGAAGCACAGTTTAATCCGTTTGGGTTCAACTTAATCAGACAGCCAGACAAAAACTAACAGGAGGAGAATGAAATGGCGAAATTAAATTATGCAACCGAGTATTTACAGACACTGGAGCAGATGTTTCCGTATGTTCTGTATTTTGGAGACTTATTTGCGACACCGAACAATGGAAGATTCCGTTGGGTAAATTCCAGAGTTATCGAGGTGCCGACAATCTCCACAACTGGCCGTACCGATGGAGACAGAGACACCATTGGAACCAGAAAGCGTAACTACAACAACGAGTGGAAACCGTTGACCTTGGAGAATCACAGACAGTGGCAGACACTGGTACATCCGAGAGATATTGCCGAGACTAAGGGCGTTGTGGCAATCGGAAATATCACGAAGGTTTACAACGAGGAGCAGAAGTTCCCGGAGATGAATGCTTACTGCATTTCCAAGCTGTATGCAGACTGGACCACTGACGGAGCGAAGACAGCCCACAGTGAAGTGCTGACAGAGGAGAATGTGCTGACCATCTTTGATGAGATGATGAAGAACATGGATAATAAGAGAGTTCCGAGAGCCGGAAGAATCCTGTATGTGACACCGGATGTCAGAACGCTCATCAACAATGCGAAGCAGATTTACAGAACCGTTGATGTTGGCAGCCGTTCTGATGCAATCAAGAGAGCAATCAACTCTATTGATGATGTGAAGATCCCGGAGAGCGTACCGAGTGACATGATGCGGACGAAGTACGACTTTACCGAGGGTTGGAAAGTGGATTCCACAGCGAAGCAGATCAATATGGCTCTGGTGCATCCGATGGCGGTAATCACACCGATTTCCTACGAGTTCGCTCAGCTCGACCCGCCATCCGCAGGTTCCCAGGGCAAGTATGACTACTTCGAGGAATCTTTTGAGGATGTATTTATCTTGCCTCACAAGATGGACGCTATTGATTTCCATGTGAGTGCATAAGAGAAACTGATTACTGGCTCTGTGCGTGTGCATGGAGCCAATTTTTGAAGGGAGAAACCATATGTATAAAGTTGAGAAAAAGAACAGAGTTCTCAGAATCCCGGATGAGAAATTCGATGAGTACAAGAAGATGGGCTACATTATCCGGGATGAGAATGACAATGTGCTGTTCGAGCCGGAGAACATCAAGGCGACTGCCGAAAAGCTCAAAAAGGAGAACGATGAGCTGAAAGCCAAACTGACGGAGGCTACTCTGTATGCGGAGGATGCCGATAAAAAGATTGCAGACCTCCAGAAAGAGAACGAAGAGCTGAAAGCGGCAATCCAGGCACAGGCTACAATGGGATCAGCTACACCGGTTTCAGAGGATTCCGGAAAGAAAAAGACAACCAAGACTCCAAAGCAGTCAGAGTAGGAGGCGGTTTATGCTGAAAGCAATGAAAGACAAAAGAGTTATCCGCATTCCGACAGATAAAAAGGATTCCTATATTGCCTTGGGGTACTCCATCACTGATATGGAAGGAAATATGATTTATGATTCAGCCGGAAAAGTCAAAAAACTTCCAAGGGAAAAAGTACAGATCAAGCTTCGGATGTAAAAACGTCTGTGGAAGAGAAGTAGATCCGGCCATGCAAGGAGAAACATATGATTAGAAAAGATATAAAAACTCCTTGTGTAAGCTTTGAATTTTACCAAGAAGTTTATCACGGGAGCATTGCAAATGATAAAAATTTCGATAATGCAGAGCTTGAATCAGAGGCATTTGTAGATATGATTACCT
>ENA-OQCU01000936-OQCU01000936.1-human-gut-metagenome-genome-assembly--contig:-NODE-936-length-11236-cov-3.840670_pt1 | contig 11236 bp, 9 predicted proteins | sample MGYA00242504_ERZ504590 | MGnify/ENA primary metagenome ERZ504590 (study PRJEB26092, sample SAMD00036318) | human gut metagenome | host: Homo sapiens | study: EMG produced TPA metagenomics assembly of...
GTAGTCCTGAGGGGAATGGATACCAAAGGCTGGAAGACGAAAACTTTATAACGACGGCCGCCATCAAATATGAAAAGAACAGAATCAAAATGGTTAGACTCGGAAAAAGAGAGTACGTAGTTTATCACTTTCGCTAGAAAAATTCTAATACTGAACACATAATGGATTAAGATTATAATGAAGCCACAAAGGTAGGAAGGAAAAGAGGGGAAAAAAACACGCACGAGGCCGAATGCTTACCCTCAATCTATTCATTTAGATTGGGGAATATTTTTTATGTTCCATAAACCTGCTATCTTTGCCTCGCAAATTTAAAAATATTCCGATGAGAATTTAAAACATTCATTTCCATACAACTATTTGTTTTTACGTTGGGACAGCAGGCGAAATAATTTCGTTTGTTGCGCAATAGTTGTCTTCTTATTCCAACTACGAACTTTTCAGTATTCATATTTAAAATTCTTAGAAAGAGTATGTGTATACATGTACAGTCCATTACTTACATGCATCCGGATAAAGATGTGCTTTTCAGTAATGTCAGTTTTACTATCAGTAAAGGGCAAAAAGTAGCCCTCATCGGAAACAACGGTTCGGGAAAATCTACCTTGATGCGATTGATAACTAAAGAGCTATTACCTTCTGAAGGACAAATTATATGTCCGGATATCCCCTATTCTATTCCACAGCATTTTGGTCAGTTTAATCATTTGACAGTAGCCGGGGCATTGGGAATAGAAAGAAAGTTATATGCACTTCATGCCATTTTACAGGGAGATGCTTCGATAGAGCATTTTACGGCTTTGGCGGATGACTGGAAAATAGAAGAGAAAGCGGTTGCTGCTTTGAATGAATGGGGGTTGGTAGGAGTACCTCTTTCCTATCCCATGCATTTGTTGAGTGGCGGTGAGAAAACAAAAGTTTTTCTAGCAGGAATTACTATATACTCTCCTGCTTTTATTTTGATGGATGAGCCTACCAATCATTTGGATGACGAAAGCCGTATCCGGCTGTACCGTTTTATAACTACTGCTGCAGCAGGGATACTGGTTGTCAGCCACGACCGGACATTACTCAATTTACTTTTTTCTACCTATGAGCTTACTGCAAAAGGTGTCACTTATTATGCTGGAAATTACGATTTCTATAAAGAACAGAAGAAATTGGCTGTAGAAGCTCTGCAAACCCGGTTGAAGGAGAATGAAAAGCAATTACAAAAAGCCCGGAAGCAGGCACGTGAGGTAATGGAGCGTCAACAAAAGCATGATGTGCGAGGTAAAAAACAAAATGTGAAGAAAGGAGTCGGAAAGATGGCAATGCATACATTCAGGGATCAGGCTGAGAAAAGTACTGTCCGTTTAGGAGATGTTCATGTTGATAAGATCCGTTTTTTGGCAGGAGAAACAGTAGAACTGCATAAAGCTTTACCTGATATGAAGACGATGAAAGTAAATTTCAATTCATCTTCTTTGCATATCGGTAAAATACTTATCGTAGCTTCAAGTGTGAATTATTCGTATGGAGAAAATCCTTTGTGGTCTTCTCCTCTTGAGTTTACCATCAAAAGTGGTGACCGTATTCATTTGAAAGGAAGTAATGGTAGTGGTAAAACAACTTTATTGAGGTTGATAACCGGAAGTCTTGCTCCTACTCAAGGTTCTTTGATACAGGCAGAAGGGCTGACGTACGTTTATCTTGATCAGGAATATTCTATAATTCGTAATGATTTGTCGGTATTGGAACAATTTGCCTTATTCAATAGTGAATTGTATGATAATGAATTGAGAACGATTCTCAACCGTTTTTTGTTTCCTGTTTCCACATGGAACAAGAAGTGTAGCTATCTGAGTGGAGGTGAGAAGATGAAACTTTCTCTCTGTTGTCTTATGGTGAGTGCACAGGCCCCCGATGTTTTTATTGTGGATGAACCTACTAATAATATTGATATTCTGAGTATGGAGATATTGACCGAAACTTTGAAGGATTATCAAGGCACTTTGTTGGTGGTGAGTCATGACAACTATTTTGTGCAACAAATAAAGGCAGATAAGCAGATTGAGTTGTTCTGATGTTTTTATTTTGTCAAGTGCGGCATTTTTGTCAAATTCTATATTTAAAACAAAAATGCCGCAGACTTGATTTATTTTATTCGGAGTTATTATTGCAGTGTCAGCGTCTTTACTTGTAATTCGGCATCTTTAGAATTACCCCCTACCATTATATCGAAATTTCCGGCTATGGTGCGCATGGTATTTGTCTGCGCGTCCCACCATTCCAATTGTTTGGGTGTTAACTCTAATTCTACATTGACTGTTTTTCCTGCAGGAATTTGTACACGTTTGAAAGCACGCAGTGTTTTAACCGGTCCTTCCGCATCTTCTTGTTTTTTCCAGATATACCTGTACTACTTCTTCCCCGTCACGATTACCGGTATTGGTTACAGGAACAATAATTTTGGCAGTTTCTCCTACTTTAATCGTTTGCTCCAGTTTGATGTTACCATAGTTAAAAGTGGTATAACTCAAATCCATAACCGAATGGGAAAAGAGGATCACCTTTAAAATTAACGGTAAGTACGTCCTGTCATATTATAATCTTCAAAATCAGGTAATTGCGTTATGTTCCGGTAAAAAGTAACGGGCAGTCGTCCTGCAGGATTGTAATCTCCAAACAAAACTTCGGCGGCAGCTTTACCTCCGGATTGTCCCGGATACCATGCTTGTAAAATGGCCTGACAATATTTGGTTTCGGGCTCCATGGCAATGGGTGATCCGGAAAAATTAACGAAAATAACTTTTTTCCCGGCATCACAGAGTGCTTTTATCAATTCACGCTGAACAGCCGGAAGTTCGATGTCAGTACGGTCTCCTTTGCGGAATCCCGGTAAATTGACACCCATCTCCTCTCCTTCCAAACTTGGAGATATACCGCCTGCAAATATAACTACATCAGCATCTTTCACTTTTGCTACCGTGTTTTTAATGTTGACTTCTTCTTTAAATCCAAGATCGAAATTCAACTGTGCGTCTCCACTAAAGTATTGGAAGCGGATTTCTATATCGTATGGCTTGCCGGCTTCTGCATGCATGGCGTAAGCTTGTCCCCTGCCCCCATGTTTGTTGGTGAATTTCTTTACTTCTTCACCATTTATCAATAATTGTGTAGCTCCACAACTATAGAAGTTGAAAATAACCTCTCCTGTTTCCTGGGGGGTGAACACACTTTGATAGACGGCCGAGAAATCGGTCAGGTTCACACCGGGAGCAAATACGGTGGCTCCGGAAGTGCAAAGACGGAACGGTGTGGTAAGTTGTGCGGTGGCTACCGCATTTCCTTCATATTCCTTGTTGTTCCAATAGTGGGCGGAGAATCCTGGACCTTCTTTAGAAGTACACTGGCTGAAAACGCTTCTGATTAATGAGCGCTCCACCCAGCTGCAACCTTGTTCATAGATCAGTTTGTCGTTCTCTCCCATGGCTGAGCGGATACCTTCCAATAAGGTGATCGTATGTTTGGGAGTACCGTTATAATTACCCCATTGCATCACAGAATCATTTGCGTTAGGTCCCATGACGGCGATGGTTTGTCCACCGCGTTTCAGTGGCAGGATATTATTTTTGTTCAGTAACAGCGTCATTGATTTGCGTGCTATATCTAGTGACAGGGAATCATGTTCTGCCGAGCAAACCACTGAATAAGGAATTTTAGTCCATTCCACTTTGTCAGGATCATCCATTTCCCCCAATTCAAAGCGTGCTTTTAATAATCGTTTTACGGATACATCAATGTCCTTTTCACTGATTAATCCTTTTTTAGCGCTTTCTACCAATGCTTTATAACTGGAACCACATTCCAGATCCGTACCGCTTAATACTGCGGCGGCAGAGGCCGATTCAGCATCCGGATGTGTTTTGTGTCCTTTTTCCCGATAGAAATCGTCAATAGCGCCACAATCTGAAAGTACAATGCCGTCATATCCCCAGTCTTGACGGAGAATTTGCATCAGCAGGCGGTCACTTCCGCAACACGGATCACCTTCCAAACGGTTATAGGCACACATTACCTCCTTTACTTTTGCTTCTTTTACTAATGCTTCGAAAGGTACAAGATAAGTTTCATGCAAGTCACGCGGTTTGATATTTTCCGCATTGAACTCATGACGATTCCATTCCGGCCCTGAATGGACGGCAAAGTGTTTGGCACAAGCGTGTATTTTATCGTATTTTTGATTAGCATCCATGCATTGCAATCCTTTTACCACATTTACCCCCATGACACTTGTCAGATAAGGATCTTCCCCATACGTTTCAATACCTCTCCCCCATCTGGGATCGCGATAAATATTGACGGTGGGTGTCCACATGGTCAGGCCTTGATACCGTTCGTAGCTTCCCGCCGCCGAGTATGCGGCATTTTTGGCCCGGGCTTCATCCGAAACTGCGGTATAGATGGTATGTATGGCATCGGGCTCAAAAGAGGCCGCCATACCTATAGGCTGAGGAAAGACGGTGGCCAGTCCGCTCCGTGCCACTCCGTGCAAGGCTTCGTTCCACCAATTATAAGGTTTAATGCCTAATCTTTCGACAGGTTTGGAGTTGTCCATCATTAAGGCAACTTTTTCTTCTAGAGTAAGTTGTTGCAATAAATCCTCTGCCCGTTCTTCGGGAGATAAACTGCTGTCTTTATAAGCCGGTTGATTGTTACAGCCGCTTAGCATCACAAGGGAAGCAAATAAATATAGAATTTTGTTTCTCATAGTAAAATGGTAAAAATGATTAGTTACACGGCAAAAAATAGAATAATTATGAAAAAAGTCCGTGTATTTTTTTGATTAAAAAAGGTGGAAGATATTGTTTTTTATACAAAAAGGTGGGATAGATATAAAAAGTTTCCGGCCGGATACATCGTACCGACCGGAAACGTATGAGATACAGCAAATAATGACTATTTATATTCTGCCCAATCTATCAGGCGCATATCCCCTTTCTTGGCCAGCGTATCATGCATAGCCAATGCAGCCGGAATACAATGAGGAGTTTGTCCTTTGGAAGACATTTTTACATAATCCCAAAGAATGTTCTTATAATCCGGATGTGCACAATTTTCGATGATAGCCTTGGCGCGTTCTACCGGGCTCTTGCCGCGTAAGTCGGCAACACCTTGTTCAGTAATAAGGATATTGACATCGTGTTCACTGTGATCTTCGTGAGAAACCATAGGAACGATGGCACTGATTTTTCCTTCTTTTGCCACAGACGGGCAAGTAAAGATGGAAATATAGGCATTGCGGGTAAAGTCACCTGAGCCACCAATACCATTCATCATTTTGGTGCCGCTGATGTGAGTAGAATTTACATTACCGTAAATATCTGCTTCGATGGCTGTATTGATAGATATAACACCAAGACGACGGATAATTTCCGGGTTGTTTGAGATTTCAGACGGACGCATGACCAGTTTGTCACGGAAGAAGTCGATATCATCATAAATACCTTGCAGACATTCGTTGGTGACAGTCAATGAACAGGTACTTCCAAATTTTACACGTCCTTGGCGAATCAGGTCCACCACTGCGTCTTGTAATACTTCCGTATACATTTCGAAGGCGGGAATTGTTTTGTCTCGTCCCAAAGCACCCAATACGGCATTAGCAATGTTACCTACTCCACTCTGTAATGGCAGGAAGCTTGCAGGAATAATACCCCGTTTCATGTCAGCTGCCAGGAAGTCGGCAACATTTTGTCCAATCTGGTCGGTGATAGGATCCGGTGCGGTAAATGAACGGGCCTGGTCAGGGGTGTTTACTTCCACTACGCCGATGATTTTTTTCGGGTCTACCTGTACATAAGGCAGACCGATACGGTCGCTGGGTTTGTAAATAGGAATTTCACGACGGTAAGGCGGGTCAAGCGGTTCATAAACATCGTGCAGGCCCATACCGTTTTTACTGTGGGCAGCGTTCAATTCGATGATCACTTTATCTGCCAGACGTGCAATAGTCGGTGCAATTCCACCGGCGGCTGTCAGATAAACTTTGCCGTCGGGAGTGATTTCACACGCTTCCAGAATAGCGACATCTACTTTACCCATGAACCCGTAACGTACCTCCTGTGCCATTTGTGACAGATGGATATCGTTGTATGCTATTTCGCCGTTATTTACGGCTTTTCGGAAATCGGGGTTGGTTGTGTAAGGAGCACGGTAACGGATTGCCTTGACCCTGGATAAGATGCCGTCTGTAGCATCTCCTGTAGAAGCACCGGTAAAGATACTAATTTGAAAAGGGTTACCTTTGGCATGTTCTTCTTCTGCTATTTTTGCGACTTCGGGTGTTACGGCTTTCGGTGTTCCTGCCGGAGTAAAGCCGCTGAGTCCAATGTTGTAGCCATGCTTGATATAGCTGGCTGCTTCGGCTGCGGAAATAATATTAAATCCCATGATATTCAATGTGTTATTCTTATTAGTATAGTTGTTATTAATATTTGCGATTAAAAATCTCTGAATAAATAAAAGCACGTCGTGCCTCTTCTTTAGTACTCAGTCTTATAGGAGTCCGGTCTTCCCTTTTGTTCTCTTTCCGGGGTGAATCTGTTGGTTTCTTGACCATCGGCTGATGCTGCATGCGGGGAGTCTGAGGTGTGCGGACTGTTTGAACGGAAGAAACAGGAAGGTCCTCCTCTATGTTCTCCTGCTCTATTTCAGGAAATATATCTGCAAGCACTTTCTTTGGAGAAGGTGTTTTCTTCTCTTTGCCTGTTTTTGAGATTTGTTGCACGATGGCTGCAACAATGATTATTATAAATATGATAACCTGAATGATATCCATACTTTCCTTATTATATAATGAATGCTCAAAGTTAGAAAAATATTTCATAACTAACTCTATAAAAGGGCATAAAAAAAGGAAGAGAACTTCACAGTTGTCTTCCCCTATTTTTTTAACCTAAACCTTAACTATGAAAAAATCTAATGTTTTTCGGAAGCAAATATGCGAATTATAATAATACGTTGGTAACGTTAACGGTTTTTTTTGTTCACTGGTTATAATTATTTAACAGTTAAATGCATAATTCTCTTATAATATTCAATTTTCGGCTCTTTTATTCGTTTAATTTGTCGGTAACTCCGTATCTTTGCCTACGAAACCATAAAACAGAGAAAATATGAAAGAAACAACAGGAGCAGACTTTAAATCTGCAACTGATTCCGAAAACAAGAAATTGTTTATTGAAACTTACGGATGCCAGATGAATGTTGCTGATAGTGAAGTGATTGCTTCTATTATGCAAATGGCAGGCTACCATGTATGCGAAACATTGGATGAAGCGGATGCTGTATTTATGAATACCTGTTCCATTCGCGACAATGCAGAACAAAAGATTCTGAACCGTCTGGAGTTTTTCCATTCTATGAAGAAAAACAAACGCCGGAATCTGATTGTCGGTGTGTTGGGCTGCATGGCAGAACGTGTAAAAGATGATTTGATCGAGAACCATCATGTAGATCTTGTCGTAGGACCGGATGCCTATCTCACTTTGCCCGATTTGGTCGCTTCGGTGGAAGCGGGGGAGAAAGCCATTAATGTGGAGCTTTCTACTACAGAAACCTATCGTGAGGTAATTCCGTCCCGTATTTGCGGCAATCATATCTCCGGGTTTGTATCCATTATGCGTGGTTGCAATAATTTCTGTCATTATTGTATTGTACCGTATACCCGTGGGCGTGAGCGCAGCCGTGATGTGGAAAGTATTCTGAATGAGGTGCGTGACTTGGCAGACAAAGGTTATAAAGAAGTAACGTTGCTGGGACAGAATGTGAATTCTTATCGTTTTGAGAAAGAGGGTGAAATAATTACTTTCCCGATGCTGCTCCGCACAGTGGCCGAGGCGGTTCCGGACATGCGTGTTCGTTTTACCACTTCACATCCCAAGGATATGAGTGATGAAACCTTGCAAGTCATTGCGGAAACGCCTAATGTATGCAAGCATATTCATTTACCGGTACAGAGCGGCAGTTCGCGCATATTGAAGCTGATGAACCGCAAATATACCCGTGAGTGGTATTTGGAAAGGGTAGCGGCTATTCGCCGTATCATTCCCGATTGTGGTCTGAGTACTGATATTTTCTCCGGCTATCATTCGGAAACGGAAGAAGATCATCAGGAATCTCTATCCTTGATGCGTGAGTGTGCGTACGATTCCGCCTTTATGTTTAAATATTCCGAACGTCCCGGAACATATGCTTCCAAGCATCTGCCGGATGATGTACCCGAAGAGGTTAAGATACGCCGGCTGAATGAAATCATTGAATTGCAGAACCGTCTTTCTGCCGAAAGTAATGCCCGTGATGTAGGCAAGACCTTCGAGGTGATGGTAGAAGGTGTTTCCAAGCGTTCCAGAGAGCAGCTTTTTGGCCGTACACAGCAAAACAAGGTGGTGGTCTTTGATCGTGGGAATCATCGTATCGGTGATTTTGTCCATGTACGCATTACTGAAGCCAGTTCGGCCACATTGAAAGGAGAAGAGGTGTTCTGATGGGGAGAAAAGAAGAATATAAGGAAAAGAACTTGCAATATTTGCAAGTTCTTTCTACACAGGAAGGTATTTGTCCTTTACCTTGTAATATGTTTTATAAAGTATTGCAGACAGGTACGGGTACAGTTTCACCTACAATCCGAAGTATTGTCACCGTTCATTATCGGGGAAGTCTGATAAACGGAAAAGAGTTTGATAATTCCTATGACCGTAACTGCCCCGAAGCTTTCCGGCTGTGTGATGTCATAGAGGGATGGCAGCTGGCGCTTCAACGTATGCATGTAGGAGATAAATGGGTGGTTTATATTCCTTATACTATGGGATATGGCAACCGTACAAGCGGGCCGATTCCTGCTTTCTCTACATTAATATTTGAGGTGGAACTGCTGGGCATTGCATAATGCCTCCGGTTATCGGTTATGCAGTCTGTCATTCATCCGGTCTTCGTAACCGTCACGATATTTCTTTTCGGGCATAACAATCCATAAGATTATATAGACAATAATGCCCGAAAAGGCTGTGAAAACCGTGGCAAATGAATAGATAATGCGCACTACCGTAACATCCCAGCCAAAATAATCGGCCAGTCCCGCACATACTCCGGCTAGCATTCTGTTGTTGGAACGGGTCAGTTTTTTATTTTCCATTTTCGTTTCTTTTTAAGTTATCTGCACAAATGTAGGAAAAGTAAAAACGAATTATTAACTTATACTCTTAAAAGTACTTAAAGGATAGTCCTTCTCATTCAATTTATTTGTTATTTTGCAGCAAATTAGGGCAAAAAGTGGATATACTCAAAATAAATACTTGTCCGTTGTGCGGCGGAAAACATTTGGGACATGCAATCACTTGTACGGATCACTATGCTTCGGGTGAACAATTCAATTTGGTTCGCTGCGATGATTGTGGCTTTATTTTTACACAAGGTGCACCCGTGGAAGCCGAGATAGGGCGATATTATGAGACCCCCGATTATATTTCACACACTGATACCCGCAAGGGGCTGATGAACCGTGTATACCATGAGGTACGCAAGTATATGCTGTCACGCAAAGCCAAGCTGATAAAACGGACATCCGGTTTGAGTAAAGGTACTTTGTTAGACATAGGTACCGGTACCGGATATTTCAGTAATGCTATGAAGGAGCGCGGATGGCGGGTGAAAGCGATAGAGAAAAGTCCGCAGGCGCGTTCGTTTGCCAAAGAGCATTTTGAATTGGATGTAGATACGGAGGATGCTTTGGCGGGATATGCCGATCATTCTTTTGATGCCATAACTTTATGGCATGTGATGGAGCATCTGGAACATCTGAATGAAACGTGGGAGAAATTATTCAAGCTGTTGAAAGAGAGGGGAGTATTGATAGTGGCTGTGCCTAATCCCAGTTCGTATGATGCGGAAAAGTATAAGGAATGGTGGGCGGCATACGATGTGCCCCGTCATTTATGGCATTTTACACCTTCCGTCATGCAACAATTCGGTGTCAAGCATGGTTTTAAATTAGCGGAACAGCATCCGATGCCTTTTGATGCTTTTTATGTATCCATGTTGACGGAAAGATATAAAGGCAGCCGTTTGTCCTTTTTGAAGGGAATGTGGACGGGCCTGTTGGCCTGGTTCAGTTCACTGGCGAAAAAAGAACGCAGTAGTTCAATGATTTATGTATTCAGAAAGAAGTGATTATGGGAAAAAAAATCAGGGTCCTTTTTCGATATGCAGTTCATTACCTCCAGCATCAGTACAATGCTGGTGTTGCTCTTGTTGGGGATGGTGGTATTCTTTGTGCTGTCTGCCAATAACTTATCCAAGTATGTACGCGAGAACATCAGTTTCTCCGTACTCATCAGCGATGATATGAAAGAAGCGGACGCTTTGAAATTCCAGAAAAAATTGAATGAGGAACCTTTTGTGAAAGAAACTTCCTATATATCGAAGGAGCAGGCGTTGAAAGAGCAGAGCGAAGCGATGGGTACAGACCCGGCTGAATTCTTGGGATATAATCCTTTTACAGCTTCTATTGAAATAAAACTGAATGCCGATTATGCCAATTCGGACAGCATTTCTTGGATAGAGCAGAAAATTATGCAGAACAAGAAAGTAATGGAAATCAACTATCCCCAGGATTTACTGGATGCAGTGAACAGCAATATACGGAAAATCAGTTTTTTGCTATTGGGACTGGCTGCGCTGCTTACCCTTATTTCTTTTGCGCTGATTAATAACACCATCCGTCTGGCCATTTATTCCAAACGTTTTCTGATTCATACCATGAAACTGGTAGGGGCAAGCTGGGGATTTATCCGTCGTCCTTTTTTGGTGCGGAATATATGGATAGGGATACTGGCCGCTGCCATGGCAGATGCGGCATTGATAGGAATGGCCTATGCGTTGGTAAGATATGAACCCGAATTGATTGAGATTATTACCCCTATGACCATGCTTATGGTAATGGGTTCTGTTTTTGTGTTTGGTGTGGTTATTACCTTTATGTGTGCATATATATCAATCAACAAATACTTGCGCATGAAAAGCTAGTGCGTTGTATTACATTTAATAATAAAAGGATATGGATAGACAAAAAATTCGCCTTTGATAAAAACTAATTTTATATTGCTTGCCATAGGTATGGCAGTGTATTATTGTCGGTTTTCTGCTGATGACAGGACCTAGTTCGACAGAAGGATATTTTGAGCCGGATATTTTT
>ENA-OQCU01000937-OQCU01000937.1-human-gut-metagenome-genome-assembly--contig:-NODE-937-length-11226-cov-2.977475_pt1 | contig 11226 bp, 11 predicted proteins | sample MGYA00242504_ERZ504590 | MGnify/ENA primary metagenome ERZ504590 (study PRJEB26092, sample SAMD00036318) | human gut metagenome | host: Homo sapiens | study: EMG produced TPA metagenomics assembly of...
TCAATATCCGTCAATGCAATTTACATGCTTATATTGACGTAAAGCGGCTTTCTCCATATCTTAGCAATGCCATAGAGCATCTTGTCTTCATCTGTTACATGAGTAAGGCATTCCATTTTCATTTTCATTACGTATATACCTCAGTTCATGATGCACAAACACTGTTTGTACATCTTTTGGCAATAGATACCCCAATGTTATCAATGGATAGAACTCAACCTGAATAATATCAAATCCACGACGTGAGATGTCAGACACATACTCTACGTATGCCTTGGGAAAAGGTTTAAAACAAGAATTCTTCAACGTCATATTCTTATACGGACGCTCTTGCTGAAAAGAATACAGTTGCCGTTGCATCTTGCGGGAAATGGATTCAGACATCTTTTTTAACCAACGGTAATATCGGGGGCAACGAGTCTTAGGTTCTGCATCTTCTTCCCTAAAAAGATAGAAATCAACATTTGTCCATAAAGCCCTTAAACTTTCGACATCATTCATCTCCTTATTTTCCGGAGAAAGCAACAAAGACACAGACATTTTGTGCCGGATATATTCCACCATATTGAAAAAGGCCTGATTACCTCCAGCAGTCAACGGATAAGGCACACAAGGAAGTATAAAAAGAATTTTCTTCATTATCTCTTTCGATTTCTAAGTTTCAACTTACACATGCGGAATGCCACACTTAATGATACAGAAGGGCAAATATACCATAAACTACGACAAATACCCATAAGATCATGTAATTTATAACGATCTTGCAAACTATAATGCAATATCGTATGGGCATATTTCTTTATCGCATGCTGTAGTTTTCTATCTTGAAGTCTGTCCGAGTAAAAAACTGAAACCCATTTTATAAATTGCCTTGTAGCTACTATCTTCTCTTCATCATAATTGAAGGAACAACTTATATTCTCGCCCATCACATTTCGCCAACAAACCGGCTTACCAGGCAAAGGAATCATTCCACCTGCATTTTCACCTATGCTTGTCCACGTTGCATCGTCTGAACACCACGCCAATGGAAACTTCACAAAACCGCCTATCCGTTCATATATATCACGAGTAAAAAACATATTCACAAGCAGCCGAATAAATTCTTCCTTCCAATTATCCAACAAAACTGATAGCCCGAAACCGGATATTCCTGCAATGAAGGATTTTTATGTATATCTTGCCATTTTCATCTATCACAGCAAGGGGAAAACGGAACATCCCATGCCTCGTACCATAGCATTCTAATGCTTTTATAATACGCTCTACCCCGTCCTGCGGCATCAAATCATCATCTGAAAAGAACCAAATAACCGGTTCTTTTGCAAGTGCTATACAACGGTCCCAATGCCCCGGCAAATCCACTCCACCCAGATTAGTATCAAAACGTCGATAGACAATATTCATTTTATCCGCATAATCAGAAACAATTTCCTTCAGATTCTGAGGACTTGCATCATCACCTATGTAAACAGTAAAACTTCGACAAGTCTGTACGACAATAGAATCCAATGTCTGCCGGAGGAAGCGGCACTTATATGCCGGTATAACAATTGCTATCTTTTCTTCCATAGAAATCATCCCTCTACAACATTCTTTTTTATCACTTCCAGATAACGTTTTCCATAATGTAAATCCGGTTCCAGATAGTTCCCTTCAGCCCACTCATTCCATGATTTTACAAATGCAAGCCGATGGTCTAAAGGCTTATTCTCAATACGCTTTATCGCTTCTTTCATATGTCGGGCAAAATAAGAAGGTTCAGCGTGATTCAAGACCAACGATTTACCACGGGAACGTGGAGAATGATCCCAGTTAGGAATAATGGTAGGTATAATATTCTCTTCATATTCTTCATCACCCACAAAGAAAGAACTGGCCTTCTTATACTCCACAACCTTAGGAATACGAAATATTTTATGTTTCCATTTCGCATATTTATAAGTCAGAGCAGCTTTCTTCTCAAAGTCAAACAAGCGTACAACATTAATAGCATCAAACCCCATTTTCATAAGTCTCTCTTTTTCTTCTTTCAAATGATAGGTTTGTCCTATGAAATAAACCCCCTTCAAGCCATTCTGCACAGCTAAAGTACGCCAGAGTTCAATGAACTCTTTCATCTCCGGATGATCCAAAGGATGATAAACCATAAACAACGGTTTCTCATCCACTGTAATATAGCGATGGTCTTTAAAAGCAGGTAATACCTCGTGGAAATGAGCTATATAATCTTGTTCTCCCGGATAAAGCTGATTTATCAAAGTATCTTTGCTCTTTATGCCGTGATAAAAGCCCCTCCATGACTCATTAGCCCAAGCCAGACAAAAAGGAAAATCCGGTTCATCAGAAGACAATACTTCATTAAACGGGCGCTCTAAGAGTCTCTTTCCATTTCCAAACCAATAATGCCAGTAACAAAAGCCTTCGATACCATATTCTTTTGCCATGTCAGCTTGCGCCTTACGTGTTTCCGGCACTCGCAAATCATAATATCCCAAATCTGCCGGCACCTTAGGCTGATAATGTCCTGGAAACAATGGACGTGCCTTTCCTACATTAGTCCATTCCGTAAAACCTTTCATCCACCATCTGTCGTTTTCTGGTATTGGATGAAATTGAGGTAGATAAAAAGCTATAACCCTTGCTTTATTCATTATTGAGATTCAATTAAAGTTATAATGTTTGGAATTTATACCGTTTAGATTTGAAGAATGTCCTCACTAAACGGTAAATACATCTATAAACCTTTAGATGACAATACATCATACGGCGCTTAAATATATGCATAACATCCAATTGCGGCCACGACACATTATCAAACTCCTGCATTCTGGCTAATACATCATTGATAACATCATCTATCAAAGAAGATTGAGGAAGCATCATCAAATGGTCAATCAAATGAATTCCCCGTTCATGTACACAATAAGGAGCTTTATCCCATATTTCTTTTTCTCGCACAAATTTCACTTGTTCATAGACAGTTTGAAAGAGCAGATATTCCTTTTCGTAATTATACAATTTACCTTGAGTAGTACTTCCTTCACGTTTCAAATAATGATATTTAGGACAGTCTTGCATAACGACTTTCTGCGTTTTATAAAATATCTGATAAGAAACTGCAATATCTTCAAAAACTCTATTTACCGGAAAATATATTCCAGCAAATAATTGACGCTTATACAATTTATCCCACATATAATTTCTTATACGCTTATCTTCTACCAATGTTCGGATAGCTTCTTCACGAGAAAAGCTGGAGAATTGCCCAGAAGAGTGCTTCACTCTGGTCTTTACGGCAGTTTCTATATAATGCGAGCAAATGGATATATCCGCCCCATTCTCTTTCAGTAAGTGATACAAGAATTCGTACATATCCGGTTCAATCCAGTCGTCGCTATCCACGAAACCAAGGAGTTCACCTTGAGCTACCGCCAAACCTCTATTCCTGGCTGCACTCTGACCTGCATTCGTCTGGTGGATAACCTTTATCCGCCCATCCCTTTGGGCAAATAAATTACAAAGCTCTCCCGAACCATCGGAAGAGCCGTCGTCAATCAATATTATTTCCAGATTCTTATAAGTCTGCCCGCAAATGGATTGCAGGCATTTCTCCAAGTAATTCTTTACATTATAGACCGGTACAATAATACTTATCAGAGGTAGTGTCTCAGTGTTCTCCATAAGCTATGACAATTACCACAACCGCAAAGTGGCCATCAACGGATAGCCCACCCGCCATCGCAATTTAAACTTACGCACCAGATTCCAGGGCTTGGTTCTGGTCTTACCTTGAAAATACCAGATGTAGTTGTTTACGGCATCCAGTACCCGTGAAGAGGACTCACCGTCCAGATGCGCCTCATGCTTGTGCACGTAGGCACGCATCTGCTCCATCAGTTCTGCCGGACGGGAAATGGCCTTTTCTATCGCTCCTTCCACAGCATCCGTCTCGGTGACATTCAGCAAATGGGTCCGGCATGGTATTGCAATAAGTCACCACCGGTTTGTCCAACATCATCGCCTCAACAATCACAGACGAAGCATCGGACAACAGCACATCCGCACTGTTCAGCAGCTTGGCATCAACAAGTCCACCCTCGTGGAAAGTAATATTGGGGCAGGAAGCGGCCAGTTCCTTGTATTTCTTGAGGACTTCCATATCCGAGAATTTCGGATGGAACGAAATAATCCAATCCCAGTTCTTCTCGCGCACCAGTCTCTTGATGGTATCAAACAGATGAGGAGCAGAAGTTATATTTTTTGTAAACGTAGAAGAGTACAAAACTACCGGACGTGCATTATGAGGAGTATGTGCACGTTCCTTCACGAAAGTATCCGCCTTGCACCAGCCAGTTTCGTATACCTTAAAGAAGCCGTATTTCCTCTCAAGCTCCTTGAAAGGAAGAGTGCTCGTTTCTCCTTGCGTGCAATAGACATCGAACCATCCGCGGACAGAAAAATGGTCGTCCTTTTCATCGCCACGCTTATTGATGGGGTAGCCATGAAAAAGGGAAACTTTCACTCCCGGGAAGAAATCATAAATATAGTTGCCCGGCGCAAACACGGCAATAGGCTGATAATCCATCACTTCCTGAACAGATTGAAGCCACCTCTCATCTTGATCCAACAGAACCGGGCAGTCTGGTTCAACAAACCATGCGACCTCATCCCCTCTACGCCTGATTTCGTCCTGAAGCGGGCGAAGTATAGGATAGGAATAGGCTACCGAAACGAAAAATAAATAATGCTTCTTCATACACTCAAAATATCACGGCAACGACACAATCGTCACCTCAAATTACCAATAGAACAATAAAATCCAGCCCTTAGTTTGTAACAGTTTTGCTTTCTTTGCTTTAAACGTCTGCAAAGTAAATACAAGAATTCTGCATATACTGCATCAATCCAGAAAAAAAAATGACATTTTATCAACTTTTCTCCAAAAGTTGCTGTTTATGAAGCTTTTTCTTCTCTAAAATATCTATCTTTGCACCCAATATTTTAAAAATACTATTTATGAGAAGAAATCTTTTTCATTGCTCCAACAGCCAACAATGGGGCAACAGATAAAGTGACTCTTTTGTTCGGAATCACCAGTTTTTTTCAAATTCCTGCTATTCGATTTCATCTGGAGCATACCCACCACATTCGCTTCATTCTCTACCATCGAATTTTATGCGACCAAAATAATAGCCACCCTCGTACTTCTCGTCCCCTATAAGTTCTTCCGGCTCTGGAAAACAGAGATAGTCATCATGCTTTTGCTGGATATACTACTGATTGTCAACCTGATGTATTTCCGCACCTACTATACTGCCATCCCACTTAACAGCTATGGACTTTCTGGAAACCTCGCCGATTTCACCGGAAGCGTTTACGACTCCTTCCGCTGGTACGACATCTTCTTCCCTCTATCTACCATTGCCAGTATCCCCCTTTATTGGCATTACAAAAGAAATACCGCCGGAAGAACATCATACAAGTATTACGGAGGAGCTTTGGGAATCGGTATCCTGCTGTTTGCCATCACCACCCTGGCCAAAGGAGGATTCAAGGAAGCATACAACACCGTCCGCCAGAAAGCCTATCTGTGTGCAAGCACCACTTCCATGTATACCGTCTTCGGAAGCCTATGCTATGACCTCATCAACCAGAAGCAGGAGGCCACCCCACAGATACAGCAAGAGATAAAGGAGTGGCTGAGCCAGAAACCCGGACATCACCCTTTGACCGGACGTATCGGAATCCGCAACAACTGCATCGTCATCCTGGCAGAATCTTTGGAAAGCTGGGTACTCGAAAGGGAAGTGGAAAGGCAAGAGATTACTCCATATCTCAACAAACTGCTGCAAGACTCCACCACCTTATACGCTCCCCACGTACTGACGCAAGTGAAAGGAGGACGTTCCATTGATGCACAGCTGTTGCTTTGCGCCGGTATGCTGCCTATCAACAGCGGCACATACAGCAGCCAATATCCTGACCACACCTACGGAACCCTGCAAAAAGCCATGCATCAGCAGAAGAACTCGCGCAACTACCTCCTGACCATTGATAAAGTATCGACCTGGAACCAAGGCGTCATAGCCTACAGTTTCGGGACCGACACCATCATTGCTTATCATGACTTTGAACTGACAGAGGCCTTTGGCACGCACAAACGTACCGGAGACGGCTCCTTCCTGGCGCAATGCCGCCAAAAAATAGAGAAGGGGGAAATCTGGAAGAAGGGGGAGAATGTTTACATGCAGCTGGTGACCTACTCCGGCCATGCTCCCTTCAAATTGCCTGAAGAATTGAAAGAGATTCATTTCTCTCCGGCCATTCCACAGAAAATGAATGACTATATGACCACCGCACGCTATACGGACAAGGCGATAGGAAAATTCGTGGAGTACTTGAAAACACTCCCACAATACGACGAGACCCTTATCGTCATCACCGGTGACCACGAAGGACTGGCTACCTACCGTGAAGAATTGTGTAACGCCCCCGGTGGCAAGGGTATCGTATCCGACAAGACATTCACCCCTTTCATCATAGTAAACTCTCCGGTAGGCATGCGTTATGACAAAGTGATGGGACAAATCGACATGTACCCCACCCTGCTGAACCTGCTCCAACTGGATGATTACTACTGGAGCGGATTGGGCCAAAGCATCCTCGACCCATGCAAGAAAGGATTCGCCATCAGCCCCCAAATGGAGGTGGTAGGTGAAGAGCCCACCCCGGCAGAAGCCGAGTTCGCTAAAAAAGCATACGATATTTCCGACCAGATGATACATTTTGATTATCTTTGCTCAAAAGCGAAGATAGGCGGCACCTCAAAATAAAAAATGAACAAGTTCATTTTGTTCTGCTTTCGGTTTGCACTATCATTTGCACCGTTCAAAAGAAGTAAAATGTAAATAAAAGCAATGAAGGTACATATTCATCCGCACTATGCCGCCTACGAGAGTTATATCCGAGCCATCCCATCGGAAGAATATGAACGGGAAGAGGTTTATTGTAACCGAAGGAACACAGTCGAAAGAGTGCGGTTCGGAGACAAGGACTTCGTAATCAAGAAATACAAAAGACCTGCCCTCATAAACTGCCTCATTTACACTTGGTTCCGCAAAAGCAAAGCGCAGCGCGCCTTTGAATATGCAGAACTTTTTCTGCAACGGGGAATAGAGACCGCCCCTCCGGTAGCTTATATAGAAATCAAAAAGAATGGTTTCTTCCACACCGGATACTTTATTTCCGAATACCTCCCCTACCCGCTTGTTACGGATATGTTCGGTACGGAAATGGAGGAAGAAGAGAAAAAACGGCTAAGACATGACCTCGTAGACTTCACTCTCCAATTACATCTGAACAAGGTCTTGCCACTGGACTATAATCCCAAGAATATATTTTACCGGAAGACAAACGGCAAATATCACTTCGCCCTCATTGACATCAACCGCCTGAAGCTCGGTAAAGTACCCGGTATCAGAATGTCCATGAATGCCTTCAGCCAACTGGGTATTCCCGCCGATGACTTCATGAAAATAATACCTCTATATGCCGAGCAAAGAGGATTCGATATTGAAGAATGCATATTCTTCACTCTCTTCAGCAGACTGAAATGGAGAAAGCAAAGACAATTTTAAAAATTTCGTCAAAAGCAAGCTTCATTTCTGAAATGTCGTATCTTTGTACCAACGAGATTAGAAAATTATGCAAGATTATATCACCCAGTCCATCCAAGAAGGTATCAGGCTCAAAGAAAATATCCTGAACAACCGGCAAATGCTTGCCGACATCGAAACCGTCGGCAATCTGATAGTACAAGCCCTTCGACAAGGGCACAAAGTCTTGCTTTGCGGTAACGGCGGCAGTGCAGCCGATGCCCAGCATATCGCCGCCGAACTCGTCGGACGTTTCGTGACCGAACGGGAAGGCCTGCCCGCCATCGCCATGACAACCGACACTTCCATCCTGACCGCAGTCAGCAATGATTATGGCTTCGACCGCGTCTTCGAACGGCAGACAGCAGCCTTGGGAACGAAAGGTGATATTCTGATAGGCCTTTCTACCAGCGGCAACTCTCCCAACGTAGAGCATGCCTTGCAGAAGGCACAATCTATGGGCATCACCACCATAGGGCTCCTGGGAAGGGATGGAGGAAGGTGCAAGGAACTTTGCAATTACCCGTTGATTATACAGCACGCCGAATCTGCCAGGATTCAAGAAGTGCACATTACCATCGGACATATCTTGTGCGGCATCGTTGACAATAAACTGTTCTCCCATGAATAAAGCGATTTTCCTTGATCGGGACGGTACCATCAATGTTGATTTCGGCTACGTTTACAAGACCCAAGAGCTTGAATTATTGCCCGGTGTAGCCGAAGCACTCCGCATTTTTCAGGAATTGGGTTATCTGCTGATTGTCATCACGAACCAATCCGGTATTGGACGTGGCTACTTTACACTGGAGGACGCCGAACAGTTCAACCGGGCACTCGCCCAAGAGCTGGAAAAACATGGAGTTATACTGAACGATTTCTATACTTGCCCTCACGCTCCGGAAGAACATTGCGAATGCCGTAAGCCTTCTCCTTTCATGGTGACGGAAGCGATGAAGAAATATGAAATCGACCCATCCCAATCCTATATGTTCGGAGATAAGAAATCGGATACGGAATGCGGCGAACGAAGCGGTGTCAAGTCTTTCCGGGTCACAGAGGAACATCCGCTTATATACTGGGCAAACCAATTAAAAAACAACCTATTATGAACGCAGAATTAAACAGTATAAAGGGAAAGAAGGTGCTTGTCATCGGAGACGTGATGCTGGATACTTACCACATAGGGGACGTGAAAAGGATTTCTCCCGAAGCCCCCGTACCAGTGGTCCGTGTCACCCGTACCTACAATGTATTGGGAGGAGCGGCCAATGTGGCAAGAAATCTGTTGGGACTGGGTTGTTCGCCGTATGTCGTCAGCCTGCTCGGCAACGACCACAACGGAAACACAATGCAGGAGATGTTCGCTGATTTGGGCATCAGAAACGAACTGTTTTATACAGAACACCCCACCATCACCAAAACCCGCGTAATAGGCAACAGCCAGCAAGTAGTACGGCTGGACTTTGAAACAGAAAATGAATGCCTGAACGAAGAGATTGAGCAGAAACTGCTGGATGCCGTGAAGCGTGCACTCCCCGAAGTGGACATTGTCGTGATTTCGGATTATGGCAAGGGAGTATGCAATGATACAGTATGCCAGCAGGTTATATCCGCCTCTGCCGGGCAAGGGAAGAAGGTCATTATAGACCCCAAAGGGACAAATTGGGAGAAATACCGTTCCGCAACCATCATCACTCCCAACCTGAAAGAGCTTTCGGCTGTTTCGGGAGTGGATGTGAGAAATGAGGATAAAGAAATCCATAGCGCAGCAGACCGGATACTGAAGGAGTATAACCTTACTTCTCTATTAGTGACACGTTCCGAAAAAGGTATGTCATATATAGCTCCGGAAGCCTCACAAGACATTCCTACCGAAGCAAGGGAAGTATATGACGTTTCAGGTGCAGGCGATACTGTCGTGGCAACTTTAGCAGCTGCGCTAGCAGCCGGTATCCCTATTGCAGATGCCATTTATCTTGCCAATAAAGCGGCCGGCATTGTAGTCGGGAAAATAGGCACCAGCCCCATTCTGTTCAAAGAATTGCAGGACGAGCTACAAATCGGGAAACCGGCCAGCAAACTTATTCCTATTTCCCAACTTGCAGATACTATAAAACAACTGCGTGCGCAGGAGCGCAAAATCATATTCACAAACGGCTGCTTCGACATTCTGCACAAAGGACACGTGTGCTATCTGGAAAAGGCCAAAAGACTGGGGGACGTACTTATCGTAGGATTGAATTCGGACAGCTCAGTAAAACGTCTGAAAGGGGAATCGCGCCCTATCAATGATGAAAACGCCCGCTCCACAGTCCTGGCAGCCTTGGAAGCAGTGGACTACGTAGTGATTTTTACGGAAGATACCCCTCTGAATCTCATCAAAACAGTTGCACCGGACGTGTTGGTAAAAGGTGGCGACTATGCCATAGAAAACATTGTAGGCAGGGAGTACGCCCAAGAAACAGTAACTATCCCTTTCGTAGACGGTTATTCCACTACAAAGACTATAGGCGCCATCAACCAAGAGAAGCAATAATCTTTTCAGCGACTTGTTGGGGGGGTAATATCCACCATACACTTCTGATAAACAGCCAGCTTGCATTTACCCCGTCCGTCTTTGGTGCACGGACGGCAAGGCAGGGCTGTTTCGAGTATTTCCACCGTAGGTCCCGTAGGGAAACCGAAGGCCGTAGGTCCCATCAAGGCAAAAGCAGGAACACGGAACAAATCAGCGGCATGCATAAAACCCGTATCAGCGCTGATTACCAGATTGGAACGCAACACTATGTAAGAAGACTCCATCAATGAGGTTTGTCCCGCAAGGTTAACTACCCGTTCCGGTGCAGCACTTCTGATTTCCTCACAGAAAGTATCCTTCGGACCCGCCAGAAATGACAAATCTATACTCAGGAAGAAGGGCAACCAATTCTTTCCAATAGGAAACGGGCCAGCGTTTCATTTCCCAGTTGGCAGACGGCACCAGCGTAATCATATCTTTGGTTACAAAGTTCTCATACTTGCTACGTATTTCATCCGGGAAATGCCAGTCGTGATAGTTGTCCGGAAAATGCGTAATTCCCCATTTCTTCAATGGTTTCTGAAAAGACACCATCCCCCTGAAAGGCTTGTCGAAATGATTGATTCCCAGTTTAAACAACAAAAAGCGTTTGCCTCTCTCTTTGCTCCGCAAAGCAACGTAAGGTTTCACAAAAGGCAATGGAGACACTATCAGCTTCAATATGTTGGAACGGATATTACTATGAGCGTCATAAATGTAGTCGAAATGCTCTTTTCTCAAATCAGCCGCCATCTTCAACAATCCGGCAAGTCCGGTCTCCTTGTCAAACGCCCAGATTTTATCAATCCTGCCATCCATCGACAAGGTCCCCACCATATCTTTCCGGGTAATCCAATGAATTTTCCACATCTGCAAACCGTTCACGTATTCCACCGATAATTCCCATACACTGGATAATATCCCCTATCGAACTGAAACGGATAATTAAGAATTTGGTCATAACAAATTTATTAGAATTGCTGATTCGGCACAAAAGTAAGCGTTAAC
>ENA-OQCU01000942-OQCU01000942.1-human-gut-metagenome-genome-assembly--contig:-NODE-942-length-11194-cov-4.224090_pt1 | contig 11194 bp, 11 predicted proteins | sample MGYA00242504_ERZ504590 | MGnify/ENA primary metagenome ERZ504590 (study PRJEB26092, sample SAMD00036318) | human gut metagenome | host: Homo sapiens | study: EMG produced TPA metagenomics assembly of...
GTACAAAGGACTCCTCTTCAAGAGAAATCAATAACATTGAAGATGCTGAAATCGTAGAATAAAAAAATCAGACCATGCGTTGGTTGTAAACAGATGGTCTGTTTACCCTGAACGCATGGTCTGTTGGCATTGAATAGATGGTCTGTTTCAATCAAGCGGACCATCTGTTCTTTTTATTCTTGCAGCCACTTGTTTATCAGTGAAATGGCTTCTCGTTTTTGAGCGTCGGGCAGTGTGCCGATGCGTGCCCGATGGCTTCCCCCGGGCTCTACGAATACATGGATGTTTTTCTTTCCTTTCAGCCAGGTCACTCCGGCAGCTGTCCACGGGTCGTTCTGTCCGTAGATGAATATCATTTTCGGGTCATTCTCTTTTAGGAATTTCGTGATTTTCTTGCTTAGGGTCTTGTCGAAGGGCATGTCTTTCAGCTCTTCGGGAAGCATCAGGCGATGCAGGTAACCCTTGCTCGATTGGATGGAAAGATACTTCTTGAAAGGCTTCGTATCGTAGCCATAATAGCCCAGCTCGCGGGCGGCCTGCACGAAGAATGAGGCTGTGGGACTGTCGGCAATGAAGTAGTCGGGATTACTGATGTCGAGCAGATGGGCAAATATCTCATCGTCCGAGGCCGTGGTGGCAGGAATGCTGCTGACGGGAGTTCCCCACTGCCAAAGGGCAAAAGAATACTCCAGCACGCAATAGTCGTATATCTCTTCAACGGGCGCACGGAACTTGAGTCCTTTTTCATCGCAATATTTCTCAAAGCGGGGAAGCAGTGCGGCTTTCCGTTTCAACACTTCCAACTGGAAGTCCTCAATCCGTTTGCGGTCCTCCGGAGTAGACACTTTCCTGAGGAAAGGCTCGTGGCGTCCGTCTTCCACCCCGTAGCAGAGCGGAGCTACATAAGGCACGGAAATATCCACGTCGTCCGGATAGAACGTGCGGTAGAGCAGGGTAGTCTGCCCGCCCTTGCTGATGCCGGTCGCAATCCATTTGCCGGGATAGATGCTTTTAAAGGCGTTGCGGACGGCGTGCAGGTCGTCTGCAGAATTCTCGGCGGTGAGGTATTGCCAGTCTTTAGGCTCAGGGGTGGATTCCAGGAAATAACGGTATTCCACAAAAATCATGTTGGCATCGAGCAGCTCGGAAAGTTCCTCGCGATACTTGGGATTGAGGGCATAGGCGGCTCCATAGCCTTCGGTTACAATCACCGTGGGACGGTCGAAGCCGACGTGGGAGACAATCACACGCTGGCGGAAACTGCCCTTTTCGGGACGACGGTGGTCCAACGGCTGGGTAAAATAGGTTACATACTTCTCGGAGAACCGGGTGGACTCCAACGGACGGGTTTCCGTAATGGTGGAAATCCGACCCAGTTTTTGCTGCAGATCGGTTTGTGCCGGGGCGGCAGCCGAAACGGACAGCAAGGCAAACAGCAGGAACGCTGCATAGCAGTTACGTAAATTCTTCATGATGACAGGATTGTTTTATCTGACGGGCAAAGATAGGTTATTTCCCGCTTACCGCCAACAGTTGGCATGGACGAAAAAAGAGAGAGAACTGCCTCGCGGCACCTCTCCCCCTGCAAACTTAAAACAACCAACAAAAGAATGAGATAGGGATTAAGGATTCATCCTTCATCCTTCATTTTTCATCTTATAAACAGTAACTCGCGATATTTGGGCAACGTCCACATCTGATTGTCGACGATGAGTTCCAGCTTGTCGATGTGGTAACGGATTTCCTCCATCATCGGTACGATGTTGTCGTGGTAGGCGATGGCTTTTTCACGTTCACTCTCAATTTTGTTGGCCACTTTGCGCGCCTCGATCATGGCATCCACATGCTCCTTGATGAAGGCGGTACGGTCGGCAATCTCTTCGATGAGTTCCAGATTCTTGGCAGACAGTTTTGCAGCCTTCTCTGCGGGGAACAGGTCTTTCATCTTGTAGACGTTGTCAATCAAATCCGACTGATACTGTGTAGCTACGGGGATAATGTGGTTCATGGCCAAATCTCCGAGCACGCGGGCTTCAATCTGTATTTTCTTGGTGTACATTTCCCATTTCACCTCGTTGCGGGCTTCCAGTTCCTTCTTCGTCATGACACCGATGGACTCGAACATCCGGATGCTCTCCGGTTTCAGGTAGTTGTCGAAAATGACGGGGACACTTGTCTCGCAGTCCAGACCGCGGCGGGCTGCTTCGGCTTTCCATTCATCGCTGTAACCGTTGCCGTCAAAGTGGATGGGTTTGCAGACTTTGATGTACCGGCGGATGACTTCGAGGATGGCGGAGATTTTCGGCTCACCCTTTTCAATCAGTTCGTCCACATCTTTCTTGAATTCCACCAACTGCTCGGCAAGGGCGGAGTTCAGCGCAATCATGGCACTGGCGCAGTTGGCCTCGGAACCCACGGCGCGGAACTCGAAGCGGTTGCCGGTGAAGGCGAACGGGCTGGTGCGGTTGCGGTCGGTATTGTCTATCATCAGTTCCGGAATCTGCGGGATGTCCAGCTTCATGCCTTGCTTGCCGCTGAGGCTGACGAGGTCGTCCTTGGTGCTCTCTTCGATGTGTTCCAGCACCTGGCTCAACTGCTTGCCCAGGAAGGAAGAGATGATGGCCGGAGGCGCTTCGTTGGCACCCAGCCGGTGGGCGTTCGTCGCACTGGAGATGGAGGCTTTCAGCAATCCGTTGTGACGGTATACGGCCATCAGCGTATTCACTACGAAGGTGATGAAACGCAGGTTCTCTTCGGGCAGTTTGCCGGGTGCGTGGAGCAGGATACCGGTGTCCGTACCCAGCGACCAGTTATTATGCTTGCCGCTACCGTTGACACCCTTGAAGGGCTTTTCGTGCAGCAGTACGCGGAAACCGTGGTTACGTGCCACTTTACGCATCAAGGCCATGATGAGCATGTTGTGGTCTACCGCCAGGTTGCATTCCTCGAAGACGGGAGCCAGCTCGAACTGGTTGGGAGCCACTTCGTTGTGACGGGTCTTGACGGGGATGCCGAGTTTCAGCGCTTCGATTTCCAGTTCCTTCATGAAAGCGGCCACACGGCTGGGGATGGCCCCGAAGTAATGGTCTTCCAGCTGCTGGTTCTTGGCGCTGTCATGGCCCATCAGCGTGCGTCCGGTCATCAGCAGGTCGGGGCGTGCGGCGTACAACCCTTCGTCAACCAGAAAATATTCCTGCTCCCAGCCCAGATAGGCAACCACTTTCTTTACTTCCGGATTGAAATAGTGGCATACGTCGACGGCAGCCTTGTCTACGGCACGCAGGGCTTTCAGCAACGGTGCCTTGTAGTCCAGAGACTCACCGGTATAGGCGATGAAAATAGTCGGGATGCAGAGCGTGTCGTCTACGATGAATGCCGGGGAGGAGGGGTCCCATGCCGAGTAGCCACGTGCCTCGAACGTATTGCGGATACCGCCGTTCGGGAAACTGGAAGCGTCCGGTTCCTGCTGCACGAGCAGTTTGCCGGTGAATTCCTCCATCACGCCGCCTTTGCCGTCGTGTTCCACAAAAGCATCGTGCTTTTCGGCAGTACCTTCGGTCAGCGGATGAAACCAGTGCGTATAGTGGGTCGCCCCCATTTCAACCGCCCATTTCTTCATACCTGCGGCAACCTCGTCGGCTATGCTGCGGTCCAGCGGAGCTCCGTTGTCAATCACATCCGTCAGTTTGGCATACACCTTGCTCGGCAGATAGCGGAACATCTTCTCCTTGTTGAATACATACTTGGCAAAATACTCTGACGGACGTTCCGCCGGGACTGCCACTGCAACGGGTTTCTTCTTGAACGCCGTCTCTACTACTCTGAATCTCAATTTTGACATAATACCTTAGAGTTGTAATTGTTGGTTTAATAAAATATAAAATCATTATGCACCGTAGGCAGACTCGCCGTGTTCGTAAATGTCGAGTCCTTCTTCCTCCACACGTTTGGAAACGCGGAGGCCGTGGATTTTGTCGAGTCCTTTGAAGATGATGAATCCCATGCCTGCTGCCCATGCGCCTACTACGAGTGCACCGAATACCTGCGCTCCGAGAAAGCTCCAGCCTGCACCGTAAAACAGTCCCTCACTGGTGGAAAACAGTCCGGTGAGGATGGTTCCCGTGAAACCGCAGACGCCGTGTACGGAACTGGCCCCTACGGGGTCGTCAATTTTCAGTGTCCGGTCGATGAATTCCACCGAATAAATCATCAGGATGCCGCAGATGGTGCCGATGATTACCGCCCCGAAGGGAGAAACCATGTCACAACCGGCCGTGATGCCTACCAATCCGGCCAGAATGCCATTCAGTGTCAGAGACAAGGAGGGTTTGCCATATTTCATCCAGCTTACCGCCAATGCAAAGAAACCGCCTGCGCAGGCTGCCAGATTGGTGGTGAGGAATACATGCGAGATGGCCCTTGCATCGTCCGTAGTGGCTGCTGCCAACTGTGAACCGGGGTTGAAGCCGAACCATCCGAACCAAAGGATGAATACACCCAGTGCCGCAATCGTGAGGTTATGTCCCGGAATGGCTCTTGACTTGCCGTCTTTGCCGTATTTCCCGATGCGCGGGCCGAGGATGGCCGCACCTACCAGGGCAATCCAGCCGCCTACGGAGTGGACGATGGTGGAACCTGCGAAGTCATGGAAAGTTGTTCCGAATGTTTCCATCATGAAGGAACCTGCCTCACCGTTCATCAGCCAGCCGCCGCCCCAAGTCCAGTGACCGGAAACGGGATAAATCAGCACACTGATGAAGATGGTGTAAACCAGGTACATGGAGAATTTGGTACGTTCTGCCATAGCGCCGGACACGATGGTGGCAGCCGTTGCGCAGAATACAGTCTGGAATACCAGGAAACCTTCCGTGGGAAGCCCGCCTCCGTCGTAGAACGAGAGGTCGAAGAAATGGGGCATTCCTATGAATCCGCCTGCACCGAACATCAGTCCGAAACCGATGAACCAGTAGAGCAGGCTGCCAAACATGAAGTCAACGAAGTTCTTCATCAGGATATTGGCCGTATTTTTTACTCTTGTAAAACCGGCTTCGACCAGTGCAAAGCCCGGCTGCATGAAGAATACCAGCATGGCGGCAAGCAGCATCCATACGGTGTTCAGTCCGTTGGTCAGTTCACTTAAAATAAGTTTATCCATAATTTCTTGTTGCTTTTAGTTGTATTGTATTTTCTTGGTTGTGGTTTGTAGCTGCCCGTTATCTTTCTTGTTCGGCATTGTAGAGTGCGATGTCGCCTCTCTCTGCAGTACGTATGCGTATGGCATCCTCAATGGGGATGACGAAGATACGTCCGTCGCCGATTTCACCGGTTTGTGCAGATTTGATGATGGCTTGTACGGTCTTTTCCGCATTCTTGTCGCGCACCACGATGGAGATAAGGATGCGCTCGATGGAACTGGTGTCGTACATGACACCACGGTAGATACGGGCTTGTCTGGATTTCCCGATGCCCCGTACATCATAATAGGAGAACCATTCGATGTCCGCTTCGAGCAGCGCGTCCTTCACGTCCTCGAACTTGGTCTTTCGGATAATAGCTTCAATCTTTTTCATACCTTAAATAATTTACGATTAGACAATTTACGATTTACTATTTGCCTTTCGGTGTGTGTAAATCATAGGTTTTTCATCTTAGAAACTTAGTCCGACTACGAAATAGGCACCTTCAGACCTTGGATTCCAGGTTGCTTTGGCAAACAACGGGAGGGAGAAGGAATCGGTGATTTTGATGTCTTTTGATACTCCCAGGCTGACGTCGCATACGGCAAATCCGTTGGCTCCATAGAAGTCCGTGGCCCAAGGGGTAGCGCCTATCTCGGCCGTCCAGTCCAGACCGCCCAGTGTGAAGGGGGCTGCCACGGAGATGTAGGATGAATAAGCACGGTCACCGTCTTTGTCAACACCGTCGTCGCCTGCAAAGTTGGTGTACCAGTTTACGGCTACGGGGCCGAAATCATAGCCGATTTGCGCCTCGAACAGATGTGAGTTGGCAGCATTGTGTGCACCGTACTGGAAGTATTTGGCTGTCACCCCATCTCCGGTCACATTGTACCAGTAGTCCGTCACCGATACGCTGAAGCCTCCGGTTGAATATCCCAGTATGAGGTCGAACTCTTTCGTGTCCGAACTCTCGATGCCTACGGAGCCCCAAGCTCCCAGAGAGAAACCTTTGTAGGCGATGGATGCGCTCGGCTGGAGGCTTACCCCTCCCAAATCCTGGCCACGCCACACGTAACCGCTTACGAGGTCGACGCCTGCCGACGCTTCCACTTTATCCTGAGCCTTTGCCGTGAAAGGCATTGCCATTGATAACAGCGCCATTGCCATTATTCCCCATTTTACACTTTTTGTTTTCATACCTTTTTACCTTTAAGTTTAGAAAAATTCCGGATGATCAGTCCGACTCGATTATAGCAAGTACCTCGCTAATTCAATTGTTTTTTTATTTCAGCCACTTCCGGATGCGCTTCATGGCTTCCACGCAGTCTTCGTGCTTGCCGAAGGCCGTCAGCCGGATATATCCTTCACCGCTGGGGCCGAAACCTACACCCGGTGTGCCCACTACATTGGCTTCGTACAGCATCTGTTCGAAGAACCGCCAGGAACTTGTTCCGTCGGGTGTTTTCAGCCAGATGTAAGGAGCGTTCACACCGCCGTAGACTTTCAGCTCGGCCGCTTCAAGGCCCTGCTTCATGGTCCGGGCATTGTCCATATAATAATCTATCGTTTCCTTTATCTGCCGCTGTCCCTCCGGTGTGTAGATGGCTTCCGCCGCTCGCTGGGTGATGTAGCTGGTGCCGTTGAACTTGGTAGATTGGCGGCGGTTCCAGAGCTTGTTCAGCGGGATGCGTTCGCCTTCCAGCGTGGCGGCAGTGAGTTCTTTCGGCACAACGGTGTAGCCACAGCGTACTCCCGTGAATCCGGCAGTCTTCGAGAAGCTGCGGAACTCGATGGCGCATTTCTTCGCTCCCTTTATCTCATAGATGGAGTGGGGTACGTCATCTTCGCGGATGAAGGCTTCGTAGGCGGCATCGAACAGAATCAGCGTGTCGTTGGCGAGCGCATAGTCCACCCATTTCTTCAGCTCGGGCTTGGTCAGGGTGGTGCCCGTGGGGTTGTTGGGGTAGCAGAGGTAGACGATGTCGATGCGCTTGTCCGGAATCTCCGGGATGAAGTCGTTCTCGGCGGTACAAGGCATGTAGGTGACGTTGCTCCACTGGCCGTTTTCCTCCAGTACTCCGGCACGTCCGCACATCACGTTGCTGTCTATATAGACCGGATAAATAGGGTCGGTCACTCCCACGCTGTTGTCGTGGCGGAGAATGTCGCCGATGTTTCCCGTGTCGCTCTTTGCTCCGTCGTTCACGAAGATTTCCGTAGGACCGAAGTGGATGCCTCGCGGAAGGTAATCGTGCTTGATGATGGCTTCTATCAGGAAGTCGTATCCCTGCTCGGGACCATATCCACGGAATGTCCGTGCGTCAGCCATCTCCTCCACTGCCTTGTGCATCGCTTCGATGCAGACCGGTGGCAGTGGCCGGGTAACGTCTCCGATACCCAGACGGATGACCTCTTGCTTGGGATGTGTTATCCTGAAAGTATTTACCTTCTTGGCTATGTCTGAAAACAGATAACTGCCCGGTAGCTTTAAAAAATGTTCGTTTACTAATGCCATAATCTTTTCTTGGTTGATAGTTGGTGGTTAGTCAATTAATTCAATTTTGCCGTCGAATACTTTGGTGGCTTCTCCCGTCATCAGTACATGCCTGGTGGCGATGTCCCATCGGATGGTGAGTGAGCCTCCGTCCATGATGATGATGGATTCCCTTCCTGCGCGTCCGGTGAGGAAGGCTGCCACGGCGGTGGCACAAGCTCCGGTTCCGCAGGCTTGGGTGATGCCCGAGCCTCGTTCCCAGACACGCATCCTTATTTTTCCTTCTCCCAATATCTGGGCAAATTCTACATTGATGCGTCCGGGGAAGAGAGGGTGATTCTCCAGTTTGGGACCGATGACTGTAAGGTCGATGGCTTCAATATCATTGACAAAGATTACCAGATGCGGGTTTCCCATGGATACGGTGGTCCCTACATATCGTTCTCCGTCCATTTCGATGGGCTGTTCTTTCATCGGTTTGGCTCCTTTGCCGTCGTAGTCTGCCGGTTCGTCGGCAGGTATGCCCATGTCTACGGTTACAGAGTTGACCTTTCCGTCTGCCAAGTGCAGGTTTAGCATCCTTATACCTGACAGTGTATCGAGTGCGATTTCTGTTTTGGAGGTCAGTCCGTAGTCAAAAAGATATTTTCCGATGCAGCGGCTTGCATTGCCGCACATCCGGGCCTCCGAGCCGTCGGCATTGAATATCCGCATGCTGAAATCGGCCTTGTCCGAAGAACCGATAAGTACCAGACCGTCACTTCCAATTCCCGTATGCGGTGCACTCCATGCCCTCGCAAGTTCTTCCGGATGGCTGATAGGATATTGGGCCGTATCTACATAAATGTAGTCGTTTCCGGCACCGTGCATCTTGGTGAATTTTATAGCTCTTGTCATTTTGTCCTTTATCGGTTGGTTAATATATCCTTTTGTTTTATTTCGATGCAAATATACGACGTTTTGTTTTGTAATTAACTGTAAAGCATATCTATTTTCTATTATTTTTTAGCGAAACTTTCATTCAATGAGAATATCTACTGTCAGGCTTTCAATTTAAAAGCATATGGCTTTGTTTTTATATAAATTGTAATCCATGTGAAAGTTTAGTTTGACTCAAAATAAGAAAAAAGATTTTTTATAAGACTAATTGCTATCTTTTTGAAAACAAGAAACCGCTCCATTGCGGACATAATGAAGCGGTTTGTTTGGTTTTTGTTTCTAAATGTATAAGGAGCGGCTATTTTTTCTTTAAAATTTCTTCCAGCACTACCGGCTCATTGGTTGTGATGAAATCTACTCCTTGGCTGATGAGCCATTCCATGTCTTTGGCTTCGTTTACGGTCCAGGCGTTTACTTTCATGCCGAGGTCGTGGCATTCCTTTATCCATTCGGGATGTTTTTGGAAGACACTGAAGTGATAGTCGGGACCGGCACAACCCCATGCTTTCAACTCTTTGGGGGTAAGGTCACCGGTCAGGTAGTAGACGGGGGTGCCTTTGGGTGCCAGACGGATAAATTCCTTGGTGGCATGTTGGGAGAAGGTGATATATTCCGTACGGTCCTCCAGCCCTTTGTCCTTTATCATTTTTACGATACCCTCTACGGCTCGTGTTTCCTGTTCGGGAGTCTTGTGGGCTTTCAGTTCGAGGATAAGGCGGGTTTTCAGGCTTTTTGCCTTGTCCAGATACTGTTGCAGGGTAGGGAGTTGTTCGCCGTTGTCCAGTTGTACGGCGGTGCATACCTTGGCTGTGGCATCTTGCATAGTCACGCCTTTAAAGGTGGCGTCATGATTGACAACCAGCTGATTGTCTGTGGTGAGCCAAACGTCGAACTCGGAGCCGTAGCAGTGGATAGAATCAGCCTTTACAAGTGCGGCAAGGGAGTTCTGAGCCGAACCGTCTGTAGTCCAGAAACCACGGTGGGCAATGACTTCCTGGGCCTGGATAGTGCCGCATGCAGCAAAGAGCAGGGCGGAAGCAAAAAATAGTTTTTTCAGATTCATAATGATTAGGGTGTTTTGTTTTGAACACAAAGATAAGTATTATATTTCTTTTATTAAATCTAACCCCTGAGTAATTTCAGTATGTACTTTCCGGGCATCACGATGCGGGCTTTCAGTTGGGGGTGAGCTGTTCAACTCATATAGGATTTTTCCAGATTTTCCCTCCCAGTTTCCAAAATCTGTCAGTCTTAGGATGGCATTCAAATCGTGGATGTCGGTTACTTTCTGCCTTGCCAGCTCTTCCATCAGGCCTTGGTAATTATGCGTCTGTCTGTTGAGCGTGTACTCCGGTGGAGTCAGAAGAATCTCCTCCTTCCTTCTTCCCGTCCTCCCGTTGGGATGGATAGAGAGGGTTTTCTTTATTCTCTTTATTTAGTTTATTTGCTAAAGCGCTGCTTGTCTTGGCATCCCTGATTCTCTGCTGGTTAACCAGTCCACCGCGACGTCCGGCCTCTTTTTTAGCTTCTTGTTGGGCGTCCCATGGCTCCATGCGGCGGCTTAGTCCGGGGGATGAGAAGCTTGTCTCGTTCACCTCGAACAGCGCATAGTCATAGATGATTCGCTTCAGTGTGGCGGTTGTCACCCTTGCTTTTTGTGCCAGTATGGGAATCACTTTCAGGCTGGCTTTATATTCATTCTGCAATCTGAGGAATTCGAGCACTGTCCAGTAAATGCCATATCCTTTCATACCTTCTTCTTGTATCATAATCATTAATTTTAGGTTGCTGCCGGCATTGGCATCATGTAGTAAATAAGCCTCCATAGCTTTTGATATTGGTGTTTTTTTGTTAGTTTACTATCGGTCTCCATTCCATAAAGTTCTCAATCAGAAAAGTCCGCCAGCCTTGTTGTTCCGCGTCCCAATAGGCTACGTGAGCTTTAATGCTTGTCATGTCATGTTTCTTTTTGAAGTCGCTTTCGTAGGAAACAAGGGTTCCTTTTCCCATGTAGAAGCTGCCGTCCTGCTTTCGGTAGGCTATCAATGCATATCCGTATTGCATGTATTCCAGTAGGGAATTTATGCGCTGTGCCATCCATTGTACAGACTCCATGCTCAATGTCGTGTTTTCCATAATCCTTGGAATAATTACCCATGCGCACCTGACAGACTTTGCTGTTCGGATAATCGCGCCCAGATTATGAGGATCTTCAATTCCATCAAGCAAAATCAGAAATGGCGCAACGCCCTCTTCCTCAGCAGCCTGAAGCATTTCTTCTACCTGTGCATAATGGTACGCAGCGGCATATGCGATCACTCCCTGGTGTTTCCCTGTCTCAGACATCTGATCCAGCCGTTCCTTTGCCACAAACTGAATAATAGTGTCTCTCTTTTTTGCTTCTCTCACAATCGAACGGACAGGTCCATCCTGACATCCATCCAGAACAAACAGTTTATCAATCGTCTTTCCGGCGCGTAAAGGCATTTCCCATAACAGCATTTTCTTCCTTCAATGGTCAATTCCTCATATCTCATCTTCTTTTTCCTCTTTCTAATCCCATTTTTCAACAGCTCGACAGCTC
>ENA-OQCU01000945-OQCU01000945.1-human-gut-metagenome-genome-assembly--contig:-NODE-945-length-11172-cov-5.515980_pt1 | contig 11172 bp, 8 predicted proteins | sample MGYA00242504_ERZ504590 | MGnify/ENA primary metagenome ERZ504590 (study PRJEB26092, sample SAMD00036318) | human gut metagenome | host: Homo sapiens | study: EMG produced TPA metagenomics assembly of...
CACACCTTCTTGTTGATTTATATCTATATAAACCTATAATTTAAATTAGATATTCAAACTTTTGATATCAATTTGATTGAATGTAGATAAAATATAAAGAACAAGTCTGATGAATCCTCAAATTCAATAAATTGACTCATGGCCATCACAATCTATTTGGCTATTCATGCCACCGTTATTGCTTATTCTAACTCTTCAAAAGAGTAGGAACAGCGTGCAGGCAAAAGATCAGTCCATGAATTACTATCGATAGCATCTCACAGAGAAATGGTATATTTCAGTCCTTTATCGGGAGCCACAATAAAGTTCGTTACCTCGAAATTTACATCGCCACCTTTGATACCCTGTTTAAACCCGATACGGACAGTGTAACGCGTATGTGGCTTTAAGGTCATATCCCGGAAATACACCAATAAAGTGTCATGCGCTGTCTTTTTCAGTTTCAAAACAAGATCCGTCACATTGGTGATAGAGAGCGTCACTCCTTGCTCATTACGACTTACCTCTTCAATCTTCACGCACTTTTCAAAAAAGGGACGAAGCAAGTCTTCTCGTCCTATCAGCAACTCATGAAAATAAGCAGCAGTACGGCGATTGTCTAAAGCTTCGCGGATACCTTGCAAAGAGCGTTCCTTCGCAAAGACAAACGTCATGGTACGGTGTTCTCCTTTCTCAAAGTCGTAATCAGTCTGAATCGGCTGATGAATATCGGAAGTACCGATCATCGTAAGGTTTTTATCCAAACACCACTGAATGGCTTCAGGCATATACAAATGACCGTTTGCCACTTCGATACCGTGCATACAGCCTTCTTGATAGAGTGCTGTATGTTCTGGCCACCACTTGGTCGTATCCGGTTGTTGACTATCCCATCCGGGATGGTTCCAAAACATAAAAGCGCCCTGCTTTTTGGCTTCACGAAAAGCATCCTTGTAGTCTTTTTGTTCCAATGGATTGGAATCAGACAAGAAGATGGCATTAAAGTGTCCGGGTGCCATGGCTCGCGTAATCTCACTGCCCTTAATCAAAAGTATCCCCAACTTCTCAGCTTGTTCCCGACAAAGGTCGAACGAACGGTTATGATCCGAAACAACATCCTGTTTGTGAGGGCGGTACTCAATATGTTCTGTCAGTGAAATGGCATCCAGTCCATCCCGGTAGGCTTCATCTACACGCACGGTAGGCCAAACCAGACCATCGGAGAACACAGAGTGCATGTGAAAGTCACACTTCAACGTGGTATATCCGTCCAAATCAGGAACCTGAATTTCATTCCGGCGTTGCGCCTGTCCACTCATCAAGCAAGTGGTCAAAAGGAATGCACTCACCAATACTTTCTTTACTTCCATATAATCTATTAATTTAAATGATGAATTTACTATTTCCAAGCAGGGTTTAGAGGCAATAAAGCAGGATTATCCGCATACCGACAAAGTTCCATTTGGCTGATTACTGAATGCTCCATCAATCCACATCCTCTCCAAAAAGACATTGGCGCAGCGACGGATAAAAGTGGCACACTACCCATGCCGGAAAGGACTTTTGCTCTATGATTCATGTATTTGATGATATATGCCTGTTATTGATATGGTGGCAAAAATACCGGCATCATATTACATAGCAGTTAAGTGGCAGAAACGTTTCAATGACAAAATAAAGTACGTTTTTTTACATTAATCGATTACAATCCACCTACCCGGAACCTCTCCCGAACTCCTCATACTTGGCAACGATACCTTAATATATACGAGCGGTCATCTTTGACTTACCGGTTTTTTATGTAACATTTTCTTAACGCTTTCGAATTTGGAACTTAACCAGTTTCGCTTTCCCTGTAATACGGATATGCCTTACTTTGCGACCGTTTTTTAAGAGTTATTGACTACTTGTCAACAAAGGATTTTTAGTTATTAAATATTGTTATATGAAATTACGTTACTTACAGATTGCATCGTCTATCTGTATTACATGCTGTCACTTAGGGATGTCTCATCCTGCTCTTGCATCACAGACTTACAGCAAGATGTTGACCAAAGAGTATGTTGTGACAAAGAAGAATGTCAACGGTACCATTGTTGACAAGGATGGAAATCCACTGATTGGAGTAACCATCTTTGAGAAAGGTACAGACAACGGATGTATCACAGATTTCAACGGCCAATACCAGCTCTCGCTATCCAATCGGGATGCTGTCATTGTCATCTCCTACGTTGGATACAAGACACAGGAACTGAAAGGAGACCAGCTGGTCGAGAAAATTGTGCTCGAAGAAGATGCAGTTGCGCTGGATGAGTTGGTCGTTGTCGGATACGCCGTCCAGAAAAAGAAAGAACTGACCGGTTCAACCTCCTCACTCAAGGCCAGCGACAAAAAGCTTTCGGTAACAACCAGCTTGGACCAGATGATGCAAGGTAACCTGAGCGGTGTAAACATTACGAACGCATCAGGTATGCCCGGTGGAGCTGTCCGTGTCAGCATCCGTGGTGTAGGGTCTATCAACGGCTCAAACGAACCATTGTTCGTCATTGACGGTATACCTGTAAGCAACTCGGACAATTCAGGCGTCAACGGACGCTTTGGTGGTAGCGTGCAGAATCCGCTGTCCATGCTCAATCCCAACGACATCGAGTCAATAGACGTACTGAAGGATGCAGCGGCAACGGCCATCTATGGTTCGAGAGCTACCAACGGTGTTGTGATGGTCACCACCAAGAGAGGAAAGAAAGGCCAACGGACAATCGTAAATCTTAGTGCTTCATACGGTTTGCAGTCACTTCCCAAGGAAATCGAAATGGCTGACTCGGATCTTTACCTTACTGTTCGTAACGAAGCCGTCAACAACTACAATACCCAAAACAACCTGAAACCGGGAGACAACCTCTACAAGACTCTGGAAGTCAACCCCCGTCCGGGACAACCCGATACAGACTGGATCGATCTCATTACTCACGACCAAGCAGCCGTACAAAACTACGAGGTTTCGGTTTCCAGCGGTAGCGAAAAGACGCGTTTCTACTCTTCTTTGGGATACTTCGACCAGGAAGGTATTATCCTTACGAACCGATTCCGGAGATATTCACTCCGCACCAATGTCGACCACGACATCTCCAACGCCTTCCAGACTGGGGTGTCCATTGCACTCAGCAAAACCATTAACAACCGCGTTCCCAATGACAACGTCGGCAACGGCATCTTTACACGCTCCATCGAGCAGCGGCCGTTTGATGTGCCGTTCAAAGAAGATGGAAGATACATGATTGGAGGCGTGGATATTCCACGACACAACGGGATCCAGGTCCTAAATGAACAAAAGTCCCAAAAACGAATGGTACAGAGTGCTGGCCAACGCCTACCTGACCATCAAACTGTTGGAAGGACTGGAATACAAGCTCAGCCTGAGCGGAGACATCCGCTATTCAAACGACTATCTGAAGCTGACTAAGGACCATCCCTACGGCAGTCCGAAAGGTGAGATTACAGACTATCGTTCGATGATGCAGAATTATCTGATCGATAATACATTGACTTATACCAAACAGATCAAGGACTTCAATTTCACGGCATTGGGAGGGTACTCCATGCAAGAAATCAACACAGATGCCAGTTCTATTGTCGGCAAGGACTTCCCGTCTTCACAATTTGACTACATCAACGCGGCAGGTAGAATCAACAGCGCTTCTACCACCGGAGGAAAGAATCGACTCATCTCTACCTTCTTCCGATTGAACATGGGTTATGCGGACAGATACCTTTTCACCTTCTCTATCCGTGCAGACGGTTCATCCAAGTTCGCTGACGGTAACCAATGGGGTACCTTCCCATCGGTGTCAGGTGCTTGGCGCATCAGCAACGAATCCTTTTTTCCAAAAGACGGAATCATCTCGGACCTGAAGCTGCGTGCCAGCTGGGGTATGACCGGTAACCAGGAAGGAATTGGAAACTATGACTCCCGTTCACTGGCAAATGGCGGACACAACTACAACGGCCAGGACGGCATTGCTATCACCACCCTGGCCAATCCGGACTTGAAATGGGAAAAGTCCGACCAGACAAACATCGGTCTGGACCTGTCGCTGTTCAATGACAGAGTCACTGTCGGTATGGACTATTTCATCAAGAACACGAAAGACTTGCTTTATGACCGCCCGCTGCATACTACAACTGGATTCTCATCCATTACCCAAAACATCGGCAGCATGCGAAACACCGGTTTCGAATTCAATGTAGAGAGTCACAACATCATGAACGACCGGTTCAGCTGGGATACACAGTTCAACATCTCAACGATCAAGAACAAGCTGACCTCACTGATTGATGAAAAGCCCATTCCTGTAGGCAACCATGTCCTTCAGGTGGGACAACCCATCGGATCCTTCTACATGTATAAAATGGATGGTATCTATCAAGATAATCAAGAGGTTCCTGAAAAACTTTATGCCAAGGGGGTTCGTGCCGGTGACATCAAGTATGCAGACAAGGACAATGATGGTGATTTGACACCCGCCGACAAGGAAATCGTCGGAAAGCCCCTTCCGGATTTCTTCGGTGGTCTCACCAACCGGTTCAGATACGGCAATTTCGACCTGACCATCTTCAACACTTTCTCCGTTGGCAACGATGTCTATGCTACCGGTATGGGTGGTATTGATGCCGTTGGACACAACAACTACGGCATGCGTAAGGACATTGCTGCCAACCGATGGACCGGCCCCGGCACAAACAACTCGATACCTCGTGCCATGATCAGCACGCACAACACACAGGCATCTACCTACCTGCTTCATGATGGCTCATACTTCAAATTCAAGGATGTGACACTGGGGTATACCCTTCCGTCAAACCTGACCCAGAAGCTGAACATCAGCAATATGCGTGTGTACCTGTCCGCACAGAATCTGTGGACCATCAGCTCTTATCCTGGATATGACCCTGAAGTCAGCTACTCAGTCAACAATTCCAAGACAATGGGCGAGGATGCCATGACCGTTCCTCAGTTGCGTACGTTTGTCTGCGGCTTCAATCTTACTTTCTAAATATAATTCATTTATAATCGATATTCATCATGAAACTAAATCATCTGATATATACATTAATGCTGGGCACCGCGTTGGGTACCAGTTCCTGCTCCTGGTTGGATCTGGAACCTGCAACGGCCGTCTCACCCTCCATTCTCGGACAAGGTGAAGTGGAACAACTGCTAACCGGTACCTACCGCTCGTTACAGAACGACCCGGGTCGCGACACCTGGGTACTCTTTGACATGCGGGGCGAGAATCTGATCAATACCTACCTGAGCGGTTCCAATGACTTTGTAAACAACGAGATACCCTCCAATAACGGTACGCTGCTTACGATGTGGCGTGGTTACTACAAGGCCATTTACAATGCCAATACCACCCTTTCCATCCTTTCCAATTTGGAGCCCAGTGAAAAGAACACCCATATAGAGGCACAGGCTCGTTTCCTCCGGGCATACGCCTATTACTGTCTGGCCACACGCTGGGATGGTGTTCCCATCATCAAGGACAATACCCTGGAGAACGTAAAGCGTGACAAACAGTCCGCTGTGTTCAACTTCATCAAGGAAGAGTTAAGTTTTTGTATCGATGAAGGACATTTGAAACCTTTTGGTGAAACTTCGGGCGCACCCTTCACGGTAAGCCTCGAAGCAGCCCAAGCTCTGATGGCACGCTTGGCCCTGACAACCGGAGATATGGAAACGGCCAAAAATATGGCTGAAACGCTGATCGCAAATCCCAAATTCAAACTCAGCGAAAACTACGACAACATCTTCACGACAACCAACAACAGCGAGATAATCTTCAGTTTCCGCAACAACACTAGCGAAGGAGGCCAGAACTTGTACGCCCTGTTCACCACCTACAACTCACCGATGAAAGGAAGCTGGTTTCTCTGCCCGTCTCCCGAATCGGAGAAACTGTTCGAGGATCCGGCTGATACGCGCAACAACACCTGCATCACTACGCTGGAGAGCGTTTCCGAAACCTATATCATCATGAACAAGTTCAGAGATTTTACGCCGCTCATCGTTTCACGTATTGCAGAAATGTACCTGATTAGTGCGGAAGCACAAGGACGGAACGGACTGAATAGACTGAACGAGCTGCGCCGTTCAAGAGGATTGAATCCGTACAACAACTCGGATATTGCTTCGGAGGAAGACTACCAGAAGAAAGTAGCCCTGGAACGCAGAAAGGAACTTTACTGTGAGGGCTTCCTGTTTTTTGACCTGATTCGTACCAACAAGATTTCCGAAGAGGTAGTGTCCATGAACGGAAAGACAAACCTTTATCTTCCCTTGCCGGAATCAGAGGTGCAATACAATCCCAACCTCAACGAATATAACTGATAAACCAATCCCTGTTATTCATCGTTGCCCTGCTCGGTCGGGATACTGTTGGTTTCTGTTGGGACAGCCTGCCAACCTCTGTTTCGATTGGAATGTGAAGGGCAACGGAAATAGTCACTATCGGGCGTTGGGAATACCCCAACGCCCAACTTTTAATGGATTCTCATGAAAAAACTGAAAACCGCCTTTATTTCCCTACTGTGCTTGTCTTGCATGACAATATCCAACAAGGGATCAGCTTCAAACCCGGTACTGCGTATTTCGGACGGGTGGGTGGCAGACACCATTGCGCCGGCACTGATACATTACCGATTCGCCGGATATGACTCCATCAGCCAAGCGCACCAAAATGTAGACGTTCTCGAGGTCGACCTGACCTCCCCAAGTTATGATATACAGCTTGTTTACGAAGAGCATGGGGATTCCCTATCTTCTGTAGCGGAACGCAACAATGCGGCTGCCGCCATCAACGGAACCTACGAGGCCGAAGCATCGTTCATCAAAATCGGAGGTAGACTCCTTGCCCAAAACCGTTTGGACAGCACACACATTCGATACTGGAAACACGAAGGTGCCTTCCTGTTCGATGACGACAACAAGAACATCGACATCCGATTTGCCAGCGACTCGACTTTTCTTTCACACCCCGCAGCAAACATTTTATCCGGTGCTCCCATGTTGATAGACAACAACGATCCTGTAGGGCTGAATTTTACCGGAAACGTAGAAGGAATGGACCTGAACAAGCTTGATTACGAAGACTTCAGAAGGCACCAGGGAGTGAGACACCCGCGGACAGCGGTAGCACTTACAGAGCATAAGAAACTGCTTTTGATAACCGTTGACGGAAGAAGTACCCAGGCGGCAGGAATGTCTGCAAACGAACTGACCCGATTTCTACTTACTTACTTCTGCCCCCAATCAGCCTTGAACCTGGATGGTGGAGGGTCCACTACCATGTGGATTGCCTCTTCAGAGCAGCGAGTAGGAGGGGTCGTGAACCATCCGACTGACAACAAGAAATTCGACCATGCGGGACAACGCAGAGTAACCTCGTTCATTGTCATCAAATCATCTGAAAACCATGAATAAATATCTCAGTTTCATCTTTGCTTCAGTGCTCACACTCACGGGCGTACAGCTTTCCAAAGCCAGCAATCCATCGGATTCCCTGGCCATCGTATCGGCCAAATGGGAGAGAACATCTTCACTGCAAGGCATCCAGTTGAAACAAGCTTCGATAGAAGGCCTGTTTGGAGGCAAGCAATCCATCAGCATCCTGACCATTGGAAGAGCGGAAGGCTATACAGCCTTTATTGCTACGACGGACTCGCTGACCACCACTAGCCAATTGGCTGAACAAAGCCGTTCTTCTGCAGCCATAAACGGGTCGTACTTCAGTATCAAGGAAGGCTTCTCTACCTGTTACCTCCGTAAAAATGAAGCGGTAATAGATACGACAACTACCGAAGAAAGGCATTTGCGTGTCAATGGTGCCGTACACATGGTGGATAACAATATCCGGATCATACCATGGAACGACGAAAATGAGAAGAAAGGGTTCCCGCTGGATGGGGATATACTTGCGTCCGGACCGCTCTTGATGCAGGACGGCAAGACGTGTGACTTCACGACGATAGATCGGGAATTCTCAGAGACCAGACATCCCAGAAGTGCCATTGCACTCACAAAAGAAGGTGACATAATGCTGGTAGCGGTAGATGGAAGGGCAGAAGGGCACGCAGATGGAATGTCCATTGCAGAACTTGCCTATCTTTTGCGAATTCTGAAGGCACATTGCGCACTTAATCTGGATGGAGGCGGTTCTACCACCTTATGGGTGAATGGTCAAGTGGTCAACCACCCAAGTGACAATAAGAAATTCGACAACAAAGGAGAAAGAAAAGTCCACAACATCATAGCCGTTCGAAGATTGACAAATCCATAGAGTACAACATGCTTGCTCACAGACAAATCGGGGAGTACTGCATCAATCATGCAGGAACAGTCTGAACAGGGAGGCCCTCGAATGGCTTGAAAGGACGGGGAACGGGAAGGTGCACGGGACCACCCGTCTTGTTCCCCGGGAAGAGTTTGCCGTGGAGAAAGGCTTTCTCATGCCCTATCATGGGACGCCACAACCACCGCAGGAGGAGATGAGGGAATACCATGTACGCAAGGACAATACAGTGCAGTACAGGGGGAATTATTACAGCCTGCCATGCGGAACTTACCGGAGCGGGCAGACAACCGTCTGGCTGCAGGAAACGGAAGGGAATGTGGAGCTGTACAACAAGGATACGGGGAAACTCATCTGCCGGCATGCGCTCTGTACCAGAAAGGGAAGGACCGTTTATGACGACTCCCACAGAAAACCGAGAAACACCGGAGTGAAGATAGCCGAACGCATCCTTGTCCATGTGTCGGGCAACAGGGAGGTGGCCATGTGGATGGATAATCTGAAAAGGAGGAAGGAACGTTATTAACGTGAGTTCGAAATAAGAATAAATATATTTCACTTATAATTAGAAACATAGCGATAAAAGTATTAAATTTATAGTGCTGAATTATAACATTTAAACGATTACCACTATGTTTCCAGAGTCTAAAGTTACAGAGATTTATTGTATGGCCGATGATTTTTGCAAGGAATTTACATTGCAACAGGAAAAATATATGATTAAGGATATGAAGACCATGCATCGTAACAAACCCAACCGTATGAGTGATGCAGAGATTATGGTTATTCTAATCCTGTTTCACTCCGGTGGTTTCCGTTGTTTCAAGCATTACTACAAGGAGTATGTCTGTAAACATCTGAAACACCTTTTTCCTCGTCAGGTTTCTTATAACCGTTTTGTGGAACTGGAGAAGGAAGTATTGCTTCCCATGACCATATTCATCAAAAGAGTACTGCTGGGAACTTGTACCGGCATCAGTTTCGTTGATTCCACTCCCTTATGTGTATGTCGTAACCAAAGAATCTTGATTCATAAGACATTTGAAGGGCTTGCCGAGCGTGGAAGATGTTCTATGGGATGGTTCTTCGGATTCAAGCTGCATCTGATAATCAATGACAAGGGTGAAATCCTCAATTTCATGTTCACGCCTGGAAACGTGGATGACCGGGAACCGTTGAAACAGGGTAGGTTTCTGGAAAACATCAAAGGAAAACTATGTGCAGACAAGGGATATATAGGTCAGGCTCTGTTTGAAAACCTTTTCCTTAATGGCATACAACTTGTTACTAAAGTTAAAAATAATATGAGGAACTCACTGATGAGTATTGCCGACAAGATTTTGCTAAGAAAAAGAGCCTTGATTGAAACGGTCAATGACGAACTGAAGAACATCGCACAGATTGAACACTCAAGACATCGTTCATTCAGTAACTTTATAGCCAACTCCTTGTCGGCTATCGCGGCATACTGCTTTTTTGAAAAGAAGCCCGCCATTGACGTAAAGTTTGTCAATGACGGACAACTTGCTATTTTTTGATTTTATTTCGAACTCACGTTAAAATAACATCTGAGTTATGATTTGATATTGAAGAAAAAGAGGATGCAAATTAAACTGTGTCAGCAAACAGTAGAATATAATAATATTAAGTTTTGCTGACACAGTTTTTTTAAAAAGAACTCTCTAACCTACATAAAAATGCTTTTATTTTTCATTTTTACTTCAATTAAATTTACCATTTCTATGAGACTCAATCACATCGCATGGTCTGTGAGTCTCAGCCGCAGACCTTGGCAGCAACCTACTCTCCGGCTATTGCAGTATCATCAGCGCATACAGCCTTAACTTCTCTGTTCGGAATGGGAAGAGGTGATTTCTGTATGCTATAACCGCCGTTGCTCTATTTGTTATCGAATGAACGTTCTAATTCAAGTTCTGGACGTGTAAGATAAATTTCTGTTTTAGAAATATCTTCTTGAGTATATTCAATAGAGGCGTTTTTAGCTCTGGTTTTTGCCCATCGCCTCAAAGCAGTATATCTGCTCTTTCATTGTGGTAGACAACGGCACTGTTTTTGAAATCGCATTCATTAGATGCGTTGTCTTAAGTTGGGGATTCTCTGGATTTTCAACATAAGCATCAAACATCGCTTCTTTAATACACTCTTCAATTTCTGCACCATTAAAACCTTCAGTATTATTGGCGAGAGACTCCATAGGGTAATTATTCTTTATCGGGTTTTGACCTTTCTTGTTAAGATGAATGGTAAAGATGTTTTTGCGCTCCTCCTTTGATGGAAGATCAACAAAAAAACTCTCATCAAAACGCCCTTTGCGCAATAATTTTGGAGGAAGTTGATTGATATTGTTGGCTGTAGCAACGACAAAAAACAGGAGAAGTCTTTTCTTGCATCCATGTCAGAATAGTTGAAAAGATACGCGAAGTCACACCGCCATCAGTAGATCCACTTGATTGAATACCGCTAAGTCCTTTTTCTATTTCGTCAATCCATAACACACATGGCGCGACTGCTTCTGCAGTTGCTATTGCTTTCCTAATATTATCTTCGCTACTTCCAACTAATCCTTGGAATACTTTGCCAACATCCAAACGTAGTAATGGCATATTCCAGAAAGAGGCTATACTTTTTGCTGTCAAACTCTTGCCGCAACCAGGGACACCAAGCAATAATAAACCTTTAGGCTCATTGCAATCCCCAATCTCTTGCTCTCTTTGATAAGCTATTTGGCAGTTTGAATAGCCAATCCTTCAGAACATCCATACCACCAACATCTTTCAAACTTCATTTTTGGGAAAGAAATCCAAGATGCCTGATTTGCGAA
>ENA-OQCU01000946-OQCU01000946.1-human-gut-metagenome-genome-assembly--contig:-NODE-946-length-11168-cov-3.480754_pt1 | contig 11168 bp, 18 predicted proteins | sample MGYA00242504_ERZ504590 | MGnify/ENA primary metagenome ERZ504590 (study PRJEB26092, sample SAMD00036318) | human gut metagenome | host: Homo sapiens | study: EMG produced TPA metagenomics assembly of...
AACCTGCCAGAAGGAGCTTATCAACAAGCGTGCGATTGAGAATCTGATAAAGGCGGGAGCCTGCGATTCACTCGACGGCACGAGAAAGCAGATGGCAATGGTGTATGCATCGATTGTGGACAGAGTGCAGCATGACAAAAAGTCAACAATGGCTGGGCAGATGAGCCTGTTTGACCTGGTCTCAGATGAGGATAGGCAGTCATTTGAGCTTAAGTATCCAAATGTTGGTGAATATGACGCTGAGGAAGCCCTGGCCTATGAAAAAGAGGTGCTTGGCATCTATTTAAGCGGACATCCTCTGGAAAAATATGCAGCTGCCCTAAAGAAAAAACATCACAGCAAATGCGATAGATTTTGTGCTTGAAGAGGAGAGCGGTGCCGTAAAGATAAAGGACAATGCGCACGTGGTAATCGGAGGAATGATAGCTACAAAGACGATTAAGTTTACCAAGTACAATCAGGCCATGGCTTTTATCACGATAGAGGACCTGACAGGAATCTGTTGAGGTTATTATTTTTCCGAGAGATTACGAGCGCTACCAGAGATATTTACAGGACGATGCTAAAATATTTGTTATCGGACATGCGACAGTCGAGGATGAGCAGAACGGCAAGATAATCTGCGAGAAAATCATACCGTTTGATGAGCTTCCGAAGCAGCTATGGCTCAGGTTTGATACAATGGAGGACTATAAGAAAAATGAGAGCAGGCTTCTTGAGACAATCCGTGAATCTGACGGAGGAGATGAAGTCATAATTTACATCGCAGATACAAAGCAGATGAAAAAACTTGGCAGAAATTATTCCGTAAATGCAAATAATGAGCTCATGGAGCAGCTTTTGGAATTTTTAGACAAAGAAAATGCGAAAATTGTTGAAAAGAATATTGAAAAAATGTGCTAAAACAAGTACAATAGATTGGGATTAGAATAAATGATAATTTTTTAACATATGGAGGTTATACCAATGGCAAAAGAGATTAACACAATAGGTGTACTTACAAGTGGTGGTGACGCACCAGGAATGAACGCAGCGATTCGTGCCGTTGTTCGTCAGGCTCTCTCAAAGGGCAAGAAGGTTAAAGGAATCAAGAGAGGATACGCAGGTCTGTTAAATGAAGAAATCGTGGATATGGATTCAAAGAGCGTTTCAGACACAATCTCACGCGGTGGTACAATCTTACAGACAGCCAGATGTAAGGAGTTCGTTACAGCAGAGGGACAGCAGAAGGGCGCTGAAATCTGTAAGAAGCATGGTATCGATGCTATCGTAGTTATCGGTGGTGACGGATCTTTCCAGGGTGCGCAGAAGCTTGCTGCACTTGGCATCAATACAATCGGTCTTCCAGGCACAATCGACCTTGATATCGCATGTACAGATTACACAATCGGTTTTGATACAGCCTGCAACACAGCTATGGAGGCTATTGACAAGGTACGTGATACATCTACATCACATGAGAGATGCTCAATCATTGAGGTTATGGGACGTGGAGCAGGATACATTGCATTATGGTGTGGTCTTGCAAACGGCGCTGAGGAAGTATTACTTCCTGAGAAGTATGACAACAACCTTGAGGCACTCATCGAGAGAGTAGCTCACGCAAGAGAGCTCGGCAAGCAGCATTACATCATCATCAATGCTGAGGGTGTAGGACATTCACAGGAGATGGCTAAGGAAATCGAGGCTGCTACAGGCATCGAGACTCGAGCAACTATCCTTGGACATATGCAAAGAGGTGGAAGCCCTTCATGCAAGGACCGTGTATACGCTACAATCATGGGCGCTATGGCAGTTGATTTACTCTGCGAGGGCAAGTCAAACAGAGTTATTGCCCACAAGGATGGCAATTTCGTAGATTTCGATATCGACGAGGCACTTGCTATGAAGAAGAGTGTAGACGAGTACATGTACGATATCTCTAAATCTCTGGTTTAGTATCTAATATAGTTACGATAAATATGAATGCCCTTGTATCCGGCACATCAAATGCAGGTAATTGCGTGCATGTGCCGGTGCAGGGGCATTTATACATTCGGAGAAAGACGAATGTTAATCATAAATGAGGGGCAAAATACTTTTTGACCCTCATATCATCAATATAGAAAGAGAAGAAAATGATTACAAGTGCATCAAACAAAAGCATAAAAAATGTGCAGGCTCTTTTAAGCAAGGCAAAGGAGCGGAAAAAGCAGGGCGTATTCGTGGTTGAGGGTCCAAAGATGAGCTTTGAGGCGCCATATGACTGGGTAAGTGTCGTATATATGTCTGATGTCATTTTTAATTATGACAGGTTAAGGAAGAGAAGAAGCGTTTCCTTGACAAAACAGAAATAGTGAGTGACGCGGTGTTTAAGAGCATGTCTGACACGCAGACTCCGCAGGGGGTGCTCGCTATAGTAAAGATGCCGCACTATGAGATAGATGAACTTTTTAAGGGCGACAAGACAGAGCTTCTTGTGCTTGAGAGTATACAGGATCCGGGAAACTTAGGCACTATGATCCGTACCGGTGAGGGTGCAGGTGTAAGCGGCATTATAATGAATCGCACAACAGTGGACATTTTTAATCCAAAGACTGTGCGTTCAACCATGGGCTCACTCTACCGTGTGCCGTTTTACATCACAGATGACCTTCCGGAGACTATAGAGTATGCAAAGTCAAAGGGAGTTTCTCTCTACGCAGCTCATTTAAAGGGTAAGTGCTCTTATGACAGACCGGACTACACCGGAGCCTGTGGCTTTATGATAGGAAATGAGGGCAATGGATTATCAGATGAGATAGCTGACATGGCGGACACATATATCCGCATCCCTATGGAGGGAGCTGTGGAGTCGCTTAATGCCGCAATATCAGCCACTTTGCTCATGTATGAGTGCAATCGTCAGAGAAGACTTTTGGGAGAATAATATGCGTATTTGGTTTAAGATTTATACTGACACGCACCTGATGCGTGATATTACAATAGAAAATGACAGTGACGATACACGTACACACAAGATTTTTAAGGCACTTGAGGATGCCTGCCTTGCTTTTGACCTTGGAAAGCCCATCTGGCTTGACAGCAACATAAGTGATTTCAAGAGGCATGGAAAGACCCGCTTTACGAAGGATAATTTTGTGGAGGATATCGACTTTGATTTTCTCGAGATGCACATCATCGAGGAGGATTGATGCCTCATTATGGATATGATGAGTTATTATTGATATAATGACGGTCCGCACGCTGTGCCTGCAGCGTGCGGACCTGTGCACATAAAAATAAGCAACATATAAAATAACAAGAATAAAAAATATATAAATAATAGGTATAATTTGCCAATTATGCGAATAAATATGCTATAATTGATTAGAAGAGTCTGATAAATATACAGGCGAATAGATCACAGGGAGGTTTTTAATGGAACAAGAGTTTGCGGAGGGCATTGATAGCTGGGAGACTATGATGTTTCTATACAATTCTGCACTGAAAGAGGTCAATACTAAGCTCGAGATACTAAATGACGAGTTTGTTCACATACATAATTACAATCCGATAGAGTACATAAAGTCGCGTATCAAGACTCCTGAAAGCATAGTAAAGAAGCTCAAAAAGGTGGCTACGAGAGCACCATAGAGAATATGGTCACATATGTAAAGGATATAGCAGGTATCAGAATCGTGTGCTCGTTCACATCTGATATATACAGGCTTGCTGAGATGATTGGCAGGCAGAATGATTTGACCGTCATATCGGTAAAGGACTATATGAAGCATCCGAAGGCGAGCGGCTACAAGAGCTACCACATGATTGTTTCGGTGCCTATTTTTCTTTCAAACAAGGTGGTTGACACAAAGGTTGAGATACAGATTCGTACAATAGCTATGGATTTTTGGGCAAGCCTTGAGCACAAGATATATTACAAGTTCGAGGGCAATGCACCTGAGTATATCAGCCGCGATCTGCGTGAGTGTGCAGGTATCGTAGGACAGCTTGATGCAAAGATGCTTTCGCTCAATGAGGCAATCCTTGAGGCCAAGGAGAAGCAGGAGCATGAGAGGGAGGAGAAAATACGAGAAGATGAACATCATTAATGTCGAAAATATAACAAAGTCATATACTGGAAGGAAGCTTTTTTCTAAAGCTTCCTTTATGTGCAGGAAAACGAAAAAATCGGTATCATAGGTATAAATGGTACAGGAAAGTCTACACTTTTAAAGATTGTGGCTGGTGATGAAGAGCCGGATGAGGGAACTGTCACCACAGCAAATCATATTGTGATAAACTATCTGCCGCAGAATCCGGAGTTTGACCCGGACGAGACAGCACTTGAACATGTGATGAGCCGTGTGGTTACCTCGCAGCTGGATGAGGACATGCGCTGGAGTATAGAAAGTGATGCAAAGTCACTTCTTATGAAGCTTGATATCACAGATATGACGCAAAAGACCGGTGAGCTCTCAGGAGGACAGAGAAAGAGGCTTGCGCTTGCAACAGTCGTACTTAAGCCGTGTGATGTGCTTATATTGGACGAACCGACCAACCACTTAGACTACGAGATGGTGGAGTGGCTTGAGGATTATCTGCGCCGTTTCAGGGGTGCAATCATCATGATCACGCATGACCGCTATTTTCTAGACAGTGTCTGCAATAGAATCGTGGAGGTGGACAAGGGACAGACCTACAGCTATGATACAAACTACTCGGGCTTTCTTGAGCTTAAGGCAGCCAGAGAGGAGAGTGAGAGGGCAAGTGAGCGCAAGCGTCAGTCCATCCTTAGAAAAGAAATAGAGTGGATGCAGCGCGGCGCAAGAGCTCGTTCCACAAAGCAGAAGGCACACATACAAAGATATGAGGCTTTACGCGATCAGAAAGGACCACAGACAGACGCAAGGGTTGAGCTTTCATCGGTTTCATCGCGTATGGGAAGGACAACCATAGAGCTTCATGATATTTCAAAGGCGTACGGAGATATCGTCTGTGTAAAGGATTTTACGTATATTTTCCTGAAAAATGACCGTATCGGTTTTGTAGGCAAAAACGGCTGTGGAAAGTCCACACTCATGAAGATAATTGCAGGTTTTATCGAGCCCGATTCAGGTGAGGTAGAGATAGGACAGACGATAAAGATAGGATATTTCGGTCAGGAAGTGGATATAGAGCCTGAGCTTCGTGTGATAGATTATGTGAAAGAAGCTGCAGAGTTTGTGCGCACGGCAGACGGACTTGTGTCAGCATCTGCCATGCTTGAGAGGTTTTTATTCCCACCGGAGCAACAGTACAGCCCGGTAGGCAAGCTCTCGGGTGGAGAAAAGAGAAGACTCTATCTGCTTCGTGTGCTGATGAGCGCACCGAATGTACTGATACTTGACGAGCCGACCAATGACCTGGATGTCGAGACACTGGCTATTTTAGAGGATTATCTGGATGGCTATGACGGAATAGTCATCACGGTATCCCATGACAGGTATTTCCTTGACAGGATCGCAAAGCGTATTTTTGCATTTGAGGGAGCCGGAAAAATCGTACAGTATGAGGGCGGATACACCGACTATATGAATAAACGTCCACAGCCTGCATCAGGAAAAACCGTATCGGAAAATGCATCATCCACAGGAGCATCCGCTTCAGGAGCACAGGGAAATACTGCATCAGATGGTACAGACTCAAAAGAAGCCCGGAAGAAGAAATCCATGGAAACCTGGGGGCATGAGAAAAAGCTCAAATTTACCTACAAAGAGCAGAAAGAGTACGAGACGATAGAGGCTGACATAGAAAAGCTGGAAACAGGCTTTCTGAGATAGATGATGAGATGGTAAAGAATGCCACTAACTTTGGTAAGTTAAACGAACTCACAAAGGAAAAGGAAGACCTCGAGGGGCAGCTGATGGAGAAAATGGAGCGTTGGGAGTATCTCGAGGATCTGGCGCAGAAAATTGCAAATTTGACATAGTTCAAGTAATTCATTTTTTCTTAGGCTTCAATAGATTAAACAAACTCTGCGGTATGCCAAACCCGAATATGATACCGAGCACGATGGCACCCGCCACCTCAAAGGTTTCAATACCCTTTGAGGTGGAAAGTGCTCTGTCATTCGTAAAAAGATAATATGCCGTGTAAAAAATTCCTGCTCCGGGCACAAGAGGAAAGATACCGGAAAGCAGATAAACTGTCACAGGCATAGAGCGTGCCGCAGCAAAAATGCGCGCCATTATCGTAAGGCACAGTGTCGCGATAAGCGATGGAAACACAACACCCATATCAAACTGAACCATTATATAGTAGATGATCCAGCCAAGCGCTCCTGTAAAACCGCAGTAAAACAGCTCCTTTTTTGGAGCGGAAAAAATAACTGCAAACGATAATGTGGCAAAGAGAGCCACAATAAATTGTATTATAAACTCCATAGCTTAAAGCCCTCCAATATATTTCATCACAACAAACGGCAGACATGCTCCCACAGCAACACACACGGCTGTAATCAGTGCATCGAGCAGATGTATCGTACCGGACAGATAATCACCATTATAGATATCCCTGATAGATGTAGTAAATGCTATTCCCGGAACAAGCGGCATGATAGCTCCTATAATGATTTTATCAGGTAAAAGAGAAAGCCCTATAAGTGTACTTGCGGTGGCAAGCAGTGTCACAAAAAGACTGGCAAGAATATTGGTTATAATCCTTGTGAACTTATATTTTTTAAGACCAAACAAAAGCACCTGCTCAAGTGAGCCTATAACAAATGCAAAAACAAAGTCAAGCCAGTTTCCGCCAAAAAGATAGCAAAAGCAGGCACTTCCGAGCCCACAGAAGAAAATCTGTGCGCTTTTTTTGTAATTAGGGATATTTTTTGGCACTGCTCAAGCCTGTCCCATGAGTCAATCAGGGAGATTTTCTGGTCACATATGTCCCCTTGCGAGCTGGTTTAACGCACTGATCTTTGCCAGATTGACAGCACCAAGCGGTACGTGGCGCACGATGCTGCAGGCATCCTCCTTGTTCTCATTTGCACTTGCAAATATTCCGTTTGACAGCACATATACGTCAAATTCCTCCACCTCATATGAACTTAGTATATGAACCACAGTGTCCTCCACCCTGTAGATTTCTGCACCGTTTCTGAGCATACAGTCGCCAATTTCCACGGCGAGAGTCAGTATTTCCTTAGTGTATGCCATTTGTTACCTCACTCTTTAGATTAATTATATTTATTTTATGATGTTTGCACGAAAAAAACAATATATCGCACGAAAATATTGATTTAATACATGTGTATCTTTTAGTGTATAAAATCAAAATAAATGGAAATTATATACATATGAATATTAATCGAAGGGAGCATGAAAATGCCGGAGCATACTGATAGCTCAAAAGAAAAAATTCTCGTGTATATACGCGCAGAACAGCAGAAAACACTTCACCGCAGGCAGGTCTGCATCAATGACATAGCTAGTGTGTATTGCAAATATTCACGCTATGAGGGACAGATAAAGGGAATGATCGTGGATAAGATACGCGGTAAAAAGAGCGTGATATCTGTAATGAAAATAATAGAGCAGATCACGGAAATCTATGATGATGCACAGGTTATAAGCATTGGTGAGCCGGAGGTACTTGTAGAGTATGACGACAACAGCAAAAAATAAGATTCATTGAAGCACTAAAGGTTGCAGCGGTGTGTATACTTATATTTTTTGGTTCAGCTTTTACAATCATGGCTTTCAATAATGATATTTCGATATCAGGTGTGTTTGAGCATTTTTATAAGCAGATAATGGGTGTGGACAAGCCACAGGTGTCGGTGCTTGAGGTGTTTTACTGCATGGTCTGGCGGTTGGAATCATACTGTTTTTTAATCATATCGGAAAGCGTAAGCTATCCGACGATGTCACACCGATTCAGGTGGAGATGGATAAGCATAATAAGGATACGTGGAACACAATAATAGACAAGGTAAAGGAAAAGCAGGATGTTTGAATATATATTGCGTGAAATAATTTTGTCAGTGATAGCGTTTTTAGCAGGGGCAGGAGTGTCAGCCGGTGTATTTGCATTTGTGCTCGTGATAGGAGTGGTGCCGCGTATACTTCGGTGCAGCAGGATAGAAAATATAATACTTATAGAAAATGTCATGATATGTGGTGTAGTGGCAGGGAATATATCGTCAGTGCTTGATACGGCATATAATCTGGGCTTTGCAAATATGCCCAAAGTACCTGTAAGCAACATCTGTGGGAATATAATTATTGCAATATTTGGATTGTGTGTCGGAATATTTGTCGGCTGTATTGCAGTTGCACTCGCAGAAATACTGCACACATTCCCTATTATATATAAGCGCATGAAGCTTCGCGCCGGTCTTGGGATTATAGTGATTTCTATGGCTATTGGAAAGGCAATGGGAGCACTTTATTATTTCCTGACGGGATTTGTTGCTACTTCATAGGACTCTCTTAAGTTATCTTTAGCTATATCATGCTATACTCTTGAAACAAAAAGCAAATAGGGTATAATGGAAATAACTTGGACTTAGAGGTATTCCAGCTAACTCGGAAAGGAATAATATGATTACATCAATAGCCAGACAAAGCATCATACTCAAATGCTTACGCCAAAAATCAGTGCTTGTAAGTAACTACGAGCTGTATTATACAGCAGGTCTTGCGAAGAAGTGCTTTGGAATCGCAGTCGATGCCGACATGGAGCCAAAGCAGCTTCTTGAGGAATTGCAAAAACACATTGATAAGGTATCGCCGGCAGATGAGCAGGAGAAGTATCTCATACATCTTCTTGGCAACTATGAGCCTGATGATACTCATGATGAGCAGACCAAAGAGCTGTTTCACATGGGAGAGACCGAGGAGCATATGTGGCAGGTCTCAATTACATAACAGCATCCTTTGGAGAAGAAATAAAGACATGGGAAGAACATCACCAGCAGTTTAAATGCCGCCGTAGAGCTTGCTCTGCGGCGGCATTTTCGTATTCAAGGTCATATTGAAGCAGTACAGAGGCCGGTCGGGTATCTCTAACCCATTGTAACCTCGACTGTAACATCGTGTCCGGTTCCGTTAATAGCCGGAATCATATTGCCATCAATAGCAGCACCATCCACGATGAGCTTTGTCACACCCTTTTGTACGTGAGCAGGATTTTTGACGGTAATGTGGTAAGTATTGCCACGGAACTTGCGCTTAGCTGTAAAGCCGTCCATAGTGTCAGGAATACAAGGATCTATGATGAGACCATCGTAGTCAGGACGTATACCGAGGATGTACTGTGAGACATCCAGGAAGGTCCATGCAGCAGTACCGGTCAGCCAGCTGTTCTTTGCTTCACCAAAGTTAGGTGCGTCTTTTCCATCTGTTCAATAGCCTTTTGGGCTGTATCCGCCTCGTCGCAAAGTCCCTTGTGTCTGCAGATTTTTACATAGTCTTTTCCATATTTTACAAACATGCCTGCGATAAAAACAGATTCGGCATTAGGCCCTTCAGATGGTCCAAAGGTCTGGAAGGACTCGCCAGGCTCCTCGGAGAAGCAGTTTAAGTTCAGACAATCGTTCCAGTCAGCACGTCCAATCTGTGGCAGACCATGAGGTCCGAGATGATTGATTGTATAGTTGAAGGAGCGGCGCAGATGCTCCATAAAGTCAGTTGTCTTTGAAGGATCGCTGTCATATGGTGTTGACTCGTCAAGAATAGAGTAGTCGCCTGTCTCCTTGATGTAAGCAGCGGCAGCAGCGATAAGCCACAGAGGGTCGTCGTTAAAGCCTGAGCCTATGTCGGCATTGCCCTTTTTGGTGAGAGGCTGGTACTGGTGGTAAGCAGAGCCATCCTCAAACTGTGTGGCTGCAATGTCGAGTATTCTCTCCCTGGCTCTGTCAGGAATCAGATGCACGAAGCCAAGCAGATCCTGACAGGAATCCATAAAGCCCATGCCTCGTCCAATGCCTGATTCAAAATAAGAAGCAGAGCGGCTCATGTTAAAGGTAACCATGCACTGATACTGATGCCATACATTTACCATGCGGTCAAGCTTTTCCTCCGATGAAGAGATACTAAAGTGACCAAGCAGCTTATCCCAGTAAGCCTTAAGCTCTGCTAAAGCAGCGTCGGCTTTTTCGGTGGTGTCAAATCTTGCAAGGAGTGCATCGGCAGGAGCTCGGTTTATGATTCCATCCTCAGCGCGTCCAACCCATTTTTCGTTCACAGGGTTTTCTACATATCCAAGTACAAATATATATGTTTTTTCTTCGCCCGGCTCAAGAGCTACCTTCAGGTGATGAGAGCCGACAGGAGCCCAGCCGCTTGCAACAGAGTTCTTAGACTGATCATTTACTACAACGGAAGGCGCGCTGTTTTCGCCGTAGGCACCTAAGAATGAATCCCTGTCTGTGTCAAATCCGTCAACAGAGGCATTTACAGCATATACAGCATAGTGATTGCGGCGTTCTCTGTATTCTGTCTTGTGGAAGAGCTGAGAGCCACCGACGTGAATCTCAACCTCTCCGGTAGAGAAGTTACGCTGGAAGTTGGTCATGTCATCCATGGCATTCCACAGACAGAACTCTACATATGAGAAAACCGAAAAGTCTTTTTTCTTATCAGATGTGTTTTTTAATGTGAGCTTATTGATCTCGCAGGTAGAGCCCATAGGAACAAAGTCGGTAAGCTGAGCCATTAAGCCGTTTTTTACTCCTGTGAAAACAGAATAGCCCATGCCATGACGGCATTCGTATGAGTCAAGCTCGGTCTTAGAAGGCATCCAGCCAGGATTCCAGATTGTGTCGCCATCCTTTATATAGTAGTAGTGTCCGTTGCTGTCGTATGGCACGTTGTTGTAGCGGTATCTGGTGAGACGCAGAAGCTTTGCATCCTTATAGAAGCTGTAGCCACCGCAGGTATTTGATACCAGAGAAAAGAAATTCTCACATCCGAGGTAGTTGATCCATGGTAACGGAGTCCTTGGAGAGGTGATGACGTACTCTTTGTTTTGATCATCGAAGTGTCCAAATTTCATATATAAAATCTCCTTTTTTATTAAATATACGCAAACGTTTATCATCGACGCGGTGGATCCAAGCTATGGCTGCGAAGACGCCACGGACGGCGATACCGCGGACAGCAACGCGAATTCCGATGATTCCAGCGCCGAAGGCTCCGCCACGGATGATGCCAATGCGCAAG
>ENA-OQCU01000947-OQCU01000947.1-human-gut-metagenome-genome-assembly--contig:-NODE-947-length-11149-cov-3.161223_pt1 | contig 11149 bp, 8 predicted proteins | sample MGYA00242504_ERZ504590 | MGnify/ENA primary metagenome ERZ504590 (study PRJEB26092, sample SAMD00036318) | human gut metagenome | host: Homo sapiens | study: EMG produced TPA metagenomics assembly of...
AGACGATCATGTCGGGCCGGGGCATCCGCTGCGCCGCGGCGTGGGCGATGTCGACGCTGGCGGTGGCGAGCAGGTCTCCCAGCATGATGCCCAGTCCTCGGCCGAGCGACGCGCTGTGCGACGTCGTGCCGAGCGCCTTGTGGGCCGCGGGTTTGCCCCGTCGCAGGTCGGAGTCGTCGATGATGTCGTCATGGACGAGCGCGGCGGTCTGGAAGACCTCTATCGCGCAGGCCAGGTCGAGCACCGCGTCGCGTCCGCGGGCATGGGCGTCATCGTCGTCATGCCCCTGCGGGTCGGTCGCGTCGAAGGCGTGGAGGGCCAGCAACGCCCTGAGCCGCTTGCCGCCTTCGCTGGAGACCAGGGCCTGACGCGCGACCTCGCGGGATATGGTCAGGCACGGGCCTTCGATGGTGTCGTCGGCGTCGAGCGCCATGAAACGGTCCACCGCGTCGGCGATGCGGGACTCGATCAGGGCCAAATCAGATGAAACAGTCATACCTAGAGGTTATCCACAGGGTTTTACGAATACAAGAACCGCGGATTTGCAAGCCTGACAAGCCTTCGACCACATAGGTTGGATTTCGCCCTGAAAACCGGCCCGATACGGCATAGTTGATGGTATCCCGTCGCGGGGGCGGCGGTCGCCGGCACCGTGCGCCGGCGGTGGATGAGACCGGTAAGGGGGGACCACGATATGGGACAGGAGACGAACACGCAGGCCGTCCGATATGCGGAGGCGGTCGCGGACGATGACATGCTGCGCGAGGACGATCTCAGACGCATGCGCGATGAATACTGCGAGCGCCGCAAGCTCAGCGGCACCGTGGCGGCGGACGCGCAATGGGCTGATGAGCCGTTCGACCATTGGCTGGCGGGCCTGTCGGCGCAGCCGCGGGCCATCGATGACGCCTCGATCGCCGCGCTGGTGGTGGGAATGACGGTGACGTTGTCGATCAGGGACGCCCTGATCATGTCATTGGTGGCCGGGGACACCTGCGCCGACAAGCGCACGATGATGGATTTCGCGTCGCGCTCGCATGCGCCGGATGTGCAGAGCCGTATGTGCAGGGAGCTGCAGGGCGCGTTTTTCGACGAGCGACGTCGGCCCGACGAACCGAGATGCCGGGCCGGCGCCGACATGCTCGTGGCCATGGCCGATCGCGTTCCGGAGAGCTTCAGCGTGCAGCCGCTGGCCGTGCTGGCGTATGTGATGTGGTGGATGGGCGACAGTCGAGCGGTGGCGTTCGCGTTGCGCTGCCTGATGCTGGATGAGGATTGTTCGCTGGCGGCGATCGTGTGCTCGGCGTACCAGCGCGGCGTGATGCCGGCGTGGATGGGTGCCGGTCCGCATCACGACGCCGCATGACGGCTCGCGGGAGACCATCGGTTCCACGCCGCAACGAGCCGTGGGAATAATCGTCCTTGGAAGATGGTTAACTCACATAGTTGACGATTTGCTCTTGCCAGAAGTGCGCCCGATGTGGTATAAGCACGCTTGGCATGATGATGCAGGAGGATGAGTTGGCCACGAAGGATACGATGGCGACGACAGTCCCGGACGATACGGACGCCAAGACGAAATCCGAGAAGAAGGGAACCGCCGCGCGTACGGCCTCTACGGCAGACAAGAAGACCGCAGCGGGCAGGAAGTCCGCCGCGGGCAAGAAGACCTCGTCGAGATCCGCCGCGTCCAAGTCCACGGCACGCAAGTCCTCGGCGAAGGCAGCCGCGCCCGCGAAGCCCACCCGCAAGCGCGCCGCGTCCAAATCGGCGAAGGCCGTCAAGGACGAGACCGAGGAGATGGCGAAGACCGAGGAACTCGCCAACGAGGATTCCTCGGACGATCTCGACGACGTCCAGGTCGATGAGGATGGTCTGGAGAACCTTGACGACGATCTCGACGATGTCGATGACGGCGGTCTGGATGGCGACGATGATGACATCGATGACGAATCCGGTGAGGATGACGACGTTCCCGAGGACGAAGAGGACGACGAGGGAACCGAACCCGGGCGCAAGGAGCCTGAACAGCCCAAGGAGAAGGGTGCGTTCGTGGTGCGCGACGATGACGACGACGAGAACCTGACCCCGTCGGGCAATCCGAAGCGCCGCGTCATCGCTGCGGGCGCCACAGCGGATCCGGTCAAGGACTATCTCAAGCAGATTGGCCGTGTCAGCCTGCTGAACGCCGAGCAGGAGGTGGACCTCTCCGAGCGCATCGAGGCCGGCCTGTACGCCCAGCACCTGCTCGATACCGAGAGCGACGGCATGGACTTCAAGCGCAAGCGCGAGCTCAAGTGGGCGGCGAACGACGGCAAGAAGGCCAAGGACCACCTGCTGGAGGCGAACCTGCGACTCGTGGTGTCGCTGGCCAAGCGCTACACCGGTCGTGGCATGCTCTTCCTCGACCTGATTCAGGAAGGCAACCTGGGCCTCATCCGAGCCGTCGAGAAGTTCGACTGGAAGAAGGGCTTCAAGTTCTCCACCTATGCCACGTGGTGGATCCGTCAGGCCATCACCCGTGCCATGGCCGATCAGGCACGCACCATCCGCGTGCCCGTGCACATGGTCGAGGTCATCAACAAGCTGTCGCGCGTTCAGCGCCAGATGCTGCAGGATCTGGGCCGCGAGCCCACGCCGGACGAGCTGGCCCGCGAGCTCGACATGCCGGTCGAGAAGGTGCAGGAGGTGCAGAAGTACGGCCGCGAGCCGATCTCGCTGCACACGCCGCTGGGCGAGGACGGCGATTCCGAGTTCGGCGACCTCATCGAGGACACCGACGCCATCGCGCCGTCCGACGCGGTCGCGTTCTCGCTGCTGCAGGAGCAGTTCAAGCAGGTGCTGGAGACTCTGAGCCCCCGCGAGGCCGGCGTCATCAAGATGCGTTACGGTTTGGAGGACGGCCAGCCCAAGACGCTGGACGATATCGGCCGCGTGTACGGCGTGACCCGTGAGCGTATCCGCCAGATAGAGTCCAAGACGATGTCGAAGCTGCGCCACCCGTCGCGCTCCCAGACCCTGCGCGACTTCCTCGATCAGTGATCGCGCCGCTCGGCAGCGCGATCACGCGAGGAGGGGCGGTCCAGTGGACTGTACCCCCCCCCCGACGGAGCCATCCGTTGATAGCTCCCCTCGATGAGGAGAGCCGCGAGTTATACAGAAAATAGGATTTGTATGCCCAAACAGGAATACGGTGCCGACAGCCTTACCGTGCTCGAAGGCTTGGACGCGGTGCGCAAGCGCCCCGGCATGTACATCGGCACCACCGACAGCCAGGGTCTGATGCACTGCCTGTGGGAGATCATCGACAACGCGGTGGACGAGGCGCTTGCGGGCGCCTGCGACCATATCACGGTGACCCTGCACGACGACGGCTCCGTGGAAGTGGCCGACAACGGCCGTGGCATCCCCGTCGACGTCGAGCCGAAGACCAAGCTCACCGGCGTCGAGGTCGTGCTGACCAAGCTGCATGCCGGCGCGAAGTTCGGCAACGCATCCTATAACGCGGCCGGCGGCCTGCACGGCGTCGGCTCGTCCGTCGTCAACGCGCTGAGCTCGCGTCTGGATGTCGAGGTCGACCGCGACGGCAAAACCCATCATATGGCCTTCCACCAGGGTCATCCCGGCGTATATTCCGACACCGATCCCGAGCATCCGTCCCCGGACGCGCCGTTCAAACGCACCCGCAAGAACCGCCCGACCGAGCTGGAGATCATCGGCAAGGTCAGCCCGAAGACCACGGGCACGCGCATCCGGTACTGGGCCGATCCCGAAATCTTCAACGACACCGCCGAATTCAGCTACGAGCAGCTCATCGACCGTGTGCGCCAGACCAGTTTCCTGGTGCCGGGACTGCGGATCACCGTCATCGACGAGAACGTGCCGGAAACCGGCGACGACAGCGTCGACGAGATGATGGAAGTCGACGCCGCACAGACGCCCGCCGACGATGGAACCGGCCTGATGGACGCTGCCGACATCGTCTCTGCGGCCGACACGGCCGTCGAAGATACCGTTGAAGCGGGTGAAGCCGAAGCGCGATCTGCCGCAGTCTCCGCCGCGGTCGAGACGGCGAAGGTGGACGCGGCCCGCCACACGCACGCCCGCGTCGAGGAATTCCGCCACACCGGCGGCGTCAAGGACTTCGTCGATTTCCTGTCCGCGGGAGAGGCGGTATCCGACATCTGGCGCATCACCGGCGAGGACACCTACGAGGAGGAGACCCAGGCGGTCGGCGAGGGCGGCGAACTGCACGCCCAGAAAGTCACCCGCAAATGCGGCGTCGACATCGCGATGCGGTGGACCAACGGGTACGACACGACGATGCGCAGCTTCGTCAACGTGGTCGAGACGCCCGGCGGCGGCATGCACGTCGACGGTTTCCTCATGGGGCTCACCAAGCAGATCCGCAAGGCCGTTGAAGACAACGCCCGCAAACTCAAGGTGAACCTCAAGGACTCGAACATGCGCGTCGAGCGCGACGACATCCTGGCCGGACTCGTGGCCGTCGTCACCGTGCGCATCGCCGAGCCGCAGTTCCAGGGGCAGACCAAGGACGTGCTCGGCACCGCTCCCGTCAAGCCCATCGTCACCAGGATGACCGACAAGCAGTTCGGCGAGATGATCACGGGCTCCAAACGCGGCTACAAGGAGCAGTCCGGTCGTGTGCTGGAGAAGATTGTCGGCGAGATGCACGCCCGCATCCAGGCGCGCAAGACCAAGGAGGTCACGCGCCGCAAGAACGCGCTCGAATCCGCCGCCATGCCGCCGAAACTGTCCGACTGCCAGCCGGGCAACGACGATGTGGCCGAGCTGTTCATCGTCGAGGGCGACTCCGCGCTCGGCACGGCCAAGGCTGCGCGCAATTCCGGATTCCAGGCGCTGCTGCCGATCCGAGGCAAGATACTCAACGTGCAGAAGGCATCGTTGAGCCAGATGCTCAACAACAAGGAGTGCGCCGCGATCATCCAAGTGGTCGGTGCGGGATCCGGCGCCGGTTTCGACATCGAGCAGTCCCGCTACCACAAGGTCATCATGATGACCGATGCCGACGTGGACGGCGCCCATATCCGCATCCTGCTGCTCACGCTGTTCTACCGGTACATGCGCCCGCTCATCGAGCACGGGTACGTCTACGCCGCCGTGCCGCCGCTGCATCGCATCGCGCTCGCCGGCTCGCACAAGGGCGAGTTCATCTACACGTACTCCGATGACGAGCTCGCCGGCCGTCTGGCGGACCTCGAACGGCGACACATCTCGTACAATCCCGACATCCAGCGCTACAAGGGTCTGGGTGAGATGGACGCCGACCAGCTCGCGGACACGACGATGGATCCGCGCACGCGCATGCTACGGCGCATCCGCATGGAGGATGCGGCACAGGCGTCCGAGATATTCAGCCTGCTCATGGGCGACGACGTGCCGCCGCGCAAGGCGTTCATCGTCGACAACGCCGACGATTTCGACCGCTCCAAGATCGACACCTGATCCGGCTTTCTGCCGGCTGTGCACTGCCCGGGCCGCTGTCGGCTTGTATCAGGCCGGCGGCGGCCCGAGCCGATATCCGTCTACTGATGCTCCCGGCAGGTCTGGCCGAGGCGGCGCGACAGGGCGATCGGGTCGAGCAGCTCGTCGAGCGTCGACGCGGGCAGGTCGGTGCGCTCGCCGGCGACATCGCGCACGGTGCGATTGTCGTTGGCCGCTTCCTGGGCGATGTCGGCCGCGTGTTCGTATCCGATGGCGCCGTTCAGTGCGGCGGCGATCGACGGGGAGTATTCGGCGTAGCGGCGCCCCGTCGAGGCGTTGATGGTGATGCCGGACACGCAGCGCTCGCGGAACATCGCCATCGCGCGGGTCAGCAGCTCGATGCCGTTGAGCAGTTCGTGGATGATCACCGGGTCGAAGGCGTTGAGCTGCAATTGCCCTTCGGATGCGGCCCATGTGACGGTCGTGTCCATGCCGAACACCATGAAGCAGCATTGGTTCACGCATTCGGGGATGACCGGGTTCACCTTGCCGGGCATGATGCTGCTGCCCGCCTGCCGTGCCGGCACGTTGAGGTCGTCGAATCCGGTATGCGGGCCGGAATTGAGCAGTCGCAGGTCGTCGGCGGCCTTTTTCAGGTGTATGGCGAGGTTCTTGACCGTCTGCGACGTGGCGATGTATCCGCTCATATCGGTCATGGCCGCCACGGGATCCGACGCCGCGGTGATGGACAGCCCGGTGATGGCGGCCAGATGGCGTGTGGCGGTCGTGCGGAACCGCAGGTCGGCGCAGATGCCGGTGCCGATGGCGGTGGCGCCGAGGTTCAGTGTGGTCAGTTGCGGGACGACGTGTTCGAGGGCCAGGAGGTCGCTTTTCAGGAAGCTTGCGAATGCGTGGAATTCCTGACCGTAGGTCATCGGCACCGCATCCTGCAGCTGGGTGCGTCCGATGGTGACGTCGTTCGTGTGCTTGTCGGCGAGGTCGTGGAACGCCCGCGTGAGTTTCTTCGTCTCTTCCGCGAGCGGCCCGATGGCGTCGATCAGCGCGAGCTTGCAGGCCGCGGGGTAGGTGTCGTTGGTCGATTGCGAATGGTTCACGTCGTCGTTCGGGTGGATGAACCCATAATCGCCTTTGGGATGCCCGCCGAGCTCCAACGCCCGATTGGCGATGACCTCGTTCATGTTCATGTTCGTCGATGTGCCGGCGCCGCCCTGCAGCACGTCGACTGGGAACTGGTCGGCGAGCTCGCCGTTCTCGACGTCGCGGCATGCGGCGACGATGAGCCGTGCCTTGTCGTGGTCGATCAGTCCGAGCTCGTCGTTGGCTTCGGCGCAGGCGCGTTTGACGGTCGCATAGGCCCGCATCAGCTGGGGATGGGTGGAGTCCGCGATTCGAGAGACGGTGAAGTTACCGAGCGCCCGCTGCGTATGGATGCCCCAATACACGTCTTTCGGCACATCCATGTAGCCGATGCAGTCGTGCTCCTTACGCGTGACCGTGTGTATCGTGTCATTGCCGACCATGTTGCCGCCTTTTCTCGTTCAGGTTTTCCGGGTCAATCATCTCGTTTTTATTCGAGAAACGCTATGGTTGCGCTGAGCGCGAATGACCATGCGTCCGTGAACGGGTCCGGAGCGCGGCGGACCGGCGCGCTCGTTCGGCCTGCGAGAACGGATATCCTGCGGTTCGCCTAGCATGTGTACGAACGTACATACCCCTGGATAATGCCGGAGAATCATGGCCAATTTGCTGCTCACCGTCCCCTACGGATTGGGCGCAGGCGGCGTCGATGCGGCGCTGAGCAACTGTGTGGCGATCCATTACGCGAGTCGTCACATGAGCTGGCTGCACTGCATGTGGGGGATCGTCCGCGGCGGGGCAATGCGCCATGGTCGTGGTGTCGGGCGACGTCGTGCAGGCCAACCCGGAATTCGCTCCGTCGCGTTGGGTGTATGCCGTCGCGGGCATACTGGGCGTGGCGTGCGTCGAGGCGGCGATGGTGCCGCTGTGGAATCTGCTGACGTTGATGGACCGGCTTGACGTGTTCTCCGGCCGCGCGGTTCGCTGGGTCGATGCGATCATCGCATGCGCGGCGGTGGAGGCGGCGCCGGTATTGTTCGTGACGCTGTACGGAGGTCTCGCCCATGCCGAATACCGCGACCCGGCGTCGGGTGCCTATATGGATGCCGCGCTGGGGGCTCCGGGCGTGGTCCTGCTGGGCACGGTCGGCCTGCTGCTGCTGCTCCGGCGTTCGTGCTGCTGATGCTGGTCATGCGCTCGCTGCTGGCCGCCATCGCCCAGCGAGACGAGCTGGAGGCGGTGATCTGACATGGCGATCCGAGTGAACCTCGACGTGATGCTCGCCAAACGCAAAATGTCGGTGGGGGAGCTGGCGGAACGTGTCGGCATCACGCCGGCGAATGTCTCGGTGCTGAAGAACGGGCGGGCCAAGGCCATACGCTTCTCCACGCTTGACGGCATCTGCGAAGCGCTGGAGTGCCAGCCGGGCGATGTGCTGGAGTGGATCGAGGAGTAGGTCGCCCGTCTTCGAGCGGTGTGTCGTGGGTCTAGGCTGCATCGCATAATCGAATATATGTACGAATGTTTGAATCTGTTCTCGGGTCCTACCAGGGCATGGTTCAAACATGCGTTTGATGTACCTACTGCGGCGCAGAGCCAGGCATGGCCGGTCATCCATGCCGGGGGCAATGCTCTGGTGGTCGCGCCCACCGGCTCGGGCAAGACATTATGCGCGTTCCTCTCGGCCATCGACCGCCTGATGACGGGAGAGGCGGATCGTCTGAACGGCTCCGGTGCCATGACCGCTCCGAAGGGCGCGGCTGACGTTTCCGGAGAGCGGCGTCGGACTCGGCGTGTCAAGGTGCTGTACGTCTCGCCGCTGAAGGCGCTGGCCGTCGATGTCGCGAAGAACCTCCGCGCTCCGCTCGACGGCATCGCCGCCGAATGCGAGGAGTCCGGCCTTGCCGCTCCCGATATCGGCATCGCCATACGCAGCGGTGACACGACGACACGGGAGAGACGCGCCATCGCCTCCCATCCGCCGGACATCCTCGTCACGACGCCGGAATCGCTGTATCTGCTGCTGACGTCCAAGGCGCGCGTCATCCTGCGCGACGTCGAAACGGTGATACTCGATGAGGTCCATGCCGTCGCCGGCACCAAACGGGGCGCGCACCTGGCCGTGAGCCTGGAACGGCTGGATGCGCTCGCCGGGCATGCGACGCAGCGCATAGGGTTGTCCGCCACGGTAAGGCCTGTCGACGAGGTCGCGAGATTCGTCGGCGGGATCCATCCCGTGACCGTCATCGATCCGCAGGAGAGGCCCGCGATGGATCTGCGCGTCGTCGAGCCGCTGGAGAACATGAGGGACCTCCAATCAGCCAATGTGCCCGGCCGTGCGGGAGGCGTCGACGCGTCGGCGGCATCGGCCCCGCATATCAGCGGCGTGACCCCGGCCATGAGACGGCTCGCCGAACAGCGTGGCCTGCCAGTGTCGCCGGATCGACGGTCGGTTCTGGTTTCGCCGGAGGATTCGCAATACGATTCGCAGGCGATCACCGCGCCGCGGGGGATCGGGCGGGCGATCCATATGGCCGGTGATCGAGCGGGACGTGCTGGATCAGGTGCTTTCCCACCGCACCACGCTGGTGTTCGTGAATTCGAGGGGCTTGGCGGAGAAGCTCACCGCCAGGCTCAACGACCTGTATGCACAGGATCATGGCACCGATGCCGTGCAGGCGCAGTCACCGGAGGGGCGCAGTGGGTTTTCCCGGCATTACGATCCCGTGGTCGGCTCCACGACGATGCTGGTTCGGTCTCACGATGACGGGGACGTCATCGCGATGGCCCATCACGGGTCGGTGTCCAAGGAGCGGCGCAAGCGGATCGAGGAACAGCTCAAACATGGCCTGCTGCGTTGCGTGGTGGCCACCAGCAGCCTGGAATTGGGCATCGACATGGGGTCGGTGGATCTGGTGATACAGATATCGCCTCCGTTGTCGGTATCGTCAGGATTGCAGCGCGTCGGACGCGCGGATCATCGTGTCGGAGGGGTGTCCCACGCGCTGATCTACCCTCTGACCCGGGAGCAGATCATCGGGGCGGCGGCGAGCGTGGAAAGCATGCGTGCCGGCGACATCGAACCGATATCGGTGATCCGCAACCCGCTGGATGTGCTCGCCCAACAGACCGTCGCGGCCGCATCGATGGAGGACCTCAGGCCGGACGACTGGTATGCGACGGTATGCAGGTCGGCACCCTTCCGCGACCTCGACCGCGGCACGTTCGACTCGGTGATGGGCATGATGACGGGGGCCTACGACAGCGAGGACTTCTCCGCCTTCCGCCCCTGCCTGATGTGGAACCATGATGAGGACCTGATCTCCGCCCGCCCCGGGGCGCAGCGGCTCGCCGTGACCAGCGGCGGCACGATTCCAGACCGCGGACTGTACACCGTGGTGCTGCCCGAGACGGATGGGGGCAAAGGGCCTCGAAGAGTGGGGGAACTCGACGAGGAAATGGTGTACGAGTCCCGTGTCGGCGACATCATCACCCTGGGTACATGCCACGTGGCAGATTCAGGAGATCACCCGCGACCGCGTGATCGTCACACCGGCACCGGGCAGGACGGCCCGTCTGCCGTTCTGGCACGGGGACGGCAGCGGCAGGGACTGCGGGTTCGGTACGGCCGAAGGCGCTTTCATCCGGCAGGTCTGCACGGGGCTGACGGATGCCGCAGGAGCGGGCCATCCACGGTTCGACACCGCCACGGCAGACCGCCTGCACGATGACGGGCTGGACGACAACGCCGTGGAAAACCTCGCCCGACTGCTGGCGGAGCAGAGGAAGGCCACCGGCGTCGTGCCGGATGACCGCCGCATGGTGATCGAACGTTGCCCCGACGACGAGGGGGACTGGCGGGTCATCATCCATTCCCGATATGGCCGTCGCGTGCATGAGCCATGGGCGATGGCAATCACCGCGCGTCTCAAGCAGCGTTATGGATTCGACGGCCAGGCATACGCCGCCGATGACGGCATCGTCCTGAGGCTTCCCGCCCAGGAGCATGACATCGATGTCCCGGAGCTCATCAGGTTCGACCCTGACGACATGCAGCGCATGATCGAGACGCAGGTGGGGGAGACGGTGCTGTTCGCGGCCCGGTTCAGGGAATGCGCCGCACGCTCGCTGTTCCTCCCCAGAACCGATCCCGGCAGGCGCGTGCCGCTATGGCAGCAGAGACTGCGTGCCGCGCAACTGTTGAACGCCGCGCGGCTGAAACGCAATTTTTCCGCTGCTGCTGGAAACCGCCCGCGAATGCCTGCAGGACGATTACGACATGCCCGCGTTGCGTCGCATCATGACGGACATTCAGTCGGGAAACATCGGTCTGGTCGATGTGACGACCGACATTGCGTCCCCATTCGCCGAGAACCTGCTGTTCGGCTATGTGGGCACCGTCATGTACCAGTACGACGTGCCTCAGGCGGAACGATCGGCGCAACTGCTGTCGATCGATCCCGATGTGCTGGAACGGCTGCTGGGACAGGCCGATTTCTCGGCGATCATGGATCCTCGGGCCGTGCATGAGGTCGAGGAGGAGCTGGGGCGCAGGACGTTCTGGAACGAGCTGCCGGACGATGAC
>ENA-OQCU01000948-OQCU01000948.1-human-gut-metagenome-genome-assembly--contig:-NODE-948-length-11147-cov-3.258439_pt1 | contig 11147 bp, 15 predicted proteins | sample MGYA00242504_ERZ504590 | MGnify/ENA primary metagenome ERZ504590 (study PRJEB26092, sample SAMD00036318) | human gut metagenome | host: Homo sapiens | study: EMG produced TPA metagenomics assembly of...
TGCAAGCTCGGAACGCTCGAAATCGGATTTTCTGGCTGCCATCTCACGGTATGCGCAGACCTCATCCCAGTTCTTGATCTCATCTTTGTACTGGTCGATGTACGGATGCTCCGGGGAGAGTACCATGATTCTCATCCATCTGGATTTCCAGATTTTCCCACTCATATTCTGTATTTCCAAGCTTCTCCATCTGTGAACGGATGCGCTCCTCTGTCAGCGGCTGGTTCTGCGCATACTGTACCTCACCCACAGACGCAAATCCATGGATTCCCCTGCATGACACATCCAGTATAGCAGGACTTCCCTGGAAAAAGAATGAATGTTCCCTGAATTTTTTTCCTTCTTTTTTCTTAATACAGGACTGACATCTCCTGTTTTCTTCTCATTGCTGAATGCCATCATGGACGGACCATTCTGCATCTGATAATAACCGGTACAGGAACCTCCCCTGTTAAACAGATCCAGCAGATATCTCTTATCTTCCTCTGCTACCCTGTAATTCTCAGCTCCCTTCTCAAAAAAGAGATCCAGGTACTTCCGATATACAGAAGTTACCCCCTGCTGTATATCCCGGCTGCTTCATCCTGCCCTCTATCTTAAGAGAAGTAACACCAGCCTCCAGAATCTGCGGAAGAATCTCTATCGTAGAAATATCCTTCAGACTCAGAGGACATAGTTCTTGCGCTTTCCTTTTCTCTGACCGTCTGCCATTTTCCCCGCAACAAAGTGCCGTCTGGTAAGGCAGACGGCAAGGCTGTGCACACCTTCCTCTGTTACCGCTTCTTCCACCCAGGATACTGCTCATCAGGCACTGTCCCGAATAACTGTAACATAAAGCTCCATGGATAAAAGATTCAATCTCGATAGGACTTGTCTCATGCATCCTCCGGATTTCCTCAAGGGAAAGCTCTCTGGCAGTTACCACTCTGGAAGCACCCTGTTCTTCCAGAAACTTCATCCCCTCCGGACCTGTCACAGTCATCTGCGTGCTGGCATGAAGATGCATACCCGGAAACATCTCCCTGATCATCTTAAACACACCCATATCCTGAACGATCACCGCATCCAGACCTTCCTTATAATATGGAAGCAGATAATCATACAACTGTTCAGACAGTTCCCTGTTCTTCAACAGCGTATTCACTGTCAGATAAAGTTTCCTGCCATGGATATGAGCAGTATCAATGGCACGCAAAAGCTCTTCCTCTCCGAAATTCTTCGCATAGGCCCGCGCGCCAAAGGCTGCTCCCCCTACATAAACCGCATCTGCACCTGCACCGATCGCTGCCTCAAATCCCTCATAGGAACCGGCAGGTGCCAGAAGTTCAATCTCTTCTCTTCTCAATTCTATACCTCACGTTTTCTATAACAGTCATCTTAAATGCATTATTTATGAGCATTGCTATAATATTCAAATCGAATACATATGAAACAAATCATAAAGGGGAAATCACCGAAGTAATCCCCCCTTTGTTATTTCAGCAGCTCATCAATTCTGCTTTTTCCAGTTCCTTATTCTTTCCCTCCAGAAGGCTCTTCTGTTCCAGGGCTTCCTGTTCATGCTTCTGCGCTTCCTCAATCTGCATACGAAGCGAGATCAGACTCATGCTTCAGATCATACATCTCCTGATCCTTCTGCTGTAAATCCTGTTCAAAAACCTCCGCCTGTTTCTTTGCCTTAAAATAGTCATCTGTAATATTCAGGCTGATAAGTGTATGCTTGGTCTCCATGGGCTGTCTTGCTGTAACCCGGCATAGCACTTAACTCATCCATCTTTTATTTATATAGGATGCTACTTTCTGAAAATATTCTTCCGATTCATAGCCTCCCAGCGTAATAATCTTACCACCTATGATTACCTTTGCTGTATTTTTGACCGCCATCCGTACGAGCCTCCTGTATCTTCCTTCAATCTGCCCGGAACCCCGGACATTTACTTCATTATACTCGAAAGCAGTCGAAATGTATAGGAATTTTTAAAAAACTTTTACTTTTTATATTTTTACGCCCTTAACTTCAGTTTTTCTCCGGCATCTGATAGCCCAGATGCTCATACGCAAGCGCCGATGCCATACGTCCTCTCGGCGTACGGTTCAGGAACCCATTCTGCAGCAGATAAGGCTCATACACATCCTCCAGCGTACCGGAATCCTCCCCTATCGCCGCAGCCAGAGTCTCCAGTCCCACAGGACCACCCTGAAAATTCACGATCATAGTCTGAAGAATCCTTCTGTCAATCTTATCCAGACCATACTGATCCACTTCCAGAAGATTCAGCGCAAAACACGCCACATCATAAGTAATCCGTCCATCATACTTCACCTGCGCAAAATCACGAACCCTCTTCAGCAGACGGTTGGCAAGCCTCGGAGTTCCCCTGGATCTCTTGGCAATCTCAGCCGCACCCTTCTCATCAATCTCCACTCCAAGAACCTGAGCAGAACGGATAATGATCGTCTTAAGCTCCTCATGAGTATAAAACTCCAGATGATGCATCACACCAAAACGGTCACGAAGAGGTGCAGACAGAAGTCCTGCCCTGGTAGTCGCCCCCACCAGTGTAAACTTCGGCAGATCCAGACGTATAGACCTGGCAGAAGCTCCCTTCCCGATCATAATATCAATAGCATAATCCTCCATAGCAGGATAAAGGACCTCCTCCACCTGCCTGTTCAGGCGGTGAATCTCATCCACAAACAGAATATCTCCCTCCTGCAGATTATTAAGGATCGCAGCCATCTCCCCCGGCTTCTCAATAGCCGGCCCGGAAGTCACCTTCATATGAACCCCCATCTCATTGGCAATAATCCCCGAAAGAGTAGTCTTACCAAGCCCCGGAGGACCATAAAACAAAACATGATCCAACGCATCATGCCTCTGCTTCGCAGCCTCTATATAAACCTTCAAAGTACTCTTGGTCTTCTCCTGACCAATATAATCATCCAACGTCTGTGGCCGGAGATTCCCCTCCAGAGAAAAATCCTCCTCCGTCACATCCGTAGTTATAATACGTTTCTCCATCTGTTACCCATCCTAACCTATAACAATTCTATAACAATACAGGCAATCCAATCTACCAGAGCGTGAAATCCTGCTTCAATTAAAAATTCTTCAGTGCAGCCTTCAAAAGACCTTCCACATCATCCGGCGGCACATCCGTAACCTTACGCACCGCACGAAGCGCATCCGCACTGCTGTATCCCAGCGCAACCAGAGCCTCAACAGCCTCCTGCCTGCCATCCAAAACCTCACCGGCTCCCACTGCTGCCCTCTCCTGCTCATGAGCCAGCTTCAATTCAAACGCATCCTCCAGCTTCATCTTATCCTTCAGCTCAAGAATCAGCTTCTGAGCCGTCTTCTTCCCGATACCCGGAGCCTTCGACAACGTCTTCACATCATCCGAAAGAATTGCAAACCTCAATTCATCCGCCGTAATCCCCGCCAGAACTCCCAGCGCAGCCTTCGGCCCCACACCATTCACGCCAAGAAGCAGCTTAAACATCTGCAGATCATCCTTAGCCCTGAACCCATACAGCTTCATGGCATCCTCTCTCACACTGAAATAAGTATGGACCTTCACATCCTCCCCCATACGAATCTCAGACAAATCCGCCCCCGTCATATATATCTCATAACCAATCCCCCCGGCCTCAACAACCACCGAGTTCTCAGTCATATCCACAGTCATTCCATGAACAAACGCAATCATGATACATCCTCCGTCCCAAATTCATCACTTCCGATTCATCATACCACATCCCACCCCATAACGCAAACATATATTCGCGTCCCTTAATCGAACAAAAAGAACTGCCATGCCTTCACACAGCAGTTCTTTCTCCCATTACTGAATAATATGTCTCGGACAAACCTCTTTACAAGCCCCACAATTCGTACACTTACTATAATCAATATGCGCACAGAAATTATCAACCGTAATCGCCCCATTCGGGCAAGTCTTCTCACACTTCTTACATCCGATACAGCCAACCTCACACGCAGAAGTAACAGCCTTACCTTTCGCATGAGAACTACACTGCACAAACGTAGTCTGCTCATAGGGCACAAGCTCGATCAGATGCTTCGGACACTTGGCAACACACTTACCGCAGGCCTTACAAGCCTCCTTATCAACAACCGCCACACCGTTCACAACATCAATCGCCCCAAACGGACAGGCCTTCACGCAGCTTCCAAAACCAAGGCATCCATAAGTACAGGACTTCGCACCACCACCGGGAATGAAAGCCATCATCTCACAGTCTTCCACACCTGTATACTCATAATTATCCTTCGTCTTCTCACAGGTACCCGCACACTTCACATACGCCACCTGACGGGCAGTCTCCACAACTTCCTGTCCCATGATCGCTGCGATTACTTTTCCGACAGGCTCACCGCCTACCGGACATCCGTTTACAGGTGCCTCACCTTTGGCGATCGCTGCTGCCAGACCATCACAGCCGGGATAACCACAGCCACCACAGTTATTACCGGGAAGCGCCTCACGAACAGCAACTTCCTTCTCATCCACTTCCACAGCAAACTTCTTACCGGCAACGCCAAGGAAAACACCGATAAAAAGACCTACTGCCGCAACCAGTACAGTTGCCGCGATAATTGCTCCTATATTCATACCAGTCCCCTCCTTAAATCAGTCCTGAAAATCCGAAGAAGGCAATTGCCATCAGTCCGGCTGTCAGCAGAACTGTAGGGAATCCCTGGAAGGATTTTGGAATGTCATTGTATGCGATTTTCTCACGGATACCAGCCATCAGCACGATGGAAATAGTAAAGCCCACTGCTGTTGCAAATCCGTTCACTGTTCCCTGAAGAACATTATACTCTTTCTGCACGTTTGTAAGGGCAACACCAAGAACCGCACAGTTTGTTGTGATCAGTGGAAGATACACACCAAGTGCCTGATACAGGGAGGGCATTGTCTTCTTAAGGAACATCTCTACAAACTGTACCAGCGCCGCAATCAACAGGATGAATACGATAGTCTGCAGATAAGTCAGGTTCGTAGGAACCAGGATAGCATTGTAAATAATACCTGTCACAAAAGATGACAGTGTAATAACGAAAATGATCGCACCGCCCATGCCGGCTGCTGTCTCAACACTCTTGGAAACACCAAGGAAAGGACAGAGGCCAAGGAACTGGCTGAGGACTACGTTATTTACAATCGCTGAGCTTACAAGTATGATCAAAAGTTCTTTCATAATCCATTACCCCCTTTTTCCCTTACACATGGTATTGCCACAGGCTGCACAGCTTTCCGCCGCAATCAGGATTGCTTGGATCAATGCCACGTTTGGCTGCACCGATTTTGAATTGTTCTGTAATGCAGAAAGCGCTGCCAGAACAAAGAATGCTCCGGGTGCCAGGATAAAGATTGTAATCGGTTCATAACCTGCCTTACCTGCTGCAGCATCTGCCAGAGGAAGAATCTGATGTCCGAACAGAGAACCTGCGCCGATCAGCTCACGTACTGCACCGATACAGGTGATACTTAAGGTAAATCCAAGGCCCATACCAATACCATCAAACAGAGAGGCAATCGGTTTATTCTTGGATGCATATGCTTCTGCACGTCCAAGGATGATACAGTTAACTACAATCAGAGGAATATAGATTCCAAGGGAGTCATACAGGCTTGGAATAAATCCCTGTAAAAGAAGCTGTACAACTGTTACAAAGGAAGCAACAACTACGATAAATGCAGGCATACGCACTCTGTCCGGAATAAAGTTTCTCAGAAGAGAGATCATTAAGTTGGATGCTGCAAGGATCACTGTTGTAGTAAGTCCCATTCCGATACCATTGGTTGCAGATGTGGTGATAGCCAGTGTAGGACACATACCAAGCATCAGTACAAAGGTAGGATTTTCTTTGATGATTCCGTTATATAAACGTTCAGCAGGTGTGTTTGGTTTCATCACTGATTTCCCCCTTTCTCATACTGGAATGCACATAATCCGGCATTAACACCGTTTGTCATGGCATTCGTTGTAATAGTGGCACCACTTAACGCATCGATCTGATCATCCGCTGTGGCACCGGTCTTTGTATATTCAAATTTGTCTACGTTCTTATCTTTGAACTGATCCTTAAATGCATCTGTGTTTGCTCTCATACCAAGACCTGCGGTCTCACCGATGGAAAGAATGGAAATTCCATTTAAGGTACCGTCATCCTGGATACCCATTGCAAACTGGATATCTCCGCCGTAACCCTCGGAAGTGGTTACTGTAAATGCATATCCCAGTTCATTGCCTGAAGCATCTTTGGCAAGCATAGTCTCATCTATGGACTGTGCCGCATATCCGTTCTCATCCAGATAAGACTGCATGGCATCCGCATCCACATCCACTGTCTCAAAGCTGTCCGCATCTGCAAATACTGCCTTATACGCATCCTGTTTCGCCTGTGCTTCCTGCTTTGCAATAGGATCTGCTGTAATATCCTGGACTACACCAAGGGCAAGTCCTGCCACCAGTGTGATCACTGTAATGGCTATGGTATCTTTGATAATTCTGTTACTCATGCCTTTTTGCCCCCTTTCCCAAATGCCGGGTGACGAGTCACACGTTCAATCATCGGAACTAACAGGTTGCAGAAAATGATCGCATAAGATACGCCCTCTGCGGAACCGCCGAAGAGACGGAAGACCGCAGTCAGTACACCAAGACAGACACCGTATACATACTGTCCTCTTGGTGTGATCGGTGTTGTGACATAGTCTGTAGCCATAAACCATGCACCAAGCATAAGACCACCGCCGAAGATGTGGCTGAACAGATAGTTCACGTCAAATCCCTTGCCTGTTCCAAGCATGTAAAGGATTACAAATACTGCGAAACTTCCAATATAGGTAAGCGGAATCTTCAGATCGATCACCTTGAAAACCAGAAGGATTGCTGCTCCGATCAGGATCGCAAGGGCAGAAGTCTCACCGATAGTTCCCTGGATATCACCGATAAACATATGTAATACAGATACAGAACTGTCTGTAAATCCATTCTGTTTCAGAGCTGCCAGAGGAGTTGCACCGGATACAGTATCTACCACACCTCTGAAGCTGTCGCTTACTGCGAAGTCTGTCATCTTTCCTGCGAAAGAGATCATCAGGAAACATCTTCCTGCAAGTGCCGGGTTCATGAAGTTCTGTCCCAGACCACCGAAGAGCTGTTTTACAACGATGATCGCAAATGCACTGCCAAGTACAGGCATCCAGAGCGGAATTGATGCAGGCATATTTAATGCAAGTAATAAACCTGTAACAACTGCACTGAAAGTCTGTAATTGTGTTCTTCTTATGCATCAGCTTGTCATAAATCCACTCAAAGAATACACTGGAAGCGACGGTGATCACTACTACCAGTAAGGCACGAAGGCCAAAATTATAAATTCCAAACAGTGTGGTCGGCAGAAGCGCCAGTGCCACAAGCTGCATGATTTTGCTTGTTGTCATCTTATCCGGACATGGGGATTGGATGATACATGTAACATCTGATCCATTACGATGTCCCCCTTTTACTTTTTCTTACGGCTTGCCAGAACCATCTTACGCATAGATTTGATCATCTGGGTCAGCGGACGCTTGGCAGGGCAGATATAACTGCAGCAGCCACATTCGCAGCACTCCATACCATCAAATTTCTGGAAGCTCTTCATGTCACCATGCTCTGCAAAGGTTGCAAGTCTTGCAGGAATGACATGGCCGGGACAGACTCCTACACATCTGCCGCAGTTAATGCATGCAGTCTGTTCGGCATCTGCCACATCATCCTTCTCCAGGCAGAGACATGCGGAGCTTGTCTTAATACATGGTACATGAGTGTCATACATGGCAAATCCCATCATAGGACCACCTGAAATTACTTTGGATACATTGTCTGTCAGTCCGCCGGCAGCTTCTATAAGCTCTGCCATATCTGTTCCGGAAAGGACATCAAAGTTCTGCGGATTCTTAATCCCCTGTCCTGTTACTGTCACGATACGGTCCATAACAGGTTTTCCAAGGATAACGGCTTCATAAACAGCAATTACGGTATCTACGTTGTCAACTACGCATCCTGCATCTGCCGGAAGCATGGCAGAGTTGATCTCTCTGTCTGTGACAGCCTTGATCAGGAAACGCTCACCACCCTGTGGGTACTTGGTCATCAGCTCTGCTACTTCAATACGTGGAATATCTTTTACCATTTCTTTCAGTTTCGCAATACAGTCAGGCTTGTTATCCTCAATACAGATGTATCCCTTCGCATTGTCAAAGAGCTTCAGCATAACTCTTAAGCCCTCGATCAGCTTCTCAGAGTCATCCAGCATTCTTCTGTAGTCACTGGTAAGATAGGGTTCACACTCGGCACCGTTTACAAGGATATGATCGATCTTGTCCGGTTCCTTTGGCGCAAGCTTTACCTGTGTGGGGAATCCGGCGCCGCCCATTCCCACAACTCCGCCTTCTTTAATTCTCGCCAGAATTTCCTCTTTCGAAAGATCTTCCAGACGTGCAGGAGTAAATTCCACACTTTCATACTGCTGGTCATTCTCAATGATAATGGAATTGACCATAGAACCTGTTGCTGTCAGGCGCGGTTCGATTCCTTTTACCGTACCGGAAACAGACGAATGGATCGGTGATGAGACAAACCCCGCAGCATCTGCGATCTTCTGTCCTGCGAGCACATGGTCTCCCTTCTGAACTATCGCTGCAGCCGGAGCACCGATATGCTGGGAAAGAGGATATACCATATCTCCCTTTGGCAGATATTTCACTACCGGACTGTTCTTGGATAATTCTTTTCCGTCATAAGGATGAACACCACCCTTAAAGGTTAAAATTCCCATTTCGTTCCCTCCATTTTATATATTAAGCACCACCAAAGTGCTCTATTTTTGATAAAATCCATATACATTTTTTGTACATTTTTATCAACCTGTTTATAATATAAACCAATTTTTTCAAAAAAAGCACTACCCAAATTTCATTTTCTTGTGTATAATTAAATACAATTTCAGAAAGGAAAAATTATTAACATGATTGTTAAAAAAATGCCCATTTTACAAGGGTTTCCAGACTTTGAGACTGTTAAATTTTTCACCGGAAAATTCTTCCAAAAATACAATTTTACACCTGTTTTTTACGACATTGAAACCACCGGATTATCAAGAAATTCCACGTATTTATACCTGATCGGAGCTGTTGGAATTGAAGATGAAACTTGGTATTTTTATCAATGGATGGCCGAAAATGCCAGTGAAGAAGAGACAATTCTGAGAATTTTTTCACAATTTCTTCAGCAATATAATTTGATGATTTCTTACAACGGAGAACGATTTGACCAGCCCTATCTGGAAGCACGATATGAAAAATATGGAATCCCCTCTCCATTTACAGGAAAACAGTCTCTGGATCTCTACCTGATATTAAAACCGTTAAAGTCACTTTTAAAACTGCCCGCCATGAAACAGCCCTGCATGGAAGAATTTCTGGGGATCAAAGACAGGATTTATGATAATGGTAAGGAATGCATTAAACTTTACAAAGATTTTCTGAAAAAAAGAGATGCCTTTACAGCTGATGAAATCCTTGGACATAACCTGGAGGATGTGCTGGGACTGGGAAGAATTTTTGATATGCTGGGATATCTTTGCATCTATGATGGAGATTATGAAGTTACATACAGCGAATTTGACGGAGACAACCTGATCCTGAAGCTGAAGCTCCCCTGCACACTGCCACAGGAATTTTTCCAATGGAAACACCGACTTCTATCTGACAGGAAAAGACGAAGAAATCAATTTAATTATCAAAACAACTGACGGGAAACTGAAACAATACTATGCAAATTATAAGGATTACTATTATCTCCCGGAGGAGGATACGGTTATCCCGAAATCTCTCGGATCCGGAATTGACAGAAAACACCGGAAAGCAGCAACCAGAAATACCTGTTACACCTGGTTTACCTGCTCCGATGCCTTCCTCAGTTCTCCCGTACAGCAGAAGCAATATCTGACATATACGCTTTCCTGTCTGATTGGAACTCTAGAACGTGTCTGAAAAATCCTCTGTGATCATATATAAATATCGTCAAAAGCAATTTCCAATGGATTGTGAAGAGAAAAAGCCCTCTCACTGCTGACTGAGAAAATATAACCGTCAAATTCCATTGTCTCAAAAAAGCATGGCCTTTCTGAGGATTTTCCGAGGACAAACCCATCTGCTGTGGGAACCACTTCAAAAGAATCCAAAGGAAGGCTCATTCCTCTGCCTGTCATTTTCATATAACTTTCTTTTAATGTCCAGAGCGTAAAAAAACGCCTTATCTTTGTTCTTCGCAGCCTTGATGTAAGCAAGCTCTGAATGGTAGAAATAATGTTCTGCCACCTCAAGAGGCGCATTGGCATTTTTCTCAATATCGCACCCGACTTCGCAGTCTGACAGCACACCCACAACATAGTCCCCCAGCATGAGATACATTAAAAAAAAGGCCATCCACAACCGGCTTTTCATTGTCAGAATATCTCAGGCAGCTTTCCGTAAGCCCGTTTTCATCGAGAATTTTTCTGATGATGATCCCTGCACCCAGACTTCTTTTGCGGTCATCAGGCATACGATACCTGATGACCTTTTCTCTTCTTCTGATCCCAACCAGATCCAGAAGCCTTTCATTCTTAAGCGGATCCTCAAAATGATTAATATTGATCCTGTATAATTTCTGCATCTGATCAACAGTTACTTCTTCTGAATATCGATCTTGCTGTCAAACCCTGTAAGGCTGAATACATCGTAAACCTCATCAGAAACATTGATGATCTTAAATCCATCCTTTTGAGCCATTTTTTTGTTAGGCTATCGATCACCTGATCGTAAGCCTGCAGATGAAATATACTCCAGATTTGTAAAATCAAATACCAGACTTGTGATGCTGTCTTCAAGTCCGGACAGAGCCTCCCCTAACTGGGGGACGCTGTCTGTGTAATCAAGCCATCCGCTGATTTCCATAGTTGCTTTGTTACCTTCTGTTTTTTGTGATAATTTCCATTGTTAATTTTCCCTCCTGAATCAATCAAAAAAATTCGTAAGTCTGTCAAATGTGCTGTAATTGCATTTTTCCAGATATCTGTCATCTGT